>Ga0335076_10002540_pt1 | contig 18164 bp, 14 predicted proteins | sample Lox_Sample_25_FD_206717 | JGI IMG/M metagenome (GOLD analysis project Ga0335076, IMG submission 206717) | Soil microbial communities from Loxahatchee National Wildlife Refuge, Florida, United States - Lox_Sample_2.5 | ecosystem: Environmental > Terrestrial > Soil > Wetlands | place: USA... | reverse complement strand
CACCGATACGAGCGGAATCATTACGGCAGTCACCGTGCCAATCTCTTGGCTAGCTGCTCACAAGTTGCCGACCCGCGCACAAGCGGGCACGCGGCAGGGGGGGACCCACATTGCCGACTGTCTATCAGACGTTCGGGAACGGTGGCCCAGGGGGGGCCGATTCAACCGATGCGCCCGTCTCAACCACCAGGAGACGTCAGCGTAGGAAATCAGTTTCACATACTTACGTACCAGCCTGGGCCCGCAATGACAAAATTAAGTTGTCTATCCTCATGCCTGTCTTTAATGAGGAAGCCACGGTCATACAGGCGATAGAGAGTATTCTCACAGCGAGTTATCCGTGTGACATCGAGCTGATAGTCGTCAACGACGGTAGTACCGACCGAACTGCGCATATGCTGTCCCAGATCGAGAGTGATCGATTGGTCGTGCGCGAACATCCTATCAATCAAGGCAAGGGCGCTGCATTACTGCTCGCTGCGTCGGAAGCTTCGGGAACTCATCTTCTTCCCTTCGATGCCGATCTCGAATACTTCCCGGAAGATATTCCAAAAATGCTTGAGCCTGTCATGCGCGGCCGCTGTGAAGTAGTCTATGGCGCACGAGTACTCGGTTATAATACCATGTACCATTCTCATTGGTACGCCGTCGGCAATCGCGTTCTGACCTGCCTTGCTAACATCCTCTTCAACGCCCATATCAGCGACCTACATACCTGCCTTAAGCTCATTCCGAGCTCGGTACTGAGACAGCTCCGCCTCAAGGAGATGCGTTTCGGTCTCGACACCGAGATTACTGCGCTACTGCTCAAGCACGGGGCCAGACCGTTCGAAGTGCCCATCGGCTACATCAGCCGCTCCCACGCCCAGGGAAAGAAGATCACCTGGCTGGACGCTCTCGCATGTATTCGGATCCTTCTCCGTGTCCGAGTGTCGAGGAAGAAGTCTGGCTTCAACAGCGAACCGTGGCATCTAGTCTATCGCGAGAACGTCGAGCGGGATCAATATCAACAATTCATCGAAGATGACGATCTAGCCTCTGTCGAGCCCAACGAGGCCAATAACCATAGTTGGGACCGGGCTTCGGATCAACTCTTCATTCCGACACTCGCCCACGAGGGCCAAGTAAGGGACGCATGATGGTCGCTGGTCATGTCCCACCGCCGGAGATCATGCAATCTCTGAGTGCGAACGCAACTGACCCTCCCAAGCAGCCCTCATCGGTCTGCCTGGTCGGCCCTGGCTGGCGATTTACGTCAGGCATCAGCTATTACACCTGTCGGCTTGCTAATGCCTTTGCAGGTCAGCATGATGTCAGTGTCGTTAAAATCCGAAGCTTGCTACCTCGTCGATTTTATCCGGGCTGGAAGCGAGTTGGCGAGCCTCGCAGTAACATGCACTACGGGCCAACGATCAGCGTCTTCGACGGCATCGACTGGTGGTGGGGCACATCAATTGCGAGGGCCCTATCCTTCATCAGACGCCATAAGCCGGACATCGTTCTGCTGCAGTGGTGGACCGCCGCCACGCTTCACACCTACCTGCTGTTGGCAGTGGCCGCTCGCACCCTTAAATCTCGGATCGTTGTCGAGATGCATGAGTCTCAGGATCCAGGGGAGTCGGGCTATTATCTCGCGCGCTGCTACGCAAAGCTCGGCCTGAGGCTATTGCTGCGGCTAAGTCACGCGACGCTCGTTCATTCTGAGACTGATCGTGGTCTGCTCGAGAGTGCCTTCAGGCTCAGAGACCTGCCGGTTCTAGTAGCGCCGCTCGGACCATTTGATCAGTATCTCGAGTTGTCCGCGAGTGAAATCGAGGCCGAACATGAGGCTGAGTCCTCGATCGCCCTCGTACAAGCTGCTCCAAGACCAGCGGTGATAAACCTCCTCTCGTTCGGCCTGATACGACCTTACAAGGGCCTCGAGGACTTGCTTTCGGCCTTCGACGGCCTTGCGGGACACGTGGCGACAGGATTTTGGCTGACCGTGGTGGGCGAGACCTGGGAAAACTGCGAATCAATTCCTGCGCTCATCAAAGCAAACTCTAATAGCAATCGAATCACGTTCGTCAATGAGTACGTTCCCGACTCGGCGGTGGCTGCGGCCTTTCGACACGCCGACGTCGTCGTGCTTCCATATCGCCGGTCATCGAGCAGTGCCGTGCTCTGCATTGCCATGAGCTACGGTCTGCCGATCGTCCTGACCAGCGTAGGAGGACTGCCCGAAGCCGCTAAGGACTATGGCGGTGCGATCTTCGTCCCTCCGGGAGATCCTGCCGCGCTCCGTGAAGGCATAGTCGAAGCGTCGCGCATGGTCGGGCAGCGCTTTGCTGATCCGCGTGACTGGAATCAAGTCATCGAAGCCGTGCTGTGCACTGCGCGTCCAGGCGAAGGCGACGACACAGGGGTTCGCCATGACAGGCAGCGGTGATAGCCGTGTTCGCGACTCGATCGCGAGAGAAAGCAAGCTTGCTGAGAACCGTGATGCCTTCATGCCTGTCGTGGTTGTGGACATCGAGCTGACGAAGCCGCTGCCAGTTGTGGGCCTTGGTTCTGGCTGTCGCCGAACCTGGATTCTGGCTCGTCTCTGGCGAGAGCCAATTGGGACACTTCTCATAGAGACAGATCAGGCGCCACTTACTCGAGAGATGCTGGGCCGCAGGCTCTGGGAAGAATTTTCGTCAGTAATAAACGCGCGATTTGCTGAGACTGGATTGCCTTCTCGTTCAGGTATTCCGGCGTCAGGGTTCGAGGATGCGCTTGAGCAAGCTCCCCTGCTGCTAACTCGCGCGCAGGCGACCAATGAGGTGCCTTTTATTAGCGTCGTCGTCTGCACCCGCGATCGGCCGCACCTACTGGAACGCTGCATTTCGAGCTTGCGACTCCAAGAGTATCCTCACTTCGAGGTAATCGTCGTTGATAATGCGCCGACCGGAGATCTCGTACACAAGCTAATCGCCGAGGTAAACGATGGCGACCAATATCGCTACGTGCTCGAGCCGATGCCGGGACTGTCGCGGGCTCGAAATACCGGCGTGGCCGCCGCGAAGGGGGAAATCGTTGCATTTCTCGACGACGACGATGAAGCGGACTCATTCTGGCTCGTCGGAATCGCGCGCGGCTTCGCTCGCGACGGCAGGATCGGATGCGTGACCGGCTCGGTCCTGCCAGCACGCCTCGACACGGTAGCGCAGGAGCTTTACGAGCAGCTCGGTGGCCACCAGAGCGGTCGCGGCTTCGCGCCAAAGAGGTTCTCACGCTCAGGTCCGCAGAATCCGTTGTTTCCGCTCCCTCCGTTCGGAGTCGGCGCGAATATGGCCTTCAGTCGAAGCGCGTTGACCAGCATCGAGGGCTTCGACGTGGCGCTGGGCGCTGGCACGCCTACGGCTGCTTGCGAGGATACGCTCGCGATGACGCTGGCGTTGCTGGAAGGATACGAGATCGCATACGAGCCGTCGGCAGTCATGTGGCACCACCATCGCCGCGAGATCGAGGACCTTGAGCGACAGCTACATGGTTACAGCATCGGCCTGGCAGCCTTCTACACGGCACTCTTGAGGCACCGCCCGCGCACACTCTTCGGGCTGCTCAAGCTCATTCCGTCCTTCGCGGGCTACATTCGATCCGCACGTGGCGCCAGCGCCGCACCCAGTGCGCTGTCGCAGGTAAAACGTCGGCACTTTGCAGGACTTATCGTGGGGTCGGCTGCGTATATTGGGAGCACGGTCGCCCAGCACTGGCTGATGCTGGGAAGTCGACGGCGCGCTCGGAAGGAACTCAAGTTGTGAAGAGCCACCTCGTTGCGCGCGTACTTGGCCGTGGCCATGATCACCAATCGTCGACTCAGCCGGTCTCCAGACTGAGTCGCGGAATGACCATGCCTCGGTGCCGACAGCGCATGCCGACTTCCGGTTGCCCTTCCAGGCCGCGTCTCCTGGATGGCGTACCGCCGAGGTAAGCGCATGACGATTCTGAGAACGAACCCCAGTGCGGTCGCACCGCTTGCACACGCACATAGAAAGCCGAAGGGCGGCCATGTTGGTGCTCGGCCTGGGCTGCCCGTAAGCCTCATCGCCGTTATAGCCGCGCTTGGGGTGCTCGTCGTCAGCGCCGCTTACACCCACGGCCGAGGAGCCGGCTCTGCCTCCCCATGGCCTGACAGAGGCTACTGGCTCGGAGAATTTCTCATAGTGGCCCCAGTCGCTGCCCGGCTGTTTAGCCGCGCAAAAATCGGCGCGGCGGCCGCCGGGGGCCTCGTGCTGGTCCTGACACTGGCTCAGTACCTGGTGCAAATCTGTTATAGTCCTACGTCCTTCACCTTCCCGGATGAACTCTGGCACTTGCGTAGTACGGTCAACCTGATCAACACCGGAAAGTTGTTTACCGTCAACTACGCCTTGCCCGTTGGCCCGCGCTACCCAGGACTTGAGGAAGTCACGAGTGCTTTTGCTGACATCACCAAGCTACCGCTCTTCACGTCTGGCCTGATAGTTGCTGGTGTCGCGCATGTCATCTTCGTAGTTGCCCTCTTTCTTATCTTCAGCGCCGTCACTCGATCGCACAGGCTTGCCGGTATAGCGGCCGTGATCTACTTGAGTACCCCCGACCTGTCGTCATTCGACTCCATGTACATCTACCAGACCCTGGCAGTCGCCTTCATGGCTCTCGCGCTGTTGGCCGCCTGGCGCGCCACCGACGGCGCGGCTGACTTCAAGAGTCTCGCGATTGCGACCCTGGCGGTCATTGCGACTGTAGTCACCCATCACGCCACCAGCTACATACTGGTCACCACACTAGCGTTGCTAACGGCCACTGCCCTGATCTCACGTCGCCGCGGGACAGCCGTGAGGCTGGCCGTTCTCTTCGCTATCGGGGCGGCGACCATAGCGGCATGGGTGTACTTCGTCGCCCCGGGCACCATTGCATACTTTGCGCCTACCGTTCACGCAGTAGAGCAAGGATTCAAACATGTCTCGTCCTCCGGCCCGTCATCCGGTTCGACGAGCCCCACGGCGCCCATCTCCGATCAAGCACTCGGCATACTGGCAGTTCTCGCCATCTCTGCCCTTCTCCCCATCGGGTGGCTGAGGATCTGGCGACAGGCTCGCAATCAGCCCTGGATTGTGGCTATGGCAATTGGATCGATGTCCTGGTACGCCATAGTTGCGGTACGGTTCGCAGTCTCGAACGGCAGTGAACTCGCAGGCAGGGCTTCGACGTTCGTTTACATCCCAGCGTGTCTCGTTGTATCTGTCGCGATATCCCGCCCCGTCTTCATACCGCGCACGGGCCGTAACACTGTCGCAGTGCTAGCTGCCCTCGTTACCGTCCTCGTGCTGGTGTTTGACGGACTGATAAATGGATGGCCGCCCTTCTGGGAACGCCTCCCAGGGAGCTATCAAGCCTCAGGATTTGAGCGGTCCGTCAATCCCGAGGGGATTGCTGCCTCGCAGTGGGCACTGTCAGCGCTGGGCCCAGGGAACCGCTTCGCCGCCGATCAGGGTAACTACCCGATGATGGCGAGTTACGGCTATCAGAACCCTATCCGGAACATTGCATATCTTTATACATCGTCGCAATTCACTTCCAGTGATCAGCGCCAGGCGAGTACGCAGCGTATACATTACTTGCTCGTTGATCTACGCCTTAGCAGGCTATTGCCGGCCTCAGGCCGATACTTTCCCATAGACCCAAACACCGGGAGATATAAGCATCCGCTGCCGCTCGCGGACCTTACCAAGTTCAACGCTGTGCCCGGCATTGCACGCATATATGATTCCGGAAACATTGTCATATACAATTTGCTGGGGTTCTAGTTGCGCTATAGTAATCTGGACGTCATTGCGATATTTGCGGCGACCGTACTCGCGTTCATTGCTGTCCTCATCAAACTGCCAACTCTGATAGTTGCCCCGCTGGGTGTTGCGCTGTTCGTCGCTACCGGCTACGTCTGGACTGAGACACTCCTCGATCGGCCGATAGGAGGCCTCGAGCGAGCGGTGGTCGCCGCAGGCCTTGCCATGATCGTCCCGGTTCTAGGCGGGCTTGTCCTGTACGCGCTCGGTGTGCCCCTGAGCCCGCCTTCATGGGCCGGTCTCATGGCTACGGCTGCATTGGGCGGCTGCGCGGTGCTCGTAATCCGCAGGCGTATCGGCGCTCTGCCACCCAGGTCAGAATCTTCAACGCTAACCGCAACTCCCATTCGTGCCTGCGCGCTCTTCGGAGTCGCGGCGCTGGTCGCAGCAGGCGCAGTGCTCCTAGCGCGCGAAGGTGCCGCGCACCAGCACTACAGCGGATTCACCCAGCTATGGATTTCTCCCGACGGATCGTCCGATGATCTTGTAGGTGTAACGAATCACGAAAGTGGTACCACGGCCTACCGGCTCGTTATTCACCAAACAGGTCAGGAGAATTCCATCTATAGCTTGACCCTCCGGCAGGGGGCGACATGGACACACGCCATCAGCTCAGGCAACCGAGAGCGTATTGTCGCTGATCTCTACCGACTGCCTGTATTGAGCAGGCCATACAGGTACGTCGACACCTCCGGTAGCTCCAGTTGAGAAATGCAATCGTGCTGGGCTCAGGCAGAAGCGGGACAAGTCTGCTGGCTGGCTTGTTCAATAATAATGAGGTTTTTTCCGGCCACCGCCTTTGGCCTCCGACGGTGTCAAATCCGCTCGGCTACTTCGAGGACGAGGAGGTTAATTACATAAATGAAGATCTCCTGGACAAGGTCGCCCCTTGGAGGCCTCGTGGCGTGGCCGGAGCACTATGGCCACTGCATCGCGATCGGCCGAGATACACTCAGCGGTGGCTTTCAACGCTCCCGACTGGGACGGCGATCCATTCAGACTCCGCTCTGGATGCTCGGATGGCTCGGCTGACTTCAGTCAGGCCATACCTATTCAAAGACCCACGGTTCTGCTATACGCTCTCCGCGTGGACACCTCACCTAGCGGTCGGCACTGTATACTTGTGTGTTTTCAGAGAGCCTCAAAGAACTGTCAATAGCATTATGCGGGTTGTCCGACAGGAGCGCTATCTGCGGGACCTGAGTCTGAGCGTTGAGGCGGCCTGCAGATATTGGGAGGCCGCGTATAGAAGTGTACTGCATCAAAGATCCGCGATCGGCGGCGAGTGGCTGTTCATGCATTATGACGAGATCCTCGAAGGCCGCGCAGTTCGGATCTTGGAGGACCGCCTCGACGCATCGGCTGATAGGGACATGCTACGAGCCGACTTGAAGCGCTCTGCGATGCTGGGAGAGGTCACACAGTCCGCACAACGCCTGTACCAAGAGCTCGTAGAACTTGCAAAGTCGAAGTATCCGCTGCCGTGACAGATTCGGCGGCGCCATTCTGAACCGCCGGGCCGGGTCCACTGGCGACATCAGCCTATTCTCGGGTTGAGCATTCTGTCCGGTCGCCGCGAACGCGTGTTCCCGACCGGCCGCGGCAGGACCCTCCGTCGCACAAAGATCGCCAGCATGGTCCTGACTTTTATCAAGGTTGCCGGTTCTCGACTGCTAGAGCTCTCTGACCTGCGGGTCTGGTCAGCTCAAGCGCGGAACTTGTGCGCTAGCCGGCGCCGGGCGGCCTTCGGGTTGGCGGGTGCCGTATGTGCGCACGGTGGAGAGGTCGTGGGGCGCGACAGCAGTGCAGATCGAGTATTCCCCCCCCGGCGGGTCGCGACAGATCGATGATCTGGGCTCGGCGCATACGCCGAGTGAGGTCGAGTTGTGTGGCAGAGTTTGCTATCGGCCTCGTCGGCCACTCACAACGCCTTGCCGATCAGAAACAGCCGATCCGTCAGCGACTCACGGTTGCGCTGAGCAGAAAGAGTGCGATCAACTCCACGTTGCGCGGGTGCTGGATCTGCGCTGGCCCAGGCATCTGGCGCTCGACGAGGCCAGGCAGATTATGGCCAAGCGCCGCGCGTTGCTGGCCGACCAGGAGGCCGGCATCGGGCCTTCTACGGTCTCGCCGCCGAGGGTGGCTCAGTCCTGGGCCGGTTCAACCTGTACGACGTCAAGGACGGCACTGCGGCACTCGGTTACGGCGTCGCGCAGCACGGTGCCGACCGCGGCGTGGCGACCGCGGCCGTCCGGGACCTGTGCCAGCTAGTCGCGGCGCACGACATGGGCTTCGCACACTTAGGGCGGCGACCTCCACCGGGAACGCCGCGTCGCAGAAGGTGCTGGCCAAGGCCGGGTTCGTCACTGTTGGCCCAGCTGGTCCGGCTGACCTCGCCGGTAAGTCAGGCACCCCGGTATCAGCGCAACCTCGCCGTCGGCTGGCCCTGGTAAGTCGATGCTGCGCCTGCGGGTCAGGCGGAACGCCATAGCCAAGATCCACAACGCCAGCTGATGCGCGCACTAGCTCGATAAAAGTCGGGTTCCCGAGGGCCATGGCAGGGCCCTCCGTCCTCCAAGATCGCTAGCATGGTGGCTATCGTTCTCACTGATGCTGGCCCGGAGGATCTGTTCTCGCTGGTGGCGCCATGTCCATCCTGGCGTCTCGTCTGAGCGTCGCAAAAACCACGGGACTAGTGATGCGCCAGGTATAAGATTTATTCGGACTATCCTTGTCGAACAGGACAAATCCGAGCAGATTATAAGTATTAACTCCCTGAAATATCTGGGTGATTTTTGCTGACTGGCCAGCAGATTGGGTCGCCCCGGTCTCGGCGATTAGAATGGGGTCTGACGTTATGGCGCGTACATCTGCGATGGCCTGCCCAAATAGCGAGTCAAATTCAGTTGATGAGGTAACGTAATACCCGTCAAGTCCGACCCAATTTACAAACGAGCTGCCTGGCCACCACGGACCGGGCGTAGCGATGTGATGAGTTTCCAGATTGTAACTATTGAAAACGTTAACAGTCCACATCCAGGTAACGTTCCTGGCACCCTGCTCGCGGAAGATGTTGACGACATGGCGCCAGGCGGCAACGAAGTCGCTCGGCGACGAGTGTTGGAATCCCCAGGGGTACCAGTTGCCGTTCATCTCGTGATCGAATGACAAGATTACCGGAGCGCCGAAAGCTTTAACAGCCGACGCATAGGACTTCAGGTAGGAGTCATACTGACCGCTAGCGATACTTGCAAGCGGGACCTTCTCGGTGTCGATCTGCACTAGTGTCGTGGCGCCGTGCTCCGTGGCCGAGGTGGCGAAACTCGCTTGGAACGGCTCGAGCCATGCGCTGTAATACAGCACGAGGTTTGGCTGTCTGCCAATGGCCTGCGCGAACTTGGCTGTGCCAGCGTAGGAACTGGGCGCGTCCGGCTCGTACACCCCCAGGTAGCGCACCGTTCCCGAAGGGTCTGGCTGGCGGCGCCCGGATTGGGTTGCGAGCGCGACGAAAATCGCGACAGCCAGCACGGCTACCGCGCAGATCGCTAGGCAGATCGACGCCGTGAGTCGTGGCCGGACGCGCCGGTTGTTGCCGTCGCTTACGGGCTCAGAAGATCGAGAGCTCGTAGGCATTAAGTTAAGTCCTTTGCCGACTTGTCGTGACGCCACAGACGCTAGCCGAGACGCCACTAAGCGTGGTTTTGAGCGGTAGCCGAGTTCATCGCGAGCGCATACGAATACACACCTCCTCAGATGTCGGCGGCGCGTTTACGTGCCTGGCCTAGTGTACGTGCTGGCGCCCTTGCGGAACGCTGCCACGGCCCCTGGGCTTGAGATGGTGAAGACCTTGTGCGAATAGTCTTCTGCGTCAAACCATACGAACCCAAGCAGCCCGTACTTCTGTACGCCCTCGAACAGATTCTCGATCTTTGCCGATTGCCCGGCCGATGGCACCGCGCCTGTCTCGGCGATAAGTATCGGATCGCTTGTAAGTTCTTGGACATCACCGATCGTGGGCCCGAACAGCGGGGCAAACTGCCATGATGGCTTGAGATAATAGCCATCGATTCCCACCCAGTTTACGTATGCCTTGCCGGGCCACCAGGCGTCCGGGCTTGGGATCTTGCCTTTCTGTGTGTTGTTGATGATATTCACGGTCCATAGCCAGGTCACATTATTGGCGCCGAGCACACGGAAGAGTTTCACGATGTGCCGCCAGGCAGCGACGAAGACGGCCGGTGAAGTATGTTGGTAACCCCAGGTAAACCAGTTGCCGTTCATCTCGTGGCCGAAGCTTATGATGACGGGATGATGGTAGGCGCGGACGGCCTCGGCGTATGAAGATAGATAAGGGTCGTTTGCGCCGTGGCTGATGCCGACGAGACTGATGTCGGTTGGGTCCATCTGCACGAACGGCACCACGCCGTTCTGGGCTGCGGCGTTCGCGAATTTAGCGGGGAAGGGGACATACCAGCCGCTGTAGTACATGGCGATATCTGGGTGCGAGGCCGTTTGCTTCGCGAACGTGGCCATGGGCTCGTACGAGTACGGGAATCCCTTGGCGAAGATGCCGAGGTAGGACTCTGGCGAGGTCGGAAGGTGTACGGGCAGCGGTCCGCTGGGGTCTGTCGATCTGTTGTACAGAACCACGCCACCCGCGATCCCGGCGGCGGCGATGAGGGCGATGACAGCCCCGAGCCTCCGCCGCGGCGCTCTGTGCGCAGACGTGCTGCGATGTCTCATCGGCTCACTCCTGCTGAGGGTTGGGCATCGGTGCAAACGTGCCTCACGATGTGCCTCCCGCCTCGACCGCCGGCAATGTCGCTGATGCCCGCCGCCGCCAGATGCCTTTGCTCGGGGTCAGCAGCGGGGCGAGCATGTAGAGCTGCACTCCAGCCAGTAGCTCGGTGACCCAGAGCGGATGCCAGCCGTACTCATGGACCCGCAGTGCCAGGCCCGCCCAGAGAAGCACCTGGACGAGCACAATCCACGTGCACAGGATCCGGTTCACCTTGACCGGGACCACTCCGCTGTCTAGCGACGCTCCCGTTGGGACCCATTCGGCAACACGGCCCCGGACGGCGTACCAGACCGAATAGAGGTGGCAGCACGAGTTGATTACGCAGAGCCGGAAGATCGTCGGGCGCCAGCCCCGGCTCAGCATCGGGAAGACGAAGATCGTCGCTGCGAGTGCCGGCAGGATCGGCAGGTAGTTATGCGGGTAGATGCGCTGCGGGAAGAACCAGATCATCGTCAGGGCCGGGAACGGACCGGTGATCACGAGAGCAGCTGACGACATGTAGTAGAGGAATGCCGCCCAGAAGGCCGCTCGCTGCCGCCAGGTGAACTGGGCCTCCACGAAGTACTTGTCGATCATCAGCAGCATCGAGGAGCGGCACCAGCGGGCCTGCTGATTTGCCAGCGAGGGGAAGTCCACTGGCGCGACGCCCCTGGACAAGCAGAGCTGCAAGTAGCGGGTCTCGTAGCCGGCCCACCATAGCTTGACCCCGGTGTGCACATCCTCGCCGATCGGCACTTGTGCAAATCCGCCGGCCGCGACCACCGCGGCACGCCGGTAGACCAGGTTGGTGCCCGCGCAGATCGCGGCCTTGAACCGGTCGCGGGCCGGCTGGATGAACCGGAAGAAGATCTCTTGCAGGGTGCCCGCGTACCGCTGGATGTACGAGAAGGAAGGGTCGCGCACGTCGAAGCACTGCGCGGTCTGGACGATGCCGATCTTGGGGTCGGCGAAGTACGGCATGGTCTCCGGCAGGAAGTCCGGCCGCACCGCGAAGTCGGCGTCGATGACGGCAATGAACTCCGAGTCACTAATGCTCAGCGCATGGGTGAGGTTGCCGGCCTTCTTCATCTGACCCGGGTTAGGCCGGACGACGTACCGGAAACCGTATTGAGCTGCGAGATCGCGGACCTCCTCCCGGCACGAGTCGTCGAGGACGTAGACGGTCAGCGGGCCCGGCCATTGCAGCCGGCTCGCGTGCCGCAAAGTGTTGTCCACGAGTGCCAGCGACTCACCGCAGCTGGGCAGGAACACGTCGACGGCCTCGCCGTGGTGCTGGTAGCCGGCCACTGTGGCCTCGTGGTCGGCCAGCGTCAGCCGCGACGGGCCGATTCGGAGCCAGAAGTTGACCACTACCGGCGGCACCACGACCATGAGCAGCAGCCACATCAGCGGAGCCACCACCCAGGCGTGCTGGGCCACGTGGACGTAGCCATAGAGGACTCCGGCCGACGCGACCAGCAGCCAGGCAAACACCCAGCGCCGGGGCTTCCCGAAGAACTCGTACTTCTCCCGGTCGTCAGGCGGGTCCGGCACATACTCGCGCGGCCTCAGGTCGAGGGAGTCAGCAACTGTCATGGCCTGCTCCCGGCACCTCGGGCAGCTGAAGACTGCCGCGCCCAGATCGTGAACTGGCCGGCCCGCGTCAGCACGTAGTAACCGCCGGCCCGCCCGATGTCCGCGACGATCGCCTTGTCGGCCCGCGCCGTATCGCCGAAGTCGAGTATCACGAGCGCGAAGTAGTGGTGGCCGACTGCGGCTGCGTAGGACGCCGGGCCTGGCGGCTGGCCGGGAAAGCGGTAGTAGTACGTATCGGACCAGCGCTGCCAGGCCACCTGACCGCGCAGGTAGTAGGCCTCGACGTCGTAGTCCTCCGCGAGGTAGTGGCCCGGGTGGGTCCGGACGGCCGAGCGCAGGACGGCGATGGCGGCGCTCGCGTTCGGCCAGACCCGGAAGAGCCCGCCTGCCTGTGCGAGCGAGCCGAACAGGGTCGATGCGACGATCGGTATGGCCATCACCGGCGCCCACCCCCGGCCGGTGTCGACCCGGCTCAGGCGCGCTAGCGCATACCCCGCGGCAATGGCGGCGAACCAGGCCCCGAATACCACGTGCTTCTGCAGGCTCACGGTGGTGTGCAGCCGCGCTTGCTCGACAGGCACCAGCACCGCGGCGGTGAGCAGCAGCGCTGGCAGGAGGCGCGCGCGCTCCTTACTCCGGATGGCCAGAACCACACCGAGCGCGGCTAGGACCAGTACCAGACTCGTCCAGACGTACGAACGCTCGACAACCAGGGCCACGCCGGCGTTCGAGGGTGCCCTGTCGATGGTGCTGGTCGTGATCCCGTGCCAGTAGACCGCTCCGCCTGCCCTGACGCCCGCAATCACCAGCGCGAGCCAGGAGCCGAGGATTGTCCCAGCCGTGGCCGCGGCTGCCCAGGTCCGGTCCCGTCGCCACATCGCTGCTCCCGCGAGGAGGACAACGACCGGAGTGAAGAGCGCGGCCGAGTACTTCACCGCGTCCGCGAGTGCGAGCGTGCCACCCGCAAGGATCAGGAGCGCTGCCTGCGGCCCGCGCGGACAGTCGGCCGCTCGCACGGCTAGCCATGCCGACAGCGCGAGCAGGAAAAGTGCCATGGCGTCATAGGTTGCAAGCGCGCCCAGGACCTGGGTACCTGCCAGCGTCGCGAACAACGCGGCCGAGAGCAGGGCGGCCCGCAGCCCGTACAGGCGACTGGAGGTGGTCCACAGCAGGCAGGTGGTGGCGAGCATGAAGACCAGCGAGAGAAGCCGCGCAGCCGTGAGACCGCCCGCGCTGTCGGCGAGCGCCCCGAGGGGCGGATACAGCACCGGGGCGCCGGAGAAGTACGCGGCGAATGGCGGCACCGCCGCCCCGTGCAGCCAGTGCTCCCACTCCAGATGGCCCGCCCGCAAGTACAGGGCCTCATCCTGGAAGGCGGTATTCGACCAGACCAGCCGCAGCGACAGCGCGCACTGGGCGGCGAGGACCAGGCCGAGCGACCAGCGGGTCAGCAGGCTGACCTGGAGCCTTGCCGTGAGCGCAGGCGGCTCGGGCACACCCTCGCCCGGCTGCTGGGTCGCAGCCGGCGGCCGGGTCGGTGCGGGATCGAGGACCGACACGACGCTCATGGCGCTGGGTCCTCGTGGTCGCGCCGTTATCCGGGCGAGCAGCGGCGCAGGCACGCGGACGCGAGCGGCCGGCAAGCTGCCGTTGGCGCGCATCCTTAGCTCCCCGCCAGCGGATCGGCCAGATCGTCCTTGATGCCGAGGCGGAACGCTATCTCGGCGAATTGCTTGCCCTCGAGCCGCCAGTCCTGGCGGTCCTCACTCTGAAGGAAGACACCGCTGGACTGGTCGGCGTCGAACCACACCAGTCCAAGTGTCTTGGCCGTGGCCATGCCGTCGAACAGGTCCTTGATGCCGGCGAACTGTCCGGCGCGCGGGCCGACCGCCGTCTCAGACAGCAGCACCGGCAGGCTAGTGAACTCACGCACCTGGGCGATGGTGTGCCCGAACGTCCGCTCGAAGGTGTCCCCCGGCGCGGAGAGGAAGCCGTCGATGCCGACCCATGTCACGTAAGCCTTGCCCGGCCACCAGTCCTGGATCGGACCCGTTCTGGACTGATCCGCCTGGATCGTCCACAGCCAGGTGACGTTGTCGGCGCCCTCGTCGCGGAAAACCTGGACGAGATGCCGCCACGCCGCGACGAAGGTCGCGGCCGGCACGTGCCCGTATCCCCAGGTGTACCACGGCGCGTTCATCTCGTGCGCGAACCCGATCACGACCGGATGACCGAAGTCGCGCACTTCATCGGCATACTCGCGCAGGTAGTCGTCATAGCTGCCGGCGGCTACCTGCGCTACCAGCGCATCAGTCGGGTCTATCTGCACCAGCGGGACGACGTGGTGCTGGTGCAGCGCTTCAGCGAACGCCGTCTTGAACGGCTCGGCCCAGCCACTGAAGTACTCCGCGAGGTTCGGCCGCCGCCCAGCCGCCGACTCGAAACCTTCCATCGGGCCGTACGTGGCAGGAAAGCCGGGCTCGTACACGCCCAGATACGAGCCGAGTTGCGGCTTCAGCCTGGCGTGCGCCGGAGTCGGGATCTTGATCGTGTAGGTCAGGTGCCCGGCCGCCAGGACCAGCGACAGCGCCGCGATCGCGACGGACATGAGCATCAGTAGCCGCGCCCTCATGCCGACCCTGTCCCCGAGAAGATCACGCGGCCGACTACGGCCAGGTTGATGACGCCGAAGACGAGCAGGATGCCGAAGCGAAGCGACTGATCCGCTGCGGTGCGCCAGACGGCCAGCAGCAACCACAGCAGCGCGGCCCCGCCGCTCCACCAGGTAACTCCCAGCCGAAACCGACGCAGGGAACTTCCTGGCGTCCGCGACGGGTACCAGCTCATGTTCTTGCCCCGGGCCCCGTCCCAGATGGCAAACACGTGCGCCCACCCTCGTGCTATGCCGAGGGGCCAGGTCCCGGGTCCGTAGCGAGCGTGGTGCCAGAGCGGGTAGAGCACGAAGCCGGTGAGCATCGCGGGCGCGAGCGCGATGAAGTTCCGCAGCCGGACCTCGCCGGGCAGGAACGCGAGCAAGACGATGGGGATGACCGGCCCGACGAAGATCAGCAGTGCCGTGTACGCGTAGTAGCTGAACCCGGAAATGTAGGTCAGCCGGGCCGGGATGGACATCGGTATCGACCACAGCCGCCAGGAGAAGACAATGCCCACGTTGCCCGAGCACCACCGGTACTGCTGGCGGACAAAGGAGTCCAGGTTGTCCGGGCAGATGCCGGTGGACATCAGCAGGGGCAGGTAGACGAGCGACCAGCCCGCCCGCCGGACGTCGAGGCCGGTGTGAACGTCCTCCGCGTACGGGATCAGGGTGGGACCGCCGAAGGGCTCCAGCGCCGCACGCCGGTACACCGCCGAAGTTCCGACGCATACGGCGGCGTCATACCGGTTGCGGGCCACCTGGACGGAGCGGTAGAAGATCTCCTGCACCGCGCCGGCCGCGTTCTCGATCCAGGTCTGCTGGGCGCTCTGCCGAAAGAACTGCGGCGTCTGCACGATCGCGATCTGCGGGTCGTCGAGATAGGGAAGTGTCTCGGCCAGAAAATCACTGCGCGGCGCGAAGTCGGCGTCCATGATCACCAGGAACTCGGCCGACGTCCGGGCGAACGTGTACCGCAGGTTGCCCGCCTTCTTGTGCGCGGGCAGATCCGGCCGCCGCACATACCGGAAGCCAAAGGTCTCAGCCATACTGCGCGCCTCGTCCGACGCACCGTCGTCGAGGACGTAGGGCACCGCGGTCCCCTGATAGCTCGCGACGAGATCGGCTACGGCGGTCCAGGAGTTACGCAGAACTTCCAGGGGCTCCCCGCAGATGGGCAGGAAAATGTCCACCACCGGGTAAAAGGCCGGGACCCAGGAGCTGATGAATTCCTGGTGCGCCTGGAGATCGAAGCCCGGTCCGGTGAAGTTGATCGGCAGGCTGATGAGCTGGTACCCCGCATAGAGCGCGGTGAACGCCATGAAGGGCCACAGCAGCGGGCTCTGCAGCTCGAACCTGACCTGGCTGAAGGCGACGCAGGTCGCCCCGATGACCAGAATCGTTGCCAGGTAGCCGAGATTGCGATCCAGGTAGGAGTACTTCTCCTGATCGTCAGGCGGAGCCGGGGGTACGAGGCGCGACCGCTCCGGCAGGATCTCCGGGACCGATCTCATGCCAGCGCCCGCCGGCATCAGCAGCTCGCCCGGCTGCGGCTCAACCGTTTGGCTCATAGCGCCAGATCACGTACGTGCCAGGTGCCGACCCGTAGTAGGGCACGACCCCGACCGCCTTATAGTGCGGATTGATCTTGAGGTCGGTTGCGAGCTGATGATCAAGTGCGGTCGTGTCGGCGAAATTCAGGGCGACGAACTCAAAGTAGTTCTGTTTGATCTTCTCCCCGTAGGTGCCGGCATTGCCGGGACCCACCACGCCCGCCGCCTGGCTCGGACCGCCGGTGCTCGTTCCTCCGGGCAGCACGATGTTACGGGTGCTCGACCAGCGCATCCACTCACTCTCGGCGTGCAGGTAGTACTCGGCCGGCGCCGGATCCTCGATCAGCAGCCGACCGGAGCTATGGAAGACGATCGGCCGGAGGATGGCTATGAGGGCTGTCGACGAGGGCCAGTCGGTGGCGAAAGCACGTGACTGGCTAATGCCGAGCACGGTCGGAAACGCCAGCGCGACCACCAGTGCGGTGCAGGTCACGGTCCGGGTGCTGCCGATCGGTGTCGCCGCCACGATCCTCGCGAGCAGGAAGCCGGCCGCGATCGCCGTGAACCAGGCTCCGAGTCCGACGTGCTTGTTCAGCGAGGCGGCAGTGTGCAGATGTGCCTGCTCGAGCGGGCCCAGGATGCCCGCTACGGTCAGCACCGCAAGCAGCCACGTCCGTGCTGCGCCGTCTCGCTGGGCCACGCTTACCACGACTGCCGCGAGCGCCAGCACCACTACCACCCCGGTCCACGCCGACGCGTCGGCCAGCACCTTGGGGGTCGAGGCGCTGCCGGGCACGCGCTGCCAAGTGGTCAGCGCGAATCCGTGCAGGTACCTGCTGCCACCGATCAGGGCGCCGATCGCTAGCAGTACCGCGCAGGTGGCCAGGACGGTGAGACAGCGGGTCGCCGCGGCGCGGCGGCCGAGCTCGGGCAGGAAGAGCAGGAACGCGAGCAGCACGACGACGGGATCGAACAAGATCGACGAGTATGCCGTCGCATTCGCGACGGCCAGTACGACTCCGGCACCCGCGAGCCAGTTCGTCGGGTTGCGCCGTGCCTGACCGCTGATCACCAGCCAGGCGGCCAGCGCGATGAGGAACAGCGCCATGGCGTCATAGGTGGCGAACGCCCCCAGGTGCAGGGTGGGCCCGAGGACGGCGAACAGGGCCGCGCCGAAGAACGCGGCCATGCGATCGAACAGCCGGCGGCCAGAGTCCCACAGCAGCGCCGTCGACCCGAGCATGAACAGCAGCGACAGCACCCTGGCCGCAGTCAGGCCGCCGATGTCGTCGGCGATGGCCGCCAGCGGGGGGTACACCACCGGTGCCCCCGAGAAGTAGGACGGATACGCGGGTATCGCGGTGCCGTGCAGCCAGTGCATCAGCTCCAGATGGCCGGCGACAAGGTAGGCCGCCTCGTCCTGGAACGCCGTATCGGCGCGGAGCAGGCGGGCAGATAGCAGCGCCTGGACGACGAGGATGATCAATAGCGCCCAGTAGCCGGGCACGCGCGGCCAGCCGACGCGCCGCCCGGCGTCAGTCGCCAGATCCGCGGCATGGCTAGCGGGACGTGCCGCCTGCTGCGGCGTCGAGCCGTAATCCATCGTCGCACCTGCCTGCACTACGGGAACGCAAAGGCAGTCCGACCACCCCCACGCTGCCCACGAGATCGTTCTTTGCGCAGCGTCACACCTTCGTGGCGAACCTCGGATAAAGGTGCGCCACGGACCA
>Ga0335076_10002539_pt1 | contig 18165 bp, 11 predicted proteins | sample Lox_Sample_25_FD_206717 | JGI IMG/M metagenome (GOLD analysis project Ga0335076, IMG submission 206717) | Soil microbial communities from Loxahatchee National Wildlife Refuge, Florida, United States - Lox_Sample_2.5 | ecosystem: Environmental > Terrestrial > Soil > Wetlands | place: USA... | reverse complement strand
CGATTCCGTTTCGCTGCGTGGCGACCGATCTGGTCAGCGGCAAGAAAGAGGTTTTCCAGAACGGCTCGCTGGCAAAGGCCATGCGGGCGACGATGTCTATCCCCGGTCTTTTCTCGCCCGTGCGCGAAGGCGAAAAAGTGTATGTAGATGGAGGCCTTGTCGGGAATCTTCCGACAGACGTGGTACGGAAAATGGGAGCGGACGTGGTGATTGCTGTACATCTGGAAACCGCGCCCGTAAAGGCCGAGGACATCCAGTCGCTCTTCGGCGTGCTGGGCAGGTCCATCGAAGTCGTCATTCACGAGAACGAAATTCGCGGGCTAGCCGGCGCCGACTTGATCGTCAACGTGGATCTGCGGGATTACACTTCGCTCGATTACGGCAAAGCCAAAAGCATCATTCAGAAGGGAGAATCAGCGACCAAGCAAAAATGGCGCATTCTTGCGCCTTACTCCTTGGATGAAGCCGATTGGCGGAGCTATTTGCGCGAAAGAAACGCCAGGATCGAGACGAACGTTCCCACCCCACAGTTTGTAAAAGTGGAAGGGGTTCCGGGTGAACCGGAAAGACAACTGGAGCGGTTTTTAAGACCGCTCGCGGGAAAACCGCTCGATACAGAAGCGGTGGACAGCCTGCTGACGCGGCTTACGGGCTTTGGGAGATATGCTTCGGCGGGCTACCGGATGACGGAAGTGAACGGGCAGGCGGGCCTCATCGTGACCGTGCAGGAGAAGAACTACGCTCCACCGAGCGTGCAGTTCGGATTCGAGATGGACGGGTCGGAAAACCAGAACGTCAATTTCACTCTTGCAGCGCGCCTTACGTTCATGGACGTGGCCGGATTCCGATCGGAATGGCGGACAGACATGCTGTTCGGCAATACGTACGGAATCGACAGCGAGCTATACCGGCCATTCACGCCGTCGAGCAAGTGGTTCTTCGCGCCACACGCCGGAATCGAGGACACCGCATTCAATATCTATCACACCAGCGATCCTCTGGCGGATTACCGCGTCACGCGCGCGAATATCGGCGGCGACCTCGGGTACGGATTCAGCCGGTTTGCGGAAATGCGCGCAGGATACGAAGTGGGTTTCCTCGATGATCGCTTGCGACTTGGGACACCGCAATTCCCTTCCGTGGAGGGCCGCACGGGCGATGTGCGCTTCCGATTCCTGGTGGACCACACGGATGACCCTGTAATTCCGCGGCGCGGATTCGGCACGGAAACGGATTTTCACTGGTTTAACGCAAGCCCGGGCTCCGGCGAAGATTTTCCTGCGATGCAAACAGCGATTCGGTATTTCCGTCCTGTCAGCGAGCCTGCTTCACTTTTTATCGTAGGCGAAGGCGGAACAACCTTTGGATTTCACGATACCGGACTTCCGCAGTTTTTCCTCGGCGGGCCGCTGCACTTGAGCGCTTACGGAACAAACGAACTCTTCGGAAACCAATACTATGATTTCCGTCTGGGCTATCTGCACGAACTCGCGGTCTTCCCGCCTCTCTTCGGGAAACACATATATTTCGTGGGGAATTATGAATTCGGCAAGATGTACGGCGTCCCGGATGAAAGTAAATTCCCGAATGATTTTGCGGCAGGAATTATCGCGCAGACGGCTTTTGGACCCTTTTTCATTGGAGGAAGCGCGGGGGATTCGGGGCACCAGAAATGGTTTTTCCAGCTAGGCCGCGTCTTCTGAGCGCCGAAGCTGTCGTGACTATTCGCCTTCGAAATAGAGGAACAGGTTGTTGAACGATTCCGCGAGCGTAGGGTGCGCGAACACTGCGTTTTTCAAGACCGTGTAGGGCAGCTTACCCATCATGGCGAGTTGAATTTGAGCCATAATCTCGCCGCCTTCAATTCCGAGGACCGTGGCGCCAAGCATCTGGCCGGAGTCCGCGTCCACGATCACTTTCATGAATCCGCGCGTCTCGTCCATCTCCAGAGCGCGGGCGACGTAACTCATGGGCATTTTGGCGACGCGAATGTGAAGGCCTTGCGCCCGCGCCTGGGTTTCGTTCAGGCCGACACGACCCAGCTGCGGATCGAGGAAGAGCGTATAGACCAAAAGACGGCCTGCAATCGAAGCGCTTCCCTTTTCGAGAAGATTCGTGCGGATGATGCGAAAGTCGTCGTAGGAGATATGCGTGAATGCGGGCCCGCCTTTGATGTCGCCAAGGGCGTAGATATCCTTTGCGGTGGTTTCCAGACGATCATTGACGCGGATGAACCCTCGTTCATCGGCTTCGATGCCCGCCGCAGCAACATTGAGCGAGTCGGTATTCGGCATGCGTCCCGTTGCCACAAGGAGATGCGAGCCTTCCAGAGTCCGTGCCATGCCAGCGGATTGGAGCTCTAGACCAATTTTGCCGCCAACGCCCGCTACACGCGACGTTGTCGCGTTCAACAGAAGTTCAATTCCATCTTCACGCAGAATTTGGAGCACGGCTTCGCAGACGTCCTCGTCTTCGCCCATAAGCAGATGGCCGCGCGATTGGACAACCGTGACGCGGCTGCCGAAGCGACGAAACATCTGGCCAAATTCCAGACCGATGTATCCGCCGCCGAGGACGAGCAAATGCTCCGGGGCGGCGTCGAGTTCCATGATCGAGGTGCTATTCAAAAAAGGGACGCGATCCAGGCCTTCGATTTTGGGTACCGACGGCCGACAGCCCGCATTGATAAAGAATTTGTCTGCCGCGATCTGGCGGACGGAGCTGTCTTTCGCCATAACGCGAATGGATTTTGGGCCGGTAAATTGCGCATCTCCGTAGATGAGATCCAGATTGGGCGTTTTCTTGATCCGCGATTCATTGCCGCCACGAAAAGTCTCCACGATGGCGCGTTTGCGCTCACGGACGCGCTTCAAATTTATGGAGATCGGGCCGGTCTCAACGCCGTAGTCCGCGCCGCGGCGAACCAGATACGCAACGCGGCCGCTGGCAACCATGGTTTTAGTCGGCGTGCAGCCTTCGTTGACACATGTTCCACCGACGTGCTCGCGTTCTACCAGGGCGGTTCGCAGCCCATTTTTCGCAAGGGCCTGACAGAGGGGTGTGCCCGCTTGGCCGGAACCGATAACGATAGCGTCGTAATGACCCGAAGGACTCATGTGGATGCTCCTGGCAGGGAATGAAAGCGAGCGTTTACAAATCTATCCTGGAATGCGGAGAATCAGAAGCGGGTAACGATCAGAAGCGCTCCGCCGATGGCGACCGCATCCTCAAAGAGGGCAATCACAAAATCCGGCACTTGCAGCGCCTTGACGGCGCGGGTACGGACAAAATAGCCGGCATACGCGCCGATCAAACCGCCGGCAGCGCCCAGAAAGAGCCCTACGTGAGAACCCTGGTGCCCGGCCAGAGAGATGCTCGCCCCAGAAAGTCCTCCCAGAACAATTCGCGCGATCAGACCAACCGGGGCCGTGCGCTTGGGCGTCTTCGGAAGCTTGTCCGCGATGAGCTCGGCAACTGCCAGGATCGAAAAAATGCCCACGGTAAATGCAGAGCCCATGAACGCATGCGGCGTGCCGCCAAGATGGATCCAGCCGACGTACGCAGCCCATGCCACGATTGCAGGAGCCGTCAGAGAACGCAGGCCGGCGACAATTCCGATCAGCAATGCCAGCGACATCGCGAAATGAAGAGTCATGGGGACAGAGGATGCTCCCGGCGGCGCGCGATGTCAAGGGAACTTGATTGGCCCACGAGAACATGAAAGCGCCGGACCGGAAACTTCAAACGGGCACGGGCATCTTTGGGAGCTCGGAAATTTCCGGCAAACTCCGCGCACGGATGGTGCCCGCAAGCAGAATGAGATTCGTCAGCAGAATCACCGCAAACGCCAGGTCAGGTAAGAATTGAAATTCATTCCCACGCGCCTCGAGGACTTGGATGCCAAGCACCGCGGTAATCAATCCACGCGGAAAGAACCACACCATGATCTCGCGTTCAAGCCGCGAGAAGCTGGGCCACAGCCATCGCCCGGATTGAATCGACAGCCATCTCGCCACAAACAACACGAGAAAACATACAGCGGCAAACGGGGCTCCTTTGTGGAATCCTTCGAAATTCAGCCGTACTCCCAGCAGAACAAAGAAAAACGTGCGGATCAGGAAAGCGAGCTCGGCATGAAACGTGTGCATTTGCAGGTGCGGCTTTTTCTCCCCATCTTGCGCGTCCGGGACATTGGAGAGAGTCTCCGTAAACCAATCGGGCCGGGTGAGGGCATCTTCCGAATCGAGCCGTTTGCGGATGGCGGGGAAATTTGCCAGCGTGATGCCAAAGACCAGCACGGTCACTAGGCTGTTGCCATTTAGCAGGTGAACTCCCGCGTACACCAGCAAAACGGCTCCGAAAGTCAGCACATGCCAGAAGCGCTGCTCAGAAAGAGCCGGCAGCAGGTAGGACCAGAGCATGCCTGCGAGGATGCCGGTGGCGACTGCGAGGACCAGGCTCGATCCCAGATTCCACGCAATCACTTTTGCGGAAGCGCTGCCGCCAGCCGCGATGTCGAGCAGGGTCGTCACCGCTAGCACTGCCAGCGCGTCTCCCAGCGTCGCCTCCACCAGCAGCGTGACGCGCACCTCGCGCCGCAATTTCACCTGCTGCAGCACCGGCAGGACAATCGAGCTGCTCACGCAGCCCAGGACCGCGCCCACAAGCAGCGCATGATCCCAGCCAAGGTGTTGCATGCGAAAGGAAACTATGGCGACGGCGAGCATGCTGAGGACATAGCACAAGATGGAGAGATAAAAACCGCCCGCGAGATGGTTCAGAAGTTCGGACAGCTTCAGGTCCAACCCGCCCTCGAACAGGATCAGCAGCAGGGCCAGAGCGCCGAATCCCTGCGTCACACCGTGAAAATGCTCCGGATTCACCCAATGGAGGACCGGGCCGATCAGCACGCCGGTGACCATCAGGATGATCACGTCCGGGACGCGCGTGTAGCGCACCAGCCGGTTGGCGACAAACGCCAGGACCAGCAGGCCGCCCAGCAGCGCAAAAAAGAGGTTTAGGTCCATTTTGCTCCGTCTCCATCGAGGCGCGTTGGATCATGGCGAAAACTCGCTTTTGTGGCAATTGCAAAAAAAAGATGCGTGAAGGCCTGCACTTTTTTGCAGAAACGCACACAAACAGGGGTTCGCATGTTTTTGCTCTTGACTTTCGCTTTTTATTCGCCTACAGTGTAGGGCGGTAGAGGAAACGGGAAACGGGCGGCTCCGGCCCCATTGCCGTACAGGCTCTCACGAGCCGGATGCCGCCCGTTGAATCTATCTCAGCCCCGATTCCCGGACAGGTGCTCCATGGAAGCCTGTATTGAAAATGTATCTCCCGCTCCTGCTCTTCTTGCTGCTTCCCTTCCCGTGGAAGTTCTGCACGCCCCTGCTGATCCACGACCCTCCGCCAGCGGCGCCAAAATTCCCAACATCGTTCATGTGGACGTGGACGCCTTTTTTGCCTCCGTCGAGCAGGTGCTCAATCCCAAGCTGCGCGAAAAGCCCGTTCTTGTTGGCCGCGGTGTGGTTGCTTCCGCCAGCTATGAGGCCAAGCTGCAGGGCGTAAAAACCGCGATGACTTTCCGCGAGGCTCTTCGACTTTGCCCCAAAGCCGTCGTCGTTCCCGGCCAGTACGAGCACTATGCCGATTACGCCGAGCGCGTTCGCCGCATCCTCGAAACTTATACCCCGGCTGTCGAAACCGCCGCTCTCGACGATTTCTATCTCGATTTCGCCGGTACCGAGCGGCTCTATCCAGACTATCCCGGCATGCTGCGCCGTCTCCAGCTTGAAGTTCTCAAGCAAACGGGCCTCAGCGTCAGCATCGGAGCGGCGCGCACCAAAGCCGTCGCCTCGATCGCTTCGCGCCTCGAGCGCCCGCGCGGATTCCGGCTCGTCGCTCCCGGCACCGAAGAGGAGTTCCTCGCGCCGCTTCCCGTGGAAAAGCTTCACGGCATCGGCCACGCGCACGCCACTCTGCTGCGCGAACGCGGCATTGCCACCATCGCGCAGCTTCGCCAGGTGCCCAGTCCCATGCTGGAAGCGGCCTTTGGCGAAGTCATTGGCCGGCAGATCTGGGAGCGGGCCCGCGGCCTCGATGGCCGCGAAGTCCTGCTCCCCGCTACGCCCAAATCCGTCTCCCGGGAAACCACCATCGAGGGTGGCACCATTGACACTGAATTTCTCGGCGCCCTCATCGAATATCTCAGCGAGCGCGTTGGCTCAACCCTGCGCGACTACGGCCGCCAGGCCCGCACGATTGGCCTTCGTCTCCGCTACGTGGACCACTTATCCGCGCACCAGACCGAGCGTCTTCTTCGCCCCACCAACGACGAACGAGAACTCCTCGCCGCCGCAAAAGACCTTTTTCAAAAACTTTTCATGCGCCGCGTGGCCATTCGCCTCGTTGGCGTCACCGTCGTCAATCTCGAACCCGACCGCCGCCAGAACGAACTTTTCGATACCCGCGCCAACCGCCGCTGGTATCTCAACCGCGGTGTGGATATGGTCCGCGGCCGCTTCGGCTGGAACGCGCTGTTCTACGGCAATGGCCTCGAATTGCGCGAGCACTACGCCTCCAAGCCCACCGGCCTCGTGCTCTCCACCCCGTGCCTCTCCCGGTAAGAATAACTAGACATATATAGACATTTATAGAGAATATGCACGAAACATTATGGCTGAATTACTCGGCAGCGACGGGCTTCCCGTCCGCGATAGCGGCGCTTGGGCAAAGGAAAAGCTTTACTATGTAGAGCGCTACCTCGACATTTTTTCAGTTGGCATGCAAAAGAGATGGAGTGGAAATCTTTACTACGTAGATCTGTTCGCCGGACCCGGCCTCTGTCTGATACCGGAAACCAAGGAAGAATTCGACGGCTCTCCTCTGATTGCACTTAAATTCAACTTCGCTAAATACTTTTTCTTTGAATCCGATCCTTCTTGTTTTGCTGCCCTCAGAAATAGAATCGAAAGCAGGATTCCAGAAAAGCTGAATAACATTGAACTCATACCAGGTGATTGCAATAAGGAAGTCAAGAAAATCATATTTCCACATTCGCCCAGCTTGGGTACGGCTTTTGTAGACCCAACGGGGATTTCCCCATTACCCTTCCAAACCATCAAGGCTCTAACTTCCGAGCGGAAAATCGATCTAATAATTAACTTCCACGAGGGCATGGGAATCCGGATGAATTTACACCAGTACACCAATACTGATGAAAATGCGCTCACGTCCTTTATGGGAAGTTCTCGATGGAAACGGCAAATCAAGCACCAGCCCGTGTCGTTCAACGAAACATGCCGCGTAATCGCCAGGGAATACATGGAGAATCTCGAAAAGCTGGGCTATCTTGCTTTTGATAGTGACAAAATACCTATAAAAACCAATCACGATACGCTGCTTTATTATTTACTATTTGCGAGCAAACATCCGCGGGGAACTGAGTTTTGGCACAAGATTAACCTCATTGATCCGCATGGACAACGAAAACTTCCGGGGTTCTGATGCTGACTAAAGACAGAGGGTCGAATTTCATTCGGCAGTTCGGTGGCCCGGGCGAAGACTCGCAGATTGTTTGTTTCAAGTTCTGGCAGCTCGTCGTGGCAGGTGGATGCCCCTACCGCTGCGCTTATTGCTTCTTGCAAACCGTGCCATGGTTTCGTTTCCGTCCGGACGAGCTCTATGGATTGGTTTACACCAACGTGGACGACATGGTCGCCGAAATTAAAGATTGGCTGGCCGGCTCGACTCCCAAAATGATGATTGCAGGCGAACTCCAGGACGGCCTCGTCTTCGATTCCGCGTACAAAAAAACCAGCGGTCAACCGCTGACCCACCGGATCATCCCACTTTTTGCGGCACAAAAAAGGCACCGCCTGATTTTCCTAACCAAGTCTACGCAGATTCAGCATGCGTTGGAGCTTCCACCCACGCCGCAGGTTGTTTTCTCCTGGTCCGTCAATGCGCAAGAAGTCGCGGCAAAATGGGAACATGGCACCCCATTGCCCTCAGAGCGATTCGCTGCCGCCGAGAAGATGAAAAAAGCGGGGTGGCCCATCCGTTTCCGTTTGGATCCTATGGTTCCCTACCCTGGCTGGAAGCGCGGCTACATGGAAGCAATTCGTCGCATCAATGCGCTTTCTCCTGAAATGGTTACCATCGGCGCTTTGCGCGCAACTTCATACAATGGCTTGCGAAATGCCGCGAAGGCCAACGGCCGCGACGAGAGCATCTTCGATTATCTGACAGAAGAAAAAGATCCTTCCGGCTTCAAATATCGGATTCCGTTTGCCACCCAGGTGGAGATGTTCCGTTTTGCGATAGACCGCCTGAAAAGCAGCATTAAACCAGCGCTCTGCAAAGAAGACCACGCGCTATGGAGAGCTTTAGGCATGAAATTTGATGGATGCCATTGCCTGCTGGGACGCAATGACGCCATCGTGAAAGAAAGAGAAACAGAAATGAAGCAGGCACGAAAGGCCGAACCTACGATCGGCATCGGAAAGCCTTTACCCGTTTTGGCATAATCGTTTTCTTTTCTCGCTCCCCTACCACTGAAGCAGGCCGTCACCCGGGGCGCACATGTTCGTTCATCTCCATTGCCACAGCCAATATTCGTTCCTGCGAGGGGTGCCTTCGCCGGAGGAAATCGTTGCTGCCGCCGCCGAACAGAAAATGCCCGCTGTCGCGCTCACGGATACGAACGGCATGTACGCCGCGCTGCCTTTCTATCTTGCCGCGCAAAAGGCGCACGTAAAGGCCATTCTTGGCGTTGCGCTCGATGTGGAGTGGCAAATTTCGTACGATGAATCTAGAAATTCGAAAAAAGAAACTCGAAATTCGACCAGCGCGCCCATCGTGCTTCTCGCCGCCGATGCCGAAGGCTACAGCAATCTCTGCCGCTTGGTTACCTTGCGCCATCTCGGGACAATCGCTCCGGAACAACATGTCGTCGGCAACGGCACGGAAGACACCGGCCGACCTGTCACCCTCGAAGAACTTGTGCAACACAGCTCCGGCGTCATTGCCCTTGCACCAGTCGCCTCACCCGTTGCCAAACTCAAGGACGCTTTCTCCGACCGACTCTACCTCGAAGTTCAGCATCTTTCTCCCGGTGATGGCCGCGCACTCCGTGAAGCCGAACAACTCGGCCGTGAATTCTCGATTCCTCTTGTCGCTACCAACAATATCCACTTCCTCAAACCCGAAGAACATCTTCATCACCGCGCCGTCAACGCCGTCCGCACCGGAGGCCTGCTTACCACCGTCAAGCCGCCGGAAATCACCACCGCCGAAGCCTGGTTCAAATCTTTTACGGAAATGCAGCGCCTCTTTCCCGATCATCCCGAGCTGCTGCAAAACACGCTCGCGATCGCCGATCGCTGCCATCTTCAACTCGAGCTCAACAAGCTGATTTTTCCGGAATTTCCCGTTCCCGAAGGCGAATCGCCGTTTTCCTACCTCTGGAAGCTCAGCTTTGAAGGTGCGCGCCGCCTCTACCGTCCGTTGCGCCCGGCAGTTCTCTCGCGCCTCACACATGAACTCGAAGTCATCGAAAAGCTCAATCTCGCTCCTTATTTTCTTCTGGTGTGGGACATCGTCGAGGAAGCGCGCCGCCGCGGCATCCCGGCCGTCGCGCGCGGCTCGGCTGCCAGTTCCATGGTCACCTACTGTCTCGGCATCTCGCGTGTCTGCCCGTTGCGCTGGGGACTTTATTTCGAGCGTTTCCTCAACGAGGAGCGCGGCGATTGCCCGGACATTGACATTGACATCTGCGGAGCGCGCCGCGATGAACTTCTCGATTATGTTTATGCCAAATGGGGCGAATCTCGCGTTGCAGAACCCCGGCAAGGGACTCACGTGGCATGGCCACAGCAAGGGGCCAAAGTGGCAATGATTGGAAGCTTCATCACCATGCACGCCCGGCTCGCCATTCGCGAAATCGCGAAAACGTTCGGCGTGCCGCCCGGCGAAGTCAATCGTTTCACCAAGCGGCTTCCGCACCGTCCCGTGCGCGAAATATTGCAGGCCATTCGCAATCTGCCCGAATGCCGCGATCTCCCGGTCAATGACGAGCCGTGGAAAACCATTCTCCAAGTCGCTCTCCGCCTTGACGATGCCCCGCGCCATCTGGGCATTCATCCTTGCGGCACGGTCATTTCCGCGCGCCCGCTAACGGATCTTGTTCCGCTCGAACGCGCCGCCAAAGGCATCATCGTCACGCAGTACGACATGAACGCCATAGAAGCTCTCGGGCTCATCAAGATGGATCTTCTTGGCCAGCGCGGCTTCACCACGATGTCGCTCGCCCTCGACAACATTGATCGCTCACCCAAACAATCGGCAACCATTGCTCCCGACGGCGCCACTCCTTGCCCCACCGCGCGCGAAATCAATTTTGACGCCATTCCCGAAAATGATCCTGCTACTTGCGACGTCATCGCTTCCGGCCGCACGCTTGGCGTTTTCCAGATCGAATCGCCCGCAATGCGCGGCCTCTTGCGCACGATGAAGGCGCGCACGCTCGATGAAGTGGCCATGGCGCTCGCGCTCGTCCGCCCCGGCGCTTCCGAATACGGCTCGAAGGAACTTTTTCTGAAGCGCGTTCGCGGCGAGGAGAAAATCGTCTATCCACATCCCTCGCTTGAAAAAGTTCTCGGCGATTCTCTCGGCGTCTGCGTCTATCAGGAGCAAGTGATGCAGATTGCTCAGGCCGTTGGAAGCATGTCTCTCGCCGAAGCCGATCTTGTCCGCCGCTCCTCCGCAAAATTCTCAGGCCAGCGCGAGCGCGACCGCCTTCGCGCCAAATTCCTCAAGGCTGCCGAGCACCTTGGCCTCGCCGGCGCCGAGCGCGAAGAAGCCTGGATGATGGTCGAAAAATTCGCCGGTTTCGGCTTCTGCAAGGCGCACGCCGCCACTTACGCGGACATTTCCTACCGCATGGCCTATCTCAAAACGCACCATCCGGCTGAATTTCTCGCCGCCATGTGCAGCTCCGGCGCGGGTTTCTATCATGTCTCCGCTTACGTCGAGGAAGCCAAGCGCTGGGGCATTTCTGTTCTGCTTCCTTCCGTCAATCATTCGCTCATGCAATACACCGCGGAAAATAGGGATGGCCTCGCAAAAGGCCTCCGCGTTGGCCTCATGCAGATCCGCGGATTGCGTATCGAAACTATTGCAACCATCGTCCGCGAGCGCGAAGCTCACGGCCTCTATCCCTCTCTTGAGGATTTCCTACGCCGTGTTCCCGTCGAACGCGACGAAATCGAAGCGCTCATCAAGTGCGGCGCCTTTGATGATATTTGCGCGTCGACGCGCCCCGCGCTTCTCTGGCAATGGAATCTTTTGCGGGAGAAACTTTGCCGTGGCCTTGTTCAAGAAGCGCCCGCCGGTCTTTTTGGCGACGCTATGCAACAAACCACTGCAGAAACGCTGCGACAATTTGAAACTTCCGAATACACGCTCGAACAAAAACTCCGCTACGAACGCGAAATCCTCGAGCTCTGCGTCAGCGGCCACCCGCTCGACTTTCTTCCGCGTAACGGCGAAGCCTGGAGCGACGAACTACCCTCTCTCCTCGGCAAGCGCGTTTCTCTCTGCGGCTGGGTGGTCACCTACCGCCACGTGGGCACAAAAAACTACCGCAATATGATGTTCGTCACGCTGGAAGACCAGCGCGGCATTTACGAAGCCGTGCTTTTCCCCGAAGCCTATGACTGTTACGGCGGTCTCATCTTCGAAACGCGTGCTCTGCGCGTTACCGGACGCGTCGAACCCGGCGGCCAAATCAATTGCGATCGCGTTGGCCGCTTCGCGGTCACCCATCCGATGGAGGCAATTGCGAAGACGCCGCCCGCCGCCGAAACCACAAAATCATCTTTCCACTGTTAGCTACGAAGCGCAGCAGGAAGGACGCTCTATAGGAAACCGAACTTTCGACTCAAATGATTCGCCGCGCATTCCATCCCACGCAGCCGCACGCGGAACCAGGATCCGGCCGACCTTCGGCGACGGGCGAAGAGTGGCTCGGCCACAATCGCAGCGAAAAGCGGCGCCTCTGGGAGCGCCTCAACCCGCGCCATCGCAAACTCCTGCGCCTGCTTGCCGAAGCTCTTGCTCTCCATCAATCTCAAGGCCGCCTGTCCGATCAGGATCGTTCTCGCCTCTCTGCCGTGCTCACCGAGCTCGAACAGCTCGTCGGTCGAATCAAATCCATCCTCCAACAGATTGCAAAGCGTCCGCCATTTTCGTGAGGACGAGAGCGGTCAAAAGCTTGTGAAGAATTCCGCGCTGCCTCTTTCGCGCGGTCCCGGTGCGGCAATGAGCAGTGTTAAGCTGTTCCTTTTGGTATGCGGATTCGAAGATCGAAACAGGATTAACGTATATGCCTGCAATCATTTGTATGCTCCGCGGCGTCAACGTCGGCGGGCACAACAAAATCAAGATGGATACTCTGCGTGCTCTTTTTGTGTCCTTGAAGCTGCGCGATCCGCAAACGTATATTCAGAGCGGAAACGTTGTCTTCCTCTCAGACAAGCGGGGCCTGGCTTTGCTCAGCGAGCGTATTGAAACTGCTATCGAGAAGAAATTTGGCTTCCGTCCCGGAGTCGTTCTTCGCAGCTCGGAGGACTTGCGCAGCGTAATTGCCAAAAAGCCTTTCGCAAAGCGCCACGGACTCGATCCGGCAAAGCTGCTCATTGTCTTTCTCCCGGCCGATCCTTCCAAAGACGATCTGCAAGCAATTCTGGCGAAAAACCGGGGGGCCGAAGAAGTTCACCTCCACGGCCGCGAACTTTATATTTATTTCCCAGACGGCATCGCGCGCTCGAAGCTGACGCCTGCTGTGCTCGATAAGGCACTCGCCACATCCGGGACAGGACGCAACTGGAACACTGTCACCAAACTTCTTCAGATGGCGGAAATCCTGGAAACCGCGTCGTAAGCGGCATCGTTCAATGGACCTGAAACAGCACTTCCTTCCTGGCGCGCGTGGCTCGCAAGAAAATGCCGTGGCGGGGCCCATAAGAGCTTTTGAGAATAAGCATCCGGTCCCGCGAGCCGCCTTGGTCCCGTGTCCTTAGCGACACGCCAGAGTCCGCTCCCGTTGCACGCTTGCCCTTGCGGCGCAATACTCTTCTTATGCGTGTCCCCGCGAAGTGCGGCCTCCTGATTGCTATCGCAGCGGTCTTTGCGGTCCAGGTCCGTGCGGATGAAATCCACCTCAAAGATGGCAAAAAGCTGTACGGCGTGATCGTCGCCTATGAGGACAACATGTTCAAAGTCAAAACCGACTTTGGATATGTCCTCGTGGAAAAGGACAAGATCGCATCCATCATCCCGACGACACCCGCGGCTCCAAAAAAAGAATCCGAGCCCGCGAAGAGTCCAGCTCCAAAAAAGGAACCGGCAACGTCCGAGCCCGTTTCTGCTTCACCGAGCGCAGATGCGAAGACCGAAAAGGCTGCGCCGAAGATAACGAGCGCCACGGTTCGCCCCACGCTCCCTCCCGCCACCCGTGAAGTCAAAGTGGCGGCTCCGAGGGTGAACGATTCTTCGGCCGCGCCATCGAGTGCGCTAGCCTCCGCCGCGGCGCCGCCAACTCCTCCGAAAGAACCGGAACTCCCTCCGAATCGCGAGGAAATTCAGGGCAACACGTACATCAACTTCACGCATGGCTTCCGCATGTACAAAGCGCCGAGTTGGAACTTGATTAAAGGAGTGCGCAAGACCATGCCCAATGCCATTGTCGCCATGGGCACGGAAGACGAATCCACGCTGCTTGTCGTGGGGCAGGAACCCAACAAAGCGCCTCTCGCAAAAGCTGCTCCGGCCGTCGAACACCGCCTCACTGATATTTACGACAACTACCGCATGCTTTCAGAGCAGAAAGCCACGGTCGCGGGTTTGCCCGCGATTGAGTATAAGTTCGCCGGCTCTGCGGACAGTCACGATTGGTCGGGAACGCTGGTGGTACTTGTGCGCGGAGAGGATACGCTGACGATCCTTGGCATGACCTACGCGCAGTCGGATCTCATCCAGATCCAGGAGAATGTGATCGCCCGCGCCATCGCCAGCATGGATTTCAACGTCCATGAATCGCTGCGCTGAGAACGAAAAAGCGGTTTGATGCGCGACAAGAAAATAGAAGTAAACAATCAGGTTGGGTAACGTTGAGGAAATTTTCTGCTTCTCAAGCCGCCTCGCCCGCTTCGGGAGCCTTGCGGTTTTCACGGATCATCGCAATCAACGCTTGCGCCGCGCGCGGAAGGCTGCGATCTCGCCGGTAAACGAGGCCCAGTTCGCGCCATAGATCCACGCCTTCGACGGAGAGCAATTTCACTTCGCCAGTCTTGACCTGGTCCTTGGCAAAACTCTCGCTGATGAAGGAAACGCCCGCGTCGGCGCCGACAAACTTCTTGATCATGCCGATACTCGGGAGTTCCATCGCGATATGGACGCGCGACCGGTATGGGCGGAACAATTTATCCAGCACCTGGCGCGTATATCCGGTGCGCGGGAAAATCAGCGGCTGGGAAGCAACTTCTTCGAGGGTAACCTTGGTGCGTTGCGCCAACGGATTTCGCGCGCTCACCATGAAACGCATACGGTCGCGGTAGATGTGGTGCACTTTCAGGTTCGGCGATTTCAAGGGCAAAGTGACAATTCCAACATCCACGGACCCGTCTTCGATGCGCTCAAGAATCTTGTGGCTGAAATTGCGGTAGATGCTGACGTGCACCTGGGCATAGCGCTTCTGAAATTCCGCAAAAATGTCGGGAAGCAGATACAGGCAAGTGGCCTCGTTTGCGCCGAACACCACGGGACCCTGCACGACATTGCCGCGATCCGCCACCACCTGGATCGATTCGTCTCTCAAGCGCAACATTCTTTCCGCGTATTCAAACAACACTTCGCCCGCCGGGGTGAGTTCGACAGACTTCGCAGAGCGATCCAGCAATTTTGCCCGGTAGGCCTGCTCGAGCTGGCGAATCTGCGCGCTCACGGCGGATTGCGAACGGAAGACTTTTTGTCCGGCGCGCGAAAAACTCTTCAGTTTTGCTACATAAACAAAAGTTGCGAGTTGGTCAAAATCCATAAACGCCCATCTTGGCGGATGATTATAGCCAATTCACATGCACAAGTGGATTAAGAATTCTCATTCGCTCTCAGGCATGGATCGCCTGGGAAACTACCGGCAGTTCGGCAGCAACCTGTGCGATAGGTGCGGGCGAACGAAGCCGCATCAGTAATGGACTCCACGTCGCTTCGAGTGTTCCCTGATAATGAACCGGTTGCACGCGAACCAGCGGTAGCGCGCCGCGGCGTGAAAGTATGCGCGACGCGCGTGGACTTCCCGTGAGCTGGACGTGTTCCCGCAGCGCGCGGCGAACCCAATTTTCCTCGGCTGGCTCAAGCTCCGCGAGCTGAACGAAATCCTGGTGAAGAACGTCTTCCGCTTCCGCGCGAAGAACATACGCCAGCCCGCCGGTCATGCCCGAACCGAAATTCAAACCGAGCGGACCCAGAATGAGGACGGCGCCACCTGTCATATATTCGCAGCCATGCTGGCCAACTCCTTCGACAACGGCAAGCGCGCCGCTGTTGCGAATGGCGAATCGCTCGCCGGCGCGCCCGGCGACAAACAGTTGACCGGAAGTCGCGCCATAGAGGACGGTATTGCCGGCGAGAACATCTCCTCGTCGCGAGGCATTCGAGCCGGCGGAAATGATGATTGATCCGCCGGAAAGGCCTTTGCCCACATAATCGTTGGCTTCGCCCCTGAGTTTTAACGTCATGCCGTCCGCCAGAAATGCGCCAAAACTTTGCCCGGCGCAGCCGTGATATTCCTGGTGGATTTCGCCGTCGGAGTGACTTTGTATTTTCCTGCGGCGCATCAATTCGCCGCTCAATCCGGCGCCGACGCTGCGGTCCGAGCTGCGAATCAATTGCGGACTGTCATGCAAGGAAAGCGCGGCGGGCACAGCGGGAGAATCCGCCAACGAGGCGTGCAGGCCGGGTGCCTGCTGCGGACAAATCCGGTAGGACATGTCTGATTCCAGCGCGAGGGCGGGCGTTTCCGCGAAATTGGCGGAGCGCGGGCGCAGGCGCTCATACGCTCCCTTCAATTCACCGAGGGAGTTCGCGCCGAGTTCCGCCAGGCGCTGGCGAATTTCCTCCGCCAGGGCGCGGAAATAAGAGACCACCATTTCCGGCTTACCGTTAAAGCGCGCGCGCAAAACTTCGTCCTGGGTGGCGATGCCGACTGGACAGGTATTCAAGTGACACTGCCGGGCCATAACACAGCCGATGGCAAGGAGCGAAGCCGTGCCAAAGCCGAATTCATCCGCTCCGAGAATAGACGCAATAATGATGTCCCGTGAAAATTTCAGGCCGCCGTCCACACGAAGCGAAACTCGCGAACGAAGCCCCGCGCGAACCAGGGTTTCGTGCGTTTCGCGCAAGCCGATCTCCCACGGAAGGCCAGTGTTCTTGATCGAAGTAAGCGGCGAAGATCCGGTTCCGCCGTTGTGACCGGCGATGGTAATCACGTCCGCACCCGCCTTGGCAACACCGGCGGCGATGATGCCGACGCCCGCCCCGGAAACAAGCTTCACGCCGATGCGCGCACGCGGATTTACCGCGCGGAGGTCATGGATCAGCTGGGCGAGGTCTTCGATGCTGTAAATGTCATGATGCGGTGGCGGAGAAATCAACGGCGTGCCAGGAACGGCGTGGCGTATGCGCGCTATGTAGTCCGTGACCTTTCGCGCAGGCAGCTGGCCGCCCTCGCCCGGCTTGGAGCCCTGCGCCATTTTGATTTCGAGCTCCTCGGCGTGGATCAGATAGTCTGCGGTGACACCAAAACGGCCGGACGCGACCTGTTTGATCTTGTTGGCGGCGTGCGGCTCGTCGCGGTAGACGAGCGGATCTTCTCCGCCTTCGCCCGTGTTGCTTCGGCCCCCCAACTGATTCATCGCAACAGCCAGAGTCTTGTGGGCTTCGGGGCTAAGCGAGCCTAGAGACATGGCCTGCGTGCTGAATCGTCGCACGATGGTCTCCGCGGGCTCGACCTCCTCCAGCGGAATCGGAACCGTGGAAACCGTTTCGAGAAGATCGCGCAAGAAAACCGGCCCCTGCGGTTCAGATAGCTCCTCGAAAGCACGAAACTTTGCCGCATCGGGAGCTTTTATGTGCGCGTGCAAGCGGCGGACAATTTCCGGGGAATTCGCGTGGAGTTCGGCGCCCTTGCGAAAACGGTAGAGGCCAGCGTCCTGCATTTCCTCGCTGGCTGAAGAAAAAGCATGAGTATGCATTCGGAGGTACTCTGCCAGCAGGTCGTCGAGCGTTTTTTGTCCCGCAAAATCGGCCGCATCCTCGAAAAATTCCGTGCAAAGATCTTCAGATAGGCCGACGATTTCGAAGAGATAGCTGTTGCGGTAGCTCGCCAGAGTGGAAACACCCATGCGCGCGAGAACTTTTCGCAGCCCTGTGATCATCGCCTGGCGGACGCGCTCTATTCCGCCGGATTCCTGAGATTCCGCGAATTGCTCTGTGAGGTATGGGACAACTGCGCTGGCTCCCGCGGCGACAAGCAATGCGACGTGATGCGTGTCGAATGCCTGAGAAGTCTCGATGATCAGGGGAACATTCCAACGTCCCTCGCGGACCATCATCTTCCATGCAGCCGCCACCGCCAGAAGCGCCGGGACCGCTGCGCGCTCCGGACCAATGCAACGGTCGGAGAGGAGGAAGAGCCCCGGGCGCGTGCTGCCGCTCAGAGGGGTAGCTGCAAGCTGAGCGAAAACGCCCCGCGCACCCGGGACTCCCATGTTGGAAGGAAAGCTAAAATCCATTCGCTCGATCGGCCCGCAAAGCCCCGCCACATCGGCGAATTCCGCTTGCGTGAGAATTGGGCTCGAAAGCACGAGGCCATTCCCGAGATTGACGTCGAGCGACATCACGTGCGTTTCGCGAAGCGGGTCAATCGGAGGATTGGTGACCTGAGCGAAGCGCTGTTTACAATAATCCCAGAGCGTGCGTGGCAACGCAGACAGAAACGCGGGAGGAGCGTCATCGCCCATGCTCCAGTCCGCTTCCTTTCCCTTCAAGAGCGAGGAAAAGACGATCTTGAACTGATCTTCGGTCCAGCCGCTGGCCGCAGCA
>Ga0335076_10002538_pt1 | contig 18170 bp, 16 predicted proteins | sample Lox_Sample_25_FD_206717 | JGI IMG/M metagenome (GOLD analysis project Ga0335076, IMG submission 206717) | Soil microbial communities from Loxahatchee National Wildlife Refuge, Florida, United States - Lox_Sample_2.5 | ecosystem: Environmental > Terrestrial > Soil > Wetlands | place: USA... | reverse complement strand
TTGAACGTTACAAATCCGTGCAGCCGCTCCAGAACGTAGAAGCTGATGAGTCTCGAAATCGGTGTAACGGCAATCACGAACACGCAGAGCCAAATCAGAAATTTATTTCGGATGTGGCGCACCGCGGCAGGGAATAAAAAATAGAAGTGCTCCTCCACCGCGAGTGACCATAACACCGGATAAGCGAGCGGGATTCCCCAAAGCGGCGTCAGATTGGAAAGATAAAATAAACTCAGAATCGCAAACGAAGCAGGCACTAGTCTGGAGATCGCCAAAAATCCAAGAACGACCAGATAAATCGGAAGGATTCTCAGCGCTCGCCGTACATAGAAAGTTCTGTAATACGACTCCCTGTTTCTCGATCCAACCAGAATTCCGGTGATCAGAAAGCCCGACAACACAAAGAAGAGGTCCACTCCCAGTCGTCCAAGCCACATGGCGCTCAAAATTAGGCGAATGGTCATGGAATAGTGCGATAGGTCGATTTGCCAGTACAAACCGTGATACAGCACCACAGCAAGAATGGCGATTCCCCGAATCGTGTCGAGTTCGGGCATCTCGCGTCTCAACAGCGGCTCGGTCTGATTAGAGGTGTTTTCTCTTGCCTCTGCCGTGTGTTCTGGAACAGGCGTATTCGAGCTCCGGTGGTTCAACTTCAACCGCGTGCCCTGCGTCTTTGAAGCGCCTCAAAGAATATACCGCGTCGGGCAAGCGTACAAATCCGGACCGTCATCCATTCGTTGGGTATCCTCCTTCGTTTCCTACGGATTTTACTGTAGTCCTTACGGTGGGCCTTTCGGCTAGTTTGGACTGCAGCCTGCTTGCTGCGTCCCATGTCTCCTGTTCCAGACAAAGTCAAATCGATCGTCACTGATCCTCAAAGCCCCATCTCTTCAATCGAGGAAGCGCGCAAGGTCGAAGAGCGGGTCGCCATCCCCGCCAAAATCGTCTACGAAGCGATTCGTCTCGAGGGCGAAGACGAACTCGAGCGCCCAGTCGCCGCACTCGCCTGGTCGGGTCTCGCCGCCGGTCTTTCCATGGGTTTTTCGCTTCTTGCGGAAGCGGTGCTCCATGCCTATCTCCCGGCTTCGCATTGGAGCCCGCTGCTCTCGCGCTTCGGCTATTGCACCGGCTTCCTGATCGTCGTGCTCGGGCGGCAACAACTTTTTACGGAAAACACGCTGACCGTCGTGCTCCCGTTCCTAGTTCACAAAGACCTTGCCACGCTCCGGAAAGTGTTCCGTCTCTGGTCTACCGTGCTTTCCGCCAACATCTTTGGCACTTTTCTTTTCGCTCTCGCTGTAGCCCGCATTCCTTTCCTCGACCCGGCTGTTCAGCTGAGCATGCTCGAGGTCTCACAGCCACACGTTGGTCTTGGATTCGCTGCCACTTTCCTTCGTGCGATTTTTTCTGGCTGGTTGATCGCTCTCATGGTGTGGATGTTGCCGGATGCTGCCACCTCCCGCGTCTTTGTCATCGTGGCTCTCACTTACCTGATCGCGATTGCAGACCTGACACACATCGTCGCCGGCTCCGCCAATGTCTTCTTCCTGGTCGTAGTCGGAAAGCTCCCGTTCCTCAGCTATTTCACAAGCTTCTTCTTCCCCACTCTGCTCGGAAACGTGCTCGGCGGAGTCTCTCTCGTATCCGCCCTTGCCCACGGCCAAGTCGCAGCCGGCAAGAAGTAACCGTTTGGGGCCCGTGTTCGTTTTGCGAACCTAAGTCTTGGGTTGGTTCTCTGCTACTTCGCTGTTGCTCCACCCGCCTGCGTTCCCACTCCCATCTCCGGTCGCGACAACCCCGTCCAATGAAAACTAAGTGTGCTGTCCCACTCCCGCTGCATCGCCACATTCAATGCGTCATATGCTTTCGACACGTCCGCAATCTGGTCCGCTGCAGGCTGCTCCGGCAGCTCATAACGCAATCTCGAGCTCAATGCGTACAGTGCATTCGACTTTCGGTGGTGCCAGCTCGCTTTTCCTTCCAGCTTCAGATTCACCGCGACATACGCAATCAACGGCGTCAATATGGCAATTCCACCCACCAACCTGGATGATTGCGTCGTGAAAAATCCCAGCCCCGCCGCCGTGGCGCTGCACAATACCGACAAAACCATCAATGCCATCGATGTTCGGTGATTCCAGCGCGCCCGTCTCCGTGTCTTGATCGCATGACCCTCCAGAATCGCGGCCAGCGTCTCCCGCCTTCTTTCCAATTCCTGTGACAACGTCATCTCCGCACTCCTTGCCAATTCGTACGGAGACTCGATTCTACCTCATTGGCGAACAAAAAGCGAATATTGGGCTACCCAACCACGATGCAGGTTCTCTCTGCTCACGGTTGGGTCGCCCAACGCGATTTCGGATTGCCCGGCTTCTAAAACACTGGTTTGCCAGTAAGTGGATCCAGGAACAACGGCAGATTCAAGCCGAAGTTGTTAAAGTTGAACAGCCCATCCAGCGTTCCCGCGATTGCATCCGCTGAACCATTGCCGATCCGGGACAAGCCCCAGTTATCTTCGATAAAGCGAATCACCGAAGACTGGTCTGTCACCTGGTGGTCGACATAGTTGAAGCGCGCATACGGCGATACCACCAACAACGGAAGGCGCGGTCCATAGCCGCAGCGGCCATTCTGGATGTCGCCGGAGGCATCCACCGGCTTCGGGGTTCCGCAGCTTCCCGGCGCCAGCAGCTGGTCCTCTGCGACATTGGACTGATTCACGATCGGTCCCATCACGTGGTCATACCACCCATCCGAATCGTCATACAAAATAATGACGGCCGTGCTCGCCCACTCCGGCGATTTTTCAAGCTTGTTGATCAATTGCACCAGAAAGTTCTGTTCATCCAGTGGATTCGAGTAGCCGGCGTGGCCGTCTTCGATGGCCCTCGCTTTTACGAAACTGACCGCGGGCAGGTTGTGCGCGGCGAGCGCATCGTAGAAATCGCTCAGGTCATAGTTATGGTTCGCGGCATCGCCCTGGTGCCCGATCAACGCCACCGAAGTTCGCGGCGTGTGATTTGGATTTGAAGTCGATTGCCAGTACTGGAAAAACGCGTGATGCGGAATGTAGTCGGTAGTCGACAGTCCTGTGATACCCGTCGAAACATGCGTGCAATCGGCGAACCCTCCCATGAACGATCCCCAGGTGATACCCGCCGTATTCAGCAGATCGCCGATATTCTGGCCGGACATGGAAATCTGCGTCCTGGTCGCGCTGGAACATTTGTCATACGCCGGATCAGCATCCCCGACCACCGCTCCCATGGTCCCCGCGTTGGCGATGAAGCCACTTCCTGACAGGCCGTTCGTGATGGTTCCCTCGAACGTCGTGCCCGCCACAAGGTTGAGCAATCCCGGCGTCGAAGGCCCGAAGCTAGTGCCATAGGAGTTGTCGCTCATCGCGAAGTGCTGGGCGTAGTTCCAAAGCGCTGTGACGGTATTCCCGTCGTAATAACCCAACGTGCTGTTCGGGCCGAGGTTGGCGTCATTGCAACTATGCGTCAGGAACCGGTCCATCAGGCCACCGTGGAAAGCGAACTGTTCGTCTCCATAGCCATGGTCTTGATCACACGTGTTTGGATTGCTGCGGTCAATCCGGAATGGGTTTGCGCCGTTTGGATTGTTGGTGAGTAACCCTGCACTGGCCAGGTTATTCACCCGTGGCGTGCCTGATAAAGCTCCGAAGAAATACCGGCTTCCGTCTTTATTGGGAACCGCGTTCGGATAGGTGCCAAAATAATGATCGAACGAGATGTTTTCTTGGAAGACAACCACCACATGCTTGATGGGCGTGGCGGTGCTACCGTGACTGTTGGCGAGGACCGTGCTGCTCGGTACCATCGTCATCAACCCAGCTGCGAGTAGGGCGAGTACCTTTCTGAAGCCAAACTGCATAGTTTCCTCCCTCGAAATTTATGAATGGAGGTTCTCCAGTGTTCGGCTGGGGGAACTCTGCGAACCTCTCGGGATTCACGCGGGCTTGAAGGTTTAACGGTCGATCGTTACGACGGGATGAATCGGCCGCGAAAAAGAGCTCACAATCTGTGAATTCGCAGGAAACTTTTTTCAATGTAGGTGGTAACACTACAGGGAATTTTGTATCAGTCGAACTGAGCTGCGCATCTCTACATCCATATAATCGATCAACTTTCGATGAATCACATGATGGCTGCACAAATCACCGAATACGGTGGCCCGGACGTCGTCCGGTTTGCCAACTTGCCGCTTCCCGAGCCTGATCACGGACGGTTACGGGTTCGTGTGCACGCTGCGGGCGTTGGACCTTGGGACGCACTCATTCGGGCCGGTCGAAGCGGTGTTCCGCAAACACTCCCGCTGGTCCTCGGTTCAGACATTGCTGGCACTGTGGACGCCATCGGTCCCGATGTTTCGGGTTTCGCAGCCGGTGACGAGGTTTATGGTCTTACGAACCCGCGCTTCACGGGAGGCTACGCCGAATATTCCGTCGTAGAAGCGTCGAGTCTTGCGTTTAAGCCCGCTAGTCTCACCTTTGTAGAGGCCGCTTCCGTCCCAGTCATCGCCGTGACCGCCTGGCAGATGCTGTTCGATTATGCGAACGCAGTCGCTGGACAACGAGTCTTAATCCATGGCGCAGCGGGCAACGTTGGCGCATATGCCGTTCAAATGGCTCATCAAGCAGGCCTCGAAGTTATCGCTACTGCCTCCGCCGGCGATTTCGAATATGTCCGTAAACTCGGCGCAGACACCCAGATCGATTACCGGCGACAACGTTTCCAGGATGCGGTGCGTGGAGCAGACATCGTCATCGACACCGTTGGCGGTGATACGCGGATCGGATCATTGGACGTGCTGAAACCCGGAGGAATCTTGGTTTCGGTGGTGTTTCCGCCGATGCCTGGGGAATTTGCCGCCAAAGCCGGAGTCCGCTCTGTTTTCTTCTTCGTTGACGTTACGACGAAGCGCCTGAATGCCCTCACGCAACTCTTTGACGACAAAAAGTTGATCCCGCAAGTTGGCGCCGTGCTACCGCTCGCCCAGGCAAAAACAGCGCATGAGATGTTGTCAGGAGCTCCTCACCCGCGTGGCAAGATTATGCTGAAAGTCGCGGCTTAACACGGATCTCGATTTAACCACCCGAAGGTCTCGCGTACGCGTGAGCGACCCGGCGGCGAACAGATTGGTCTTACGGTTTCGCCACAGCACTTCGTTGCTTGGCCGCTTCACCCATAATCTTCTCGATCTCATCCGGGTCGCGCGGCAGTTTCCGGCTCAACAATTCGTAGCCTCCGTCCGTAATCAACACGTCGTCTTCGATCCGCACTCCCAGATTCTCCTCGGGAATATAAATACCAGGCTCGACGGTGACCACCATTCCCGGCACCAGTGGTCTGCAGGTCTCTCCGGGATCGTGCACGTTCAGGCCGATGTTGTGTCCCAACCCGTGAACAAAATACTGTCCCAATGATTTCCCATGCTGATCCTTTCCGTGGGAATCGATGTAGTCATAGGCAATCTTGTACACGCTCTTGTTTCCCTTGCGGCACATGTCCATTCCCGGCTTTAGTGCTTTCAGCGCTGCTTCCTGTGAACCCAGAACAACTTCATAAATCTCCCGTTGTCTCGGCGTGAATTTCCCGTTCGCCGGCAACGTGCGCGTAATGTCCGCCGCATAACCCGAATATTGGGCGCCTACGTCCAGCACCACGATGTCGCCATCCTCGATCTTCCTGCTCAGCTTGTCGTAGTGCAGCGCCGTCGAATTTGGTCCTGCTCCAACGATCGGCGCGTAGGCTTCCGCCTCCGATCCGCCCATCGCATGGGTCTCAACCATTTTCGCTGCCACTTGATATTCCCACGCGCCCGGCCGCATCACCTTCATCGCTTCGACTTGCGCATCATCCGAAAGATCGATGGCCTGTCGAAGCAAACTGATTTCGGTCGGCGATTTCACCATCCGGAGGTCGGAGAGGCTGCCGCGAACATCCTTCACCGCCGCCTCCGGGGCGGCCTGTTTCAGCCACTCCGTCGTTTCCCGCTCGTGCGGGTAGCCGCCCAATTCCTTCTGGTAGGGAAGTATGGTGTAGAAGTTCGGATAAACTCGCGCCAATCGCTCCACCGCTGCGCGCAGCTCCGGCGTGGGTTTGATCAGCGCAAATCCTGTCCGCGACTCAATCCCCGGGTCGCCGGGGGCCATTCGCACCCCATCCCACTTCTCTTTCCTCGGATCCTTCGGCGGCAGGAAAAAAATCTCGCGCGGCCCTTGCCAGTCGTCCTTTTTCGCTTTGCTGCCTTCGGGAGGAAGTAAAATTAACGCCGCATCTTCCTCGTTGTGGCCGGTTAAATAATAGAAATTCTCTTCCTGGGCAAAAATGTAGCTCTCCGACTCCTCTTCTCTCCCCGTATAGCCCAGCAGCACGATAGGGCCATCGATGTTGGAGGCGAGCTTGGCCCGCCGTTCCGCGTAGGCTGAATTCGGCTCTCGCTGCCGCCGCTGTTGTGCCAATAACTGGCCTGGAGCGACCGTCAAAAGCGTCAACACGACTGCACTGATTGATAACCAACACTTCCCGTCTACACCAACACGACCAGTCCGACCCAGATAACTCATTCATCCACCTCAGCTTGCTACGTTGCCCTGAACCGAATCCCAGATTGTAACGTAAGCGCAATACACCGAGCCACTCGCTAACCTCCACGCTGTACGATGGGCCAGCTCCAATTAACTCGCAGTTAAGATTAACCAGCTGACTATGCTTAGCAGAACGACACCAATCGCGAAATATACCTTCCAACGGCCCGCCCGGCAGTAGCATGGAGCAAAGGTCGGCCCGAACTCATGGAGGGTTGAATGGATCGGGAACGCCGCCGCTCTCCCAGGCACATTTTTATCGCAAGCGCGGAGCTCTATGAAGAGAAGTCGGACGTACGCGTGGCTTCGCGCGTCAGTGAACTCAGCCTCCACGGCTGCTATCTCGATATGATGAATCCCTTTCCGCCGGGCACCATCATCTTGCTGAAAATCATCTCGGGAGATCTCACCTTCCAATCCAAAGCCCGAGTCATCTATTCCACCTCAAATGTCGGTGCAGGAGTTTCTTTCATCGATGTGGAGCCAAAATACGAGTACATGCTCACCCGTTGGATGGAACAATCCGCCAACACCTAGCAGGAAATTGCCTGTCCTGCTCCTCTAGCAATCGCCAGGCCTTGTTATTGCTTGTACCGCTCTTTATAAAACTCGATCTGCTGCTGCAACTCTTCCTTAGTTAGTCCGGCTGTCCATTTGTGATAGTCGGATTTCATCACCTCTGCCGTCACTCCTGGCATCAACTGTTCCGCCTCGGGAATAAATTCCGTGTAGAAGGTTTTCGCCACTTCAAAGAACCCGTGCCACTGCGTGTAATCCGGCCCCATCATCGCTGTGCCCATCCGCGCGCGCCGTCCCTGGTGATGCCACATTTCGTAATAAGTCCATTCGATCTTTTCGTCGAAGGGAGTTGGTGTCAGCTTCTTCGCGGCATACAACTTATCCATCACGGATTTTGCGGGTTTCGCGAATTTCTCGTTATACAAATCGATCGTTCCCTCATATTGCTTGTAGAAGTTGTCTACCCACCCTGACGCGTGGCAATTCGAACAAACATCCATCATGTTCAGCCGTCGCTTTTCCCAGTTCTCCAGCTTGATGGAAATCGCCGGCCGCAACGTGTAGCTGATGCGATCTCCAACGTCGTGTGTCACGTGCTGGTTGCTCGTGGCGGACATGTGACAGGTCGCACAGGTCGGCGCCGCCGAATAATCCTTACCCACTACCCACGCCTTCGAGTCGAGATTCATCTTCGTCATGTTCGCGCGATATTGGATGCCGTGCTTTGACTCGTTGTAGATTTCGATCTGCGGGTGATCCGGCCCTAAATGGCACTTACCGCAATTCTCCGGCATCCGTGCCGTGGCGGAACTGAAGGTGTGCCGCCCGTGACATGCTGCGCAAGTCCCCTTGCTCCCATCTGGATTCACTCGCCCGATCCCGCTGTTTGGCCATGTCGCCGCATCGAACTTGCCGTCTCCCAGGTATTTCACTTCGCTTCCATGACACTGCCGGCAGCCGTTGTTCGCCGCCGGTCCGCCTTCCACGATCTCTCCCAGCATGTTGTCCAGCGATCCGATGAACTTGGCCGCCGCGGCGTGATAACTTTTCTCGAATTGCTTCACTTCCTCCCCATGGCAGCGGCCGCAATAATTGGGTGTAACAATCACCGCAATCTTGTGGCTATAGTGGTCGAACGTCGCTGGATCACCTTCCATCGCCTTGTGACACGAATAGCAATCCACGCCATTCTTCGCGTGGGCACTGGATTGCCATTGCTCCACAATTCCGCGTGTCGAATCCCTGTGGCATTCCAGGCAGGCCTTGCCTTCTTCTGAGACTTGCCCAGCATTCGCAAATAGGGCTGAGGCGAGCATAAGCACAGCCATGCAGGCAAAGCGGATGTTCATAGAACCTCCAAGGGGGAAGGACCTGTGTGAGGTGGATTTTATACCTGCGAACTTAAAAGGGAAGAGACAAAAGTCACAGTTGGAATATTCAGGACGCTTACTTCATCGGCTAAAATCCAGGGGCGCCCGTCGATGCCGGCCTCATTTCCGGAGCATTCACGTCAAACCGCAGTCGGGCGAACCAAGATTGGCTCAGCGACATGAAACCCGTATATAGATAGCCCCATACAAACAGCAGCAAAAACGGCACGGTCGCGTAGTTCTCATTGCGAATCGTATACAACACCGCCAGCGCGAAATAGAGTCCCAGGGCCAACTCAAAATACGGCATCCATCCCGACTTGTTCTTGTACTTCTTTGCTGCAAACGTCCCGGACTTGCCCTCGATCTTGAATTTAGGCGTTCGCGCGAATTCCGACTTCTTGCCCACGATCGCTTCGATAACCGCTTGCGCATTCCTCACACTTAGCCCGATGCCGGTCGCCATCACAAAAGGCATATACAAGAACGTAGTCAGCCACGTTTTGGGCCGAAGCTCTTTCTGCGCCGCCAGGTAAAAACTCGAAATGGAACACGTCGACGCCAGGAATAGCGGCAGATCGATTACGATCATCTGAAACCAGCCCTGGTAGAACCGCACGATCATCGCCGGCAGCAACATCGTTGACAACAACACCATCAACGGGTACGAAATGTTCGCCGTCAGATGGAAAAACGCCTCGGACTTCACGTGCAATGGCGCATCCGAGCGAAACACCTTCGGCAGGATCTTCTTCGCCGTCTGCATCAGGCCCTTGGCCCAGCGCGCCTGCTGCGCCTTGAACCCGTTCATATCCACCGGCAATTCCGAGGCGCACTCAATTTCCGGCAGGTACAAGAATCTCCATCCCTTTAGTTGTGCCCGATACGAAAGGTCCGTATCTTCGGTGAGCGTGTCGTGTTCCCATCCTCCAGCGGCATCGATCGCTGCCCGCCGCCACACTCCTCCGGTTCCGTTGAAATTAAAGAACGTGCCGCGGCGCGAGCGTCCCCCATGCTCGATCACGAAATGACCGTCCAGCAGAATCGTTTCCACCCGGGTCAGCAGCGAGTAATCGCTGTTCAGGTACGTCCACCGCGCCTGCACCATCCCGATGTTCTTCGCGCTCTCCCCATTCAAAAAGTAGGGAATCGTCCGCCGCAAAAAGTCTGACGGCGGAATGAAATCGGCATCAAAAATCGCTACAAATTCGCCCCGTGCGGTGTTTAATCCGTTTTCCAGCGCTCCGGCCTTGAATCCTTCGCGATTCGTGCGATGGATATAGGTAATCGGCAAACCTTTCGCAGCGTGACGTTCCACGCAGTTCCGCGCCACTTCCCGCGTTTCGTCCGTCGAATCGTCCAGCACCTGGATATCCAGCAGCTCCTTCGGATAATCGAACTGCGACACTGCGTCGACTAGCCGCTCGATCACATACCGCTCGTTGAAGATCGGAAGCTGTATGGTAACCTTTGGCCAGTTGGCGACCGGCTGCGGCGGCCCAGGCACATTTTTGCGATACGCATAGTAGTCGTACAGCAGGACGTACCGGTGCAGCCCGTACATCGCCAGGATGAACAGCACGATAAAATACGGAATCATCATCGCCAGATCGAACGCATTGGCGTGATAGACGCCGCTGAAGGTCCGGTCGGTGATCTTATGCCAGTAATGTCGAAGCGGACTTTGCTGGGCGGCGATTAGAAATGGAGCAAGAGTCGTCAATTACCAAGTCTCTCCGAATGGCTTCCACTAGAAAGCAAAATCGAGTGTTCTGGTTCACGCTGGTTCTGGCAGGCCTTGCCCTGGAACTCATCTTCCTGCGCATGCATCACTTGTATTACTTGAAGAACCACGCGGTCAACTTCATCGAACTCGCGCTCGCGGCTGGCCTCGTCTATTTCTTCGCCCTGTACGGTTTCACCCGCACGCAATCCACTCGTGCCGCTACCATTTTACTGATTTTTCTGGCGATTGCATTCCGCGCCCCTCTTTGGACCACGGAGCCCACGCTCTCCGATGATCTGTATCGGTACCGATGGGAGGGAAACGTCCAGGCTCATGGCTGGAATCCGTACGCTGTAGCACCGAACGACCCTCGCCTCCTCCCGCTCCGGGATCGGCACTGGGAAGTGATACCCGGTCGCGAAATTCCCGCTATCTATCCCCCGGTTTCGGAGCTGCTGTTTCGCGCCGGCTGGAAGATCTTCCCGAGCCCGGTCGCATTCAAAATTCCCTTCGAATTCGCTGATGTGCTCGTCATCCTCTTGTTAACTTGGATTTTTCGCAAAGACCCCCAGCGTAACTTCCGGCTCGCCATTTATGCCTGGAATCCGCTCGTCATCGTAGAGTTTGCCGGCAGCAGCCACAACGATGTCCTCGCGGTCCTCGGTATTGTGTGCGCCCTCGCGATGGTCAGGAAATGGCCTACACTTTCCATCGTTCCGGCGGCGATTGCCACCATGGCCAAGGTCTTTCCCGCCGTCTTGCTGCCGGTGTGGTTTCGCCGCCTGGGTTGGCCGCAGAACAAGTCCGCTTGGTGGGCGGTCGGGCTTGCCGTGCTCGTTCTTGCGGCGGTCCTAGCGCCTTATTGGAGCGGCCTGTACATGTTCCGCGCCAACCTCACTTACTATGAAGCAACTTGGAAAAACTACCACGCCAGCCTCTACACCATCATTGACTGGCTGACCGGTGGCCACACGAAAATCCCCGCACTAACAGGCATCTTTGCTTCGTGGGGTTTAGCGTTATACCTGGCTTGGAAGCGTGCCGAGCCGGCCCGCGCCGCTTATCTACTTATTGCCACGATCTTGATCTTCGGCCCCAACGGTTATTCCTGGTATTTCACCTGGATTGTTCCGCTTCTCTGCTTTTTTCCAAATCCTGCGTGGCTGATGCTGACGGTTCTGCAGTTTCTCTCCTACAACGTCTTGATTGGCTACGGCATTCTGGGTGTCTTCCACTTCGATCCTTTCTTTCAGTGGCTGGTCTACGCTCCCTTTTATTGCTTGTTGATTGCACATTGGCTCTTCTGGCGCCGGCATTCAAAGCTCTCCAATCCGATTCGCACGTTCGTTGTTGTGTCTGGTACATAATGACCGCTTCCATCATGCCCGAATCGGCGCGACTCTCATCTTCATCTCCAGGTTCTCTCGCGGAGCTTGCAAGGGAATTCTTGCGTCTTGGCTTTGTCGCGTTTGGCGGTCCCGCCGCGCACATCGCCATGATGGAAGAGCGTTTCGTTCGTCGCCTCAATTGGTTGTCGCGCGAGAAATTTCTCGATTTGCTCGGCGCCGTCAACCTTCTCCCCGGCCCCAGTTCCACGGAACTCGCTATCTACCTGGGCGAGATTCGAGGCGGTACCCTTGGCTTGCTGGTCTCCGGCGCTTGCTTCATTCTTCCCGCTGCCATTCTTGTGGTTGTGCTGGCCTGGGCCTATCAAACCTACGGCGCAGTCCCTCAAATGGCCGGACTCCTCATCGGCATCAAGCCTGTTGTCGTCGCACTCATCGCCCAGGCGGTGTGGAACCTTGCCAGAACCGCGCTCAAGAGTATCGCCCTCGGCGTACTCGCCATGGCTGTCGTGGTGCTAGCCGCGTTTGGCCTGCCGGTTCTCGCTCTGCTGATTGGCGCAGGTATCCTGTGGGTCCTGATTCATGAAAGGAAGCGCCTTACCAACTCAACCCGCAATACCGCTGCATCCCTGGGCGTGCTCGCTTCTGCTCCCATCACGGTAGGGATGCTCCCTCTGTTCTTGTACTTCTTGAAAATTGGCGCAGTTCTTTTCGGCAGCGGCTACGTGCTGCTTGCCGTGCTTCGCGCGGATCTCGTGCTTCGCTTGCATTGGCTAACAGACGCGCAACTGCTCGACGCCATCGCCGTCAGCCAGGCCACGCCCGGGCCATTTTTCACCGTCTCGACATTCATTGGCTACCTGCTGGGCGGCTGGAGGGGTGCCGCCCTCGCGACCGTCGGAATGTTCTTGCCGGCCTTTGTCTACGTAGCCGCAACGGCCCGCTATCTGCCTCAATTGCGCAATTCACCCATCGCCGGGGCCTTTCTCGACGGCGTGAACGCCGCTGCGGTGGCGCTAATGGCCTTCGTCGGCTTTCAGTTCACGCGCGCAGCCCTAACCAATTTGCCTTTGATTCTGATCGCGGTCTTTACCGCAGTCCTGGTGTTTCGCTACAAAGTCAATTCCACCTGGCTCGTCCTGGGTGGCGCCGCCTTGGGTATCTTGCTTCACACCCTTGGCAAGATCTGACGACTCGGTCTAGGCGACCAGCACAATTTTCCCGTGCGCTCCCGGCGCCAGCACGTCCTGGTGCGCTTGCGGCGCGTCCTTCAACGGCAATTCCTTCCCGATGATTGGCCGCAGCGTACCGTTCTCCAATCCCGCCGCGATTGCCGCGTGAATTTCTTTCGTCTCGCTTTCCGTGGCCGCCCATAACGTGAACCCGCGCACCGACGCTCGTCGCGCCATCAGTTCCCGCGGATTGATCGTAATTTCGCCGCGATTCCCGATCACAATCGTTCGACCTTCGATCGCCATTAGCTTCATATCCGTCGCCAGGTTCACGTTGGCCAGCACTTCCAAAATCACGTCCACTCCCCTCCCGCCTGTCGCTTTCAGGATTTCCTCGGCATAACCTGCCTTCGTATGGTCGAAGACGTAATGCGCTCCTTCCTTCTTCGCCAATTCAAGGCCACGCGCGCTTCCGGCCGTACCCATTACCGTCATGCCCAATGCTCGCGCAATCTGCAACGCCGCCGTTCCCACACCGCCACTCGCGCCATGCATCAGCAGAGTTTCTCCCGCACGAGCTTTCGCATGATGAAACAACGCTGTGTACGCCGTCCCGTACGGCACCCACAATCCCGCTCCCTGCGCGAACGAAATCTTCTCAGGCAGTGGGTAAAGCTGCGACTCATCCGCCAACGCATACTCGGCGTAAGCTCCCGTCAGCGTCTTCGCGGTGTAAACGCGCTCTCCGCCTCTGAATTTCTTGACTCCCTCTCCAACCGCCTCCACCGTCCCCGCAGCATCCGACCCCGGCGTGTACGGCAGTGGCGGCTTGATCGCATAAGTTCCATTCCGCATGTACGTGTCGTAGGGGTTCACTCCAGCTGCGTGAACACGCACCAGGATTTGCCCCGGTCCGGGTTTCGGTGTGGGAATGTCGTGGATCTCCAGAACCTCAGGCCCGCCGAACTTGTGAACTTGTATCGCCTTCATGAGCATTGCCTCCAGCTTGAGGTCTACCACACAAGGGCCCTAGAAATGATCGTCGTGTAGCACGTGCGCAGCGTTCTCATTCATCACTCCGCTGGTTGCGGCCCACGCCGTGGTTTCCCAATTGTCGCGTCCTTTTTTGTCAGGAATCCACAATGGCAACGAATGGTTCAGATGTCGTGCCAATGCAGCCGCGTATGGTTCATACATCCCGCGCAACTCGGTGAGCTTCTGGGTTCCTTCGGGGGTCGTCAGAAATACCATGCCGTGCTTGGCAAGCTTTGTGCCCAACTTCTCGAACGTTTCGGGCGTCAACCGGCTTTCCGGTAGTGGGCGCGGCGGCGCGCCAAAAACCTGGCAGAGATCGACAACCGCGTGCCGCGCGATGGCAAACGTCAATTCTGCCTGTTTCGAACGTGCATCCTGTACTCCGGCAATCACCAAAGCGCAAGTATCCAGGATCGCCGTTAGAGCCGCGATCCACGACTGGTTGTCATGCTGCGAACGGAAATACGCCAACACCGGATAAGACAAGTGAGATTCTAGCAGTTGCGCGCACCACCGCTCCCATTCTCCCAGCAACTGCTTCAATGCTGCTTCTCCTCCATCATAGGCGTGCCGCCGAAGCAGTTCTCCCGCCGTCGGCGGCGTTCCCGCCCGCGCGTCCAGCAGCGCTATGTTCGTCTCCCGGTTGCCGAAGGCGCCATAAATAAACGGCAGATAGCCGATCACCGCGGCCAGAAATCCAAAACCGAATCCCGCCTCGGCGACGACCAGAAACCGCGCCAGCCCAGACTTCGGAATTACATCTCCCAGTCCCAGGGTAAAAAACGTCGTTCCACTCAAATACAAATCGGTGTAGAAACTCGGGGTCATTCCGGAAACATTCACCGCCGATCCCGCGCCGTATTGCATCATTCCGAACGAAATCACCAGCCCCACCGCCCACACCCCAATCAGAAAGAGAAGGGAAATCGGCCCAAAAAATCCGAAAAATGCCTCCCGCGCCTTCTTGGACGGGATCAATCGAGCATAGATCTTCCACGTTTTCCAGGTGAACAGATAGTAGATGTTCGTCAGCCGGAACCGCCGCGTCACTCGCCTGGGCAAGATGATCGCCTCGAAGGCGTCCCAAAGGACCACGAGGAAAATAGCGACACCGCAAATAAACACACCCGAAGCGGGGATCATGCGCAGCATTGTACTCGCTTCAAGAACTTTGTGGAGTTTACGCCGACTTCGACGTCACCAGCTGTGAGCTTACGCTGATTTCCGCTTTGTATAGCTTGGAAACCGGGCAACCCGTTTCCGCCGCCTTCACTGCCGCGTCGAACTTCGCTTTATCCGCGTTCGGCACGTGCGCCACCAGGTCCAGATGGCTCTTGGTAATCGCGAATCCATCGGCCAACTTCTCCAGCGTGACCGTGCAGGTGGTCTCCAGCTTGGTCGCGGTCAGTCCCGCGTTGCCGAGCTGTGCGGATAGCGCCATCGTGAAGCAGCCCGCGTGCGCTGCGGCGATCAGTTCTTCCGGATTCGTGCCCACGCCATTCTCAAATCGGGTGCTGAACGAATACTGCGTATCCTTCAGCGTTCCACTGTCCGTCGAAATCGCTCCCTTGCCGGACTTCAGGTCGCCTTGCCAAACTGCCGATGCTTTGCGCTGCATATCTTGTCTCCTTTGAACGTCGCTCACAAGCCGTGTGGATTGGATTCGAGGCTGGCCGGGGGCGGGTTATAAGTTTGCGACGCCCAGATTCTACCACTTGTGGAACACGAAAAAAGCGCCGGCCGCGATGCAGCCGAATCCCACGCCGTAGTTCCATTTAATGGGCTCTCCGAGATACGTAATCGAGAAAACGGAGAACACCGTCAGCGTAATCACTTCCTGAATCGTCTTCAATTGCGCCCCATTGAATTCATACGAGCCCATGCGGTTCGCCGGCACCTGGAAGCAATATTCGAAAAATGCGATACCCCAGCTCGCGATCACGACCTTCCACAGCGGCACATTCCTGTATTTCAGGTGCCCATACCATGCAAACGTCATAAAGATGTTCGAAATTGTCAGTAGAACAATGGTCCACACGTGGCTTATTCCTGGGCGAGCGAGTTTTAGACGGGCTCCGGGCGGTTCACCTTACATCAGATGGTCTACTCAGGCAAAGCTGCGTTAGGCATGCCGTTTATGTCGAAAGCGAGACCAGGCCCGGTGGCGTGGCCGGCACAATCGGGGGCATTTTGCTGCGATCCACAGGATTGTAGAGGGTATCGCGTTCCACAGGTACCCGGCCCGCTGCACGGATTAACCTTTCCAGCTCTCCCCGCGGCGTGAACTCCGCCGTTGTCGCGCCGGCATCGTGATAAATCTTCTCCTCGACGACTGTTCCATCCATGTCGTTCGCGCCAAATCGCAGCGCAATTTGCGCGATGCTGGTCGTCAGCATGATCCAGTACGCCTTGATGTGGCCGAAATTGTCCAACATCAAGCGCGACACGGCAATGTTCCGCAGATCATCGTAGCCCGTCGGCTTCGGAATATGGGCCAGCGGTGTGTTTTCCGGATGGAACGCGAGTGGAATGAATGCTACGAATCCATGCGTCTCGTCTTGCGCCTCGCGCAACAGCACCAGGTGATCCACGCGCTCCTCGGCGGTTTCCACGTGGCCGTACAGCATCGTCGCGTTCGAACGCAACCCAATCCGGTGCGCCTTCTTCGCCATGCTCAGCCACATCCGCCCGCTGACCTTGTGGTCGCAAATAATTCGCCGCACCCGGGGATGAAAAATCTCCGCGCCGCCGCCCGGGCAGGAATCCACGCCCGCTTCTTTCATCTTCACCAGCACTTGATCCACGGTCAGCTTCGCGATGCGCGCGAAGTAATGCACTTCCACCATCGTGAACGCCTTCAGATGCACCTGCGGGTGGCGCTGCTTGATTCCGCGGATCAATTCCAGAAAATATTCAAACGGCAGATCCGGATGCAAGCCGCCTACGATGTGAATTTCCGTTGCGCCCTCGCGAATCCCCTTCGCCGCACGCTCGTACATCTGTTCCAGAGAGTACGTGTAAGCCCCTGGCGCTCCGGGATCGCGGCCAAACGCGCAAAGCTTGCAATGTGCTACGCACACGTTTGTGGGATTAATGTGCCGGTTGACGTTGTAATACGTGACGTTTCCGTGCCGCTTCTCGCGCACGTAGTTCGCCAGCCATCCCACCGCCAGCAGGTCCGGTGTTTTGTACAGCGCCACGCCGTCGTCAAACGACAGCCGCTCGCCCGCCAGCACCTTGTCGGCAATCGGCCGCAAACGTGTATCGGTAAGTTTCAGTTCTGCCACTTTGTTCTTCTTCGTTTCTTTCTAGAATTTCAATCGCTTCAAACTCGCCAAACCGCCGCCGCCGCGCCCCAGAACAACAGGAACAACATACTAATATAGCCGTTCACCGCAAAAAACGCAGCGTTGAGCTTGCTTAGATCATTGGCCTTCACGAGGGAATGTTCATAACCAAGCAGTGCAGCCACCACCGCAATTCCCGCCCATGCCGGCCAGGGTAACCCAAAACTCAGCGCCAGCCAGCTCAGCAAAATTACAACCCCAATATGCATGATCCGTGCGATTCGCAACGCCTTGGCAATGCCGAAGCGCTTCGGCACGGAAAACAGTCCAGCCTCCCGGTCAAACTCCACGTCCTGGCACGCATATAGCACGTCGAATCCGCCCACCCACAGCGTCACCGCTCCGCACAGGATCAACATGTGCCAGTCGAAGTGCCCCGTCACCGCAATCCATGCCGCCTCCGGAGAAATTCCCAACGCAAATCCCAAAAACAGGTGCGACCACGACGTGAACCGTTTGGTGTACGAGTAGAAGAACAAGATCCCCAGCGCCACCGGTGCCAGTTCCAGTGACAACAAATTCAATTCCCACGCGGCCAGCAAAAATGCCGCCACCGCAACTACCGTGAAAACCCACGCGAATGAAACCGACAATTCTCCGGTCGCCAACGCGCGCATCTTCGTCCGTGGATTCCGGCTGTCGTATCGTAAATCCACAATGCGGTTGATGGTCATCGATGCCGACCTCGCCGCCACCATGGCCGCCACAATCCACACGAACTGGCGCAGCGACGGCCAGGCGTGAAACGTAGCGCGAGCCGCCAGTAACGCCCCCGTCAGCGCAAACGGCAGCGCAAAAACCGAGTGCTCGAACTTGATCATTTCCAGCACGGTGCGAACCCGGCCCGCCATCTCTACTGCTCCGCCTTTCGTCCGCTCGCGCTTCCGCTCCACCGGTACATTTTCTCTTGCGGCAATCCTGCCTGCGCCAGCACCCGGCATGTATACTGGGTCACGAGTTCGTCGATTGATTTCGGTTTGAAATAAAATGCCGGCACCACCGGCATGATTACCGCGCCAGCCTGCTGCGCCCGCAGCAT
>Ga0335076_10002537_pt1 | contig 18172 bp, 15 predicted proteins | sample Lox_Sample_25_FD_206717 | JGI IMG/M metagenome (GOLD analysis project Ga0335076, IMG submission 206717) | Soil microbial communities from Loxahatchee National Wildlife Refuge, Florida, United States - Lox_Sample_2.5 | ecosystem: Environmental > Terrestrial > Soil > Wetlands | place: USA... | reverse complement strand
GTGTTACTCACCCGTTCGCGGCTTTGCCCCAGGCCGAAGCCTGGTTCGTCGCTCCACTTGCATGTGTTAGGCACGCCGCCAGCGTTCGTCCTGAGCCAGGATCAAACTCTCCGTGAAGAACTGCTGAACGGGCCGCCAATGGCAACCCGCTTCACAAAGAGTCGTCAAGGTCGCACGCCACCTAGCGCGGTGGCGGGACCCGGGCCTGTCCGCTGGTGGGATCAGGCCCCTGCGTCCTCACGAGGGGATCCGATGTACACCACGGATCCCGGGACGCAAGACGGGGTTTTCAATCTGGCACCGTCGTCCCGGTCCGCGAAGGACCCGGCGACGGCGTCGAACCTGGACACACATCTCGACCGAGGGTTCGGTCGAAGAGTGCGCATGCTGTTGAGTTTTCAAAGACCGTCGCACCTCTTCGGGAAAGGGGTTCCTTCCCAGGGCGCGTCCAAGAACGTTTCCGCTCTCGGAGCGGACCGGTGAGTATAGCGCCACGAACCCCGTGAAGGGAGGGGCGCTCTTGCCGGCTGCATGAGGGTAGCGCGCCAGCCGAAGTCGCGCCGCGTGGCGGGCGCCTACGAGAGGACTTGGACGGTCACGACCCGCTGACGGGGCCGGTCGTCGAAGTCGATCAGCACGACCTGCTGCCAGGTCCCGAGCGTGAGCCGGCCGTCGACGACCGGGATCGTCTCGGACGGCCCGATCACCGCCGCACGGAGATGGGCGTGGGAGTTCGTGTCGTGGTTGAGGCGGTTGTGCTCGTAGTCGCCGGCGCTCGGGATCAGGCGGTCGAGCAGCGCCTGGAGATCGTGGACGCCGCCCGGCTCGTACTCCATGGTGGTTACCGCCACCGTCGACCCGGTCGCGAACACGCTGGCCAGCCCCCGATCGACGCCGGCGGTGTTGACCACGCTGGCCACGCCGGCGGTGATGTCGACGATGTGCCCGTTGCCGGGCGTCTCGAGCCGGAGAAGCCCGCCCTGGACGGCCATGCTTCTTTACTCCGTGCGGACGCGCGCGAACCGGCGCTTGCCGAGCTGCAGGACCTTGCCTTCGACGTCGGCCGTCGGCAGGTCGATCACCTCTGCCGCGACCGTCTCGCCGTCGAGCTTGACCCCGCCCTGGGCGAGACTGCGGCGCGCGTCCGACCGCGAGACCCCGAAGGCGCGCTCGAGCAACGCCGGCAGGTGCACTACCGCTTCCTCGGCGGGCCAGATTACGGTCGGTATCTCCTCGGGCGGTCGGCGCTCGATGTGAACCCGGTCGAACTCGCGCTCGGCCGCGTCGGCCGCCTCCGGCCCGTGGAAGCGGGCGACGAGCGCGTGCGCGAGCGCCCGCTTGGCGTCTCGCGGGGCGAGATCCGCCGGCGGATCGACACCCAGCAGTAGCTGGTACCAGATCTCGAGCGCTTCATCTGGGACTCGCATGGTTTTGCCGTAGATCTCCTCGGGCGGCTCGGCGACGCCGATGTAGTTGCCAAGCGACTTCCCCATTCGAAGCTTTCCGTCGGTCCCCGGCAGGATCGGCATGGTCAAGACCGCCTGCTGGGGCACGTCGTAGGCGCGCTGGATATCCCGCCCCAACAGCAGGTTGAACTTCTGATCGGTCCCCCCCAGCTCGACGTCGGCGCGGATCGCCACCGAGTCGTAGCCCTGGAGCAGCGGATACAGGAGCTCCAGGACCGAGATCGGGGTGTGGCTGGCAAACCGCTTGGCGAAGTCGTCGCGCTCGAGCAGCTGTCCGACTGTGGGGATCCGCGCGAGGCGGAACAGGTCCTCCATCGACATGTCGAGCCACTCCCCGTTGAACCGCACCGTGGTCCGAGCCGGATCGAGCACCGAGAACGCCTGCTCGGTGAAAGTCCGGGCGTTCGCGTCGATCTCAGCGCTCGACAGCGCGGGGCGCGTGGCGGAGCGGCCGCTGGGATCGCCGACCCTGGCGGTGTAGTCGCCAACGATCAGCACGACCTCGTGCCCGAGATCCTGGAACTCCCGGAGCTTCTGGAGCACCACCGTGTGACCAAGGTGGATGTCGGGCGCGGTCGGATCGATCCCGAGCTTGACCCGGAGCGGTCGGCCCTCGGCCAGCTTGCGCGCCAAAACGCCTTCAGGCAGGCTGTCGACGGCGTTTCGAGTCAGCCATGCTGCCGCCTCGGCGGGACTCGAGGCGGATGGTTCAGGTGGTGGGGCGGGCGCCGTCCGGGCCTCGGAATCCATCCGGGCCAATGCTAGACTCTCGCCGCCGCGGGACCCCTGTTGCCGCCACGTCTCGCTGCGCGCCGAGGCCATCGGATCGGCCCGGCGCGACTACCACCCATTTGCATGATCGACGACGTCGAAATCCCGACAGGGGGCGATCAGCCGGAGGTTCCGATCGCTCCCGAAACCTCCCGGAGACGAAACGGGGGCAGCGGAAACGGGCGCCGTGGCGGGAATGGCGGCGGGGGTGGAAACGGCGGGCATGGAAACGGCGGCGGTCACAGGTCGACTCGCTGGCGGTTCTGGCGCCGGCGGCGGGGCCCACGGACCAAGCCCAGGGTCCGCAAGCTTCGGCTGCTCTTGATCCTGATCGGGCTCGGCGCGCTTGGAGCCGTCTCGACCGTGTTCGGGATGATGATGGCGGTCGCGTCCGATCTCCCGCAGATCGAGAACCGTCAGGTGTACTCGACGGCCTCGGCGAACTCGTACCTCTACGACGACCACTGGCATCTGATTGGGCAGTTCGCGCCGCCCAACCACGAGGTGATCGATACGTTCGACCAGATTTCGCCGTGGATGCGACGAGCGATCGTGTCAGTCGAGGACCGGCGCTTCTGGACCGACCCCGGCGTCGACCTGCGAGGAATCGCGCGCGCGGTCGTCACCGACGTGTCCGGCGGCTCGACCCAGGGCGCGTCGACAATCGCTGAGCAGTTCGTCAAGAACGCGCTGTCCGAACAGGACAACCGGACCATCTTCGAGAAGCTCCGCGAGGCCGCGCTCGCGTATCACCTCACACGCGAGTGGCCGAAGAAGAAGATCATGCAGCAGTACCTGAACTCGATCTACTTCGGCAACGGCGCGTACGGCGTGGAGTCGGCCGCGCGCGTCTACTTCGGGAAACAGCACGGCTACAACTCGGCCATGGCGCCCGGTCAACAGGGCTCCGGGTGCGGGGATGCGCCCCGGCCCTCGTGCGCATCCGTGCTCGAGCCCTACGAGGCCGCGCTGCTCGCGGGAATGGTCGCCGACCCGAGCGCGTTCGACCCCGTGCTTCACCGGCAGGCCGCCACCCGCCGACGCAACACCGTGCTCAACGACATGCTCGAGCAGCACTACATCAGCCGCGCGCAGTACCTCGACGGAATCAAGCAGCCGGTTCCGACCGCCACGCTGATCCAGCAGCCCCAAGAGCCCGCCGCGGCGCCGTACTTCACCAGCTGGCTGCGGCCGCAAATTCTCAAGTCGGTGGGTCTGGGTCAACCCGGAGTCCCGGACAGCGTCGCCGAGTACCGCGCGTACTACGGCGGCCTGAAGATCCGAACGACGCTCGACCTCGGGCTTCAGCAGGCCGCTGACCAGGCCATATCGCAAGAGCTCCCGTCCGGCTCCGGCCTCCCCAGCGCGTCCCTGGTGGCGATCGACAACAAGACCGGCGAGGTCCGCGCGATGGTCGGAGGACCGATCGTGAACGGCCAGGAGGACTACAACCAGTTCCCGTTCAACCTCGCCACCGAGTCCGAGCGTCAGCCGGGCTCGGCGTTCAAGCCGTTCACCCTCGCGATGGCGCTCGAGTCCGGGAAGTACGGTCCGGACTCGATCATCGACTCCGCGCCGCAGAACTTCATCGTGCCGAACAGCGACGGGAAGGAGCACTTCATCGTCCACAACTTCGGCAACACGTACTCCGGCCCGATCACGCTCCAGGACGCGACGGACATCTCGGACAACACCGTCTACTCGCAGGTCGGAATCAACGTCGGTACCAAGAAGATCGCGCGCTTCGCGAGGCGCGCCGGGATCCGAACCCCGGTCTCGAGCAACTACGCGATGATCCTCGGTGGGCTCAAGATCGGGGTATCACCGCTCGACCTCGCCCATGCCTACGAGACTTTCGCTGAGGGCGGCCGAAGGGTGTACGACACCGCGCTCGGCGCCCCCAACAAGGGACCGACCGGGATCGCCCAGATCTACTGCCCGACGGTCTGCCCGCAGAAGAACGTGGTCGACACGCCTGAGTACGAGCGGGTGCTCCCGGCTCCGATCGCCGCGATCGTCCACGAGATGCTGACCGGCGTCGTGCAGTCCGGCACCGGAACCTCGGCCGCGATCTCGGGCGTCGACGTCGCGGGCAAGACCGGCACGACCACCAACTACGCCGACGCCTGGTTCGTCGGCTGGACGCCGCAGCTCACGACGGCCGTGTGGGTCGGCTATCCCAACAAGCTCGTGCCGATGAACACCCAGTACAACGGCGCGCCGGTCGAGGGCGGCACCTACCCGGCGATCATCTGGCACGACTTCATGGTCCAGGCGCTCCAGACCCTCGCCACTGAGAACCCCCACCAGAAGATCACGACGAGCTCGTCGACCGACACCACGAGCGCGCCCGCGACCCCGTCGAGCGGCGCGGGCTCGAGCGGTAGTTCGACCTCGGCAACCGACGCGACCCCAACCGGCGGCGGGACCGGCGGAAACACCGGCGGTGGAGCGCCGGCGAACGGCGGCGCGACCGGTGGTAACACGGGGGGCGGTGGCGGCACCACCGGCGCGGGCGGTGGAACCGGGGCGACCGGCGGCGGCGGAGGCGCGGGCGGCACGACCGGCGGCGGCGGAGGCGCCGGCGGGACGACCGGCGGCGGCGGAGGCGCGGGCGGCACGACCGGCGGCGGAGGTGGTGGCGCCGGCGGCACGACCGGCGGAGGCGGCGGCTCGGGCGGCGCCGGACTCGGCGGGGGCGGCTAGCGCGCCAGCGCCTGCTCGGCTCGCTCCAACCGCGAGAGCGCGGCCCGCGACAGGAAGCGATTACCAAGCGCGGAGAAGCGCCACGGCAACTCGGCGGCCTTCGTGATCCCGATCCGCCGACTCGCGACCACGTCAACATCCCGCCAGGCCCGCGGCCGGCTGGCGATCACGATCGGGCCTTTCAGCAGGTCGGAGCCATTCAGCTCGAGGCCAATGTCCAGTGCCTGAGTGAGCTTGCCGGGCCCCGAGCACAAATTCTCCAACCGCTCCACGCCGCGGCGCTCGCGCATGAGCTCGATCCCCTCGACCGGCTCGAGCGCCCGGATCAGGACCGCTGCGCCAATGCCCTCGGGCTCGCATACGGCGTTCAGACACGCGTGGATCCCGTACGACCGGTAGAGGTACGCGCGTCCAGGCGGGCCAAAGATCACCCGCGTCCGGGCGGTCATCCCGATGTAGGCGTGACATGCCGGCTCGGAATGGTGGTACGCCTCGGTCTCGACGATCACGCCCGAGGAGCCGGCATGCGAGACAACGCAGCCGACCAGGTCCCGCGCGACGTCCAGCACCGGGTGCTCGTAGAAGGCGCGTCTCATGCGAGCGCGGCTCGAGCTCGCTCGAGCTGCTCGCGGACGCGCGGCAGGCTCGTTCCACCCTGAGAGCGCTTGGTCTCGAGCCACGCGCCGTTCTGCAGGAGCGCGTAGAACTCGTCGTCGAGCAGTGGCGAGTGCCGCGTCAGCTCCTCGGGCGTCAGGTCGGACAGCGCCTTGTCTTGATCGATCGCGCTACGGACGAGGCCGGCGACGACACCGTGGGCCTCGCGGAAGGGCATGCCGCGACGGACGAGCAGGTCGGCGACGTCCGTGGCCGCGAGCATCTCGTCCGCGGCCGCCGCGGCCAGGTTCTCGCGGCTGAAGCGAATCGATCCGAGCATGCCGTCGGCGGCCTCGAGGCACAGTTCGATCGTGTCGGCGGCGTCGAACAGGTGCTCCTTGTCCTCCTGCATGTCCTTGTTATAGGTCAGCGGCAGCCCGTGGAGCACGCCGTGGAGCGCAACCAGGTGGGCGGCCACGCGCGGCGCCTTCGCGCGCAGCAGTTCTGCGGCGTCCGGATTCTTCTTCTGGGGCATGATCGAGGAGCCCGACGCCCAGGCATCGGCGACCTCGCAGAAGCCGAACTCCTCGCTCGACCACAGCACGATCTCGCCTCCGAGGCGTGACAGGTGCGTCGCGCAGGTGGCGGCGGCCGCGAGGTAGTCGAGGACGAAGTCGCGGTTCGACACGGCGTCGATGGAGTTCTCGGCGACCCGGGCGAAGCCGAGCTCGCGCGCGATCAGCTCGCGATCGGTGTCGAAATTCACCCCGGCCAGTGCGCCGGCACCCAGGGGTAGCGCACTCGTGGCCGAAACCACTGAAAGAAACCGATCGCGATCCCGGATCAGCATCCAGCAGTACGCGAGCACGTGATGGCTGAGGTAGACGGGCTGGGCGCGCTGCAGATGGGTGTAGCCGGGCATCGGCCAGTCGAGGTGCCTCTCGGCAACGTCGACAAGGGTCCGCGCGAGCGTCGCCGTTCGCTCGACGGCGGCGCCGGCGTGGGCGCGGACGAACATCGCGACGTCGGTGGCCACCTGGTCGTTTCGCGACCGCGCGGTGTGGAGTTTGCCTCCGACCCTGCCCGCGAGCTCGGTGACGCGGCGCTCGATCGCCATGTGGATGTCCTCGTCGCCGTCGGCGAACGGAAAGCTGCCCTGGCCGAGCTCGCGCTCGACCTGGTCTAGGGCGGCGTGGAGCTGGTCGCGCTCGGCAGCCGAGATGATGCCCTGCGCCGCGAGCATCGCCGCATGTGCGCGCGACTGCTGGACGTCGTAGGGCCCGAGGCGCCAGTCGAACGACAGCGAGTCGTTCAGCGCGCGGAATGCCGTGTCTTGAGGCTCGGCGAAACGAGACATCGCTTTCCGATTATCGCCCGAGCACTTCGCGGACCGACTCGGCCACCTGCTCCACCTGCGACTCGGTCATGTCGGGGAAGAACGGCAGCGCGATGGACCGGGCAGCGACGTCCTCGCACACTGGGAACTCGCCCTCCTTGTGCCCGAACTGCTCGCGGTAGTAGCTCATCAAGTGAACCGCGGGGAAGTACGGCTTGCTCGGAATTCCCCGCGCCGCGAGCGCCCGGACGGTCGAGTCGCGATCGACGTCGCGAGGAAGTTGAATCACGTATACGAACCAGCCGCGGCGAACCCGCCCGGTCTCAGGGCACGGGAGCTCGACGCCCGCGATGTCCGCAAGCGCCTCGCTATAGGCAGCAGCGACCCGCGAGCGGCCGGCGAGCAGCGCATCGAGGCGATCGAGCTGGGCGAGCCCGAGGGCGCAGGCGATCTCCGACAGGCGGTAGTTGAACCCGAGCCGATCGTGATCGAGCCAATCCATATCCGGCGCGCGCCCCTGGTTGCGCTCGGAGTCGATCCGCTCCTTGACCTTAGCGTCAGCGGTCGTGACCATCCCCCCTTCGCCGGTGGTGATCTGCTTGTTCGCGTAGAAGCCGAACACGGCCGGATGTCCGCGACCTCCGACCGGCACGCCGTCGGCGTCGATCGTCCCGAGCGCCTCGCAGGCATCTTCGACGATCGGAAGTCCGATCCGCTCGAACGCGCCGAGGTCGGCCGGGTAGCCGAACAGGTGCACCGGCAGCAGAGCCGTGGTGCGGTCGGTGACCGCCGCCGCGGCGGCGTCTGGATCGAGGTTGAACGTGACCGGGTCGATGTCGGCGAACACCGGCGTCGCCCGCTCGTACACGACGACGTTCGCGCTCGCCACGAACGACAGTGGACTCGTGACGACCTCGTCGCCGTCGCTGACGCCCACAGCCCTGAGCGCCAGGTGCAGGCCCGCGGTGCCGCTCGACACCGCGCTCGCGTGGGCGGCGCCGACCCTGCGGGCAAACTCCCGCTCGAACTCGGCCAGCAGCGCCCCGAGCGACAGACGCCCGGAGCGGAGCACCTCGAGCACGCGCTCGATCTCGGACTCACCGATGACGGGGCGCGCCAGTGGGATGGCCTCGCCGACCCGGCTGGCCACGCTCTGCCTCGAGGACTCGCTCACGAACCCGTGGGCGAGGCGGCCTGGTCGGGCGACCGCCGGGCGGGCGGGGCCAATACGCGCATGCCGTACTCGAGCGAGTCGACGAGCGCCTCCCAGGAGGCCTCGATGACGTTCTCCGACACCCCGATCGAGCCCCAAACCTGCTCGCCGTCGGAGGCGTCGAGAAGCACGCGTGTGATCGCACCCGTGCCCTTGGTCTCGTCCAGGATTCGCACCTTGAAGTTGACGAGGTCGATATCGCGCAGGTGGGGATGGATCTCCACGAGCGCTTCCCGCAGTGCACGGTCGAGCGCGTTGACCGGGCCGTTGCCCTCGGCGGTGCGGACGTAGCGCTCGCCCTCGACCCAGATCTTGATCGTGGCTTCGGTCTCGACGCGGCCGTCCGCGCGCTTCTCGACGATTGCGCGCCAGGACTCGAGCCGGAACAGCGGCTCGTAGTCGCCGGTCTCCTTGCGCAGAAGCAGCTCGAACGACCCGTCGGCGGCTTCGAAGTGGTAGCCGCGGTGCTCGAGCTCCTTGACGCGCTCCACGAGCCGGCCGGCCTCGCCGTCGCCGAGGGAGATTCCGGCGTCGCGGGCACGTGCCTCGACCGTGCCTTTGCCGGACAGCTCGGAGATCAGAAGCTCGCGGCGGTTGCCAACGATGTCCGGGTCGATGTGCTCGAATGTCGCCGGGTCGACGTTGACGCCGGCGACGTGCATCCCGCCCTTGTGGGCGAACGCGTTTCGGCCCACATACGGCTGGTCGGGATCGGGGGTGAAGTTGAGCGTCTCGTCGAAGAAGTGAGCGGCCTGTGAGAGCGAGGCGAGCTGCTCGTCGGTGACGCATCCGTGGCCGAGCTTGAGCTGCAGGTTCGGGATGATCGTGACCAGGTTCGCGTTCCCACAGCGCTCCCCGTAGCCGTTCATCGTCCCCTGAACGTGGACGGCGCCGCGCTCGACCGCGGCCAGCGAGCAGGCGACCCCGCATCCGGAGTCGTCGTGGCAGTGGATCCCGACGCGCGCGCCCGTCGCCGCCAGTGCAGCGACAACCTCCGAGATCGCCGACGCGATCTGATGCGGGAGCGTGCCGCCGTTCGTGTCGCAGCAGGTGACCGTGTCGGCCCCGGCCTCCGCCGCGGCACGGACGCAGCTGAGCGCGTATGCGGGATCGTCCACGAACCCGTCGAAGAAGTGCTCGGCGTCGTAGATCACGCGCTTCCCCTCGCCGGCGAGGAAGGCCACCGACTCGGAGATCATCCGCAGGTTCTCGTCGCGATCGACCTTCACGACCTTCTCGAGATGAAGGCCCCACGACTTGCCGACAATCGTGCACACCGGGGCGCTCGAGTCGGCGAGCACCCGCAACCCGGGATCTGCGTCCGCGGTGCTGTCGCGCCGGCGGGTCATCCCGAATGCGGCTATCCGGGCATGCCGGAACGTCTCACCGGCGAGCAGGCCGAACAGCTCGAGCTCCTTGGGGTTCGAGCTCGGGAAGCCTGCCTCGATCACGTCGATGCCAAGCTCGTCCAGCCGGTGCGCTACCCGCAGCTTCTCTTGAGCGGACAGCGACATCCCCTCCCCCTGCATCCCGTCGCGGAGGGTCGTGTCGTAGAGCTCGATGTGAGTCATGCCGCTTTCGTGGGCACTGCGACCATGTCCAGCCAGTCCGCGTAGCGCGGGTCGCGGCCGTGCAGCGCGTCGTCGAAGATCCGCTGGATCTCGCCTGTGACCGGTCCGGGCTCACCGCTCCCGATCGCGTGGTCGTCGATCTCGCGCACCGGGACGAGTTCGGCGGCCGTGCCGGTCAGGAAGACCTCGTCGGCGAGGTAGAGCTCGGCGCGGGCCAGGTCGCGCTCGACGACCTCGTGGCCAAGATCCCGGGCGATCTGGATCACCGACTTGCGGCTGATCCCGTCGAGGATGCCGGCGGTGTGAGGAGGCGTGAGGATCTGGCCGTCGCGGACGGCGTAGATGTTCTCGCCGGAGCCCTCGCACACGAACCCGTGATGGTCGAGGAGGATCGCCTCCTGGTAACCGGACTTAGAGGCCTCGATCTTGGCGAGCACGCTGTTGAGGTACTGGCCGGTCGCCTTGGCGTGCGGGATCAGGGCGTCGTGCGGAATTCGCCGCCAGCTCGCCACCTTGGCGCGGACGCCGTCGCGCTTGCCCTCCTCGCCGAGGTAAGCGCCCCACGGCCACACCGCGATCGAGACCTCAACCGGGGCGTCCAGCGGGTAGAGCCCCATCTGGCCGTAGCCCCGGAACGCAATCGGGCGGATGTAGCACTCGCGCAGCTCATTGGCGGCGATCAGCTCGTGGGTGGCCTGACGGAGCTCCTCGAGCGTGTAAGGGATCGGCATGTAGTACAGCTCGGCCGACTTAAACAGGCGGTCGAGGTGGTCATGGTGGCGGAAGATCGCCGTCCCTTTTGGGGTTTCGTACGCCCGGATGCCCTCGAATACGCCTGTGCCGTAGTGCAGGCCGTGCGTCAGTACGTGAACCTTCGCGTCCTCCCAGGCAACCATCTCTCCGTTGTGCCAGATGAGGTCCGCTTGTTGCACGACTGACTCCTTATAGGTGTTTGAGGACTTCCTGGGTGGCCTCTGACGTCGTTGCCGTGCCCCCCAGGTCGGGCGTTCGCAGCCCCTCGGCCAGCGCTCGCTCGACCGCCGATTCTACCGACGCGGCTTGGGTTTCCATGCCGAGTCCGTGGCGCAGCATCAGCGCCGCCGAGAGGAACATCGCGAGCGGGTTGGCGGCCCCGGTGCCGGCGATATCTGGAGCCGAGCCGTGGACGGGCTCGAACAGGCCCGGCTTTTGGTCGCCGAGGGAGGCGCTCGGGAGCATCCCGATCGAGCCCGTGAGCATCGCCGCCTCGTCGCTGAGGATGTCGCCGAACATGTTCTCGGTGAGGATCACCTCGAAGTGACGCGGTGCAGCGATCAGCTTCATGGCGGCGTTGTCCACGAGCAGGTGCTCGAGCTCGATGTTCGGGAATTCGCCTGAGTGAATGTCGCGAACGACCTCGCGCCAGAGCCGGCTCGTCTCGAGGACATTGGCCTTGTCGACGCTCGTGACCCTCGATTTCGCGGTGCCGAACGCCACACGCGCGATCCGCTCGATCTCGGACCTCGTGTAGACGCAGTCGTCGGAGGCACGGTCGTTCGTGCGGGTCTTCTCGCCAAAGTAGATCCCGCCCGTCAACTCGCGGACGACGGTGAGGTTGGTGTTTTCAATCAGCTCGGTCTTGAGCGGGCTCGCGTCGTACAGCGCCGGGATCGGCTTGACCGGGCGCAGGTTGGCGAACAGGCCGAGCCCCTTGCGCAGACCCAGCAAGCCCTGCTCAGGACGGGGCTTGTCCGGGTCGGTGGTGTCCCATTTCGGACCGCCGACCGCAGCCAGCAGCACAGCATCTGCCTGCCTGCACGCCTCGAGCGTCTCGTCCGTGAGGGCTGTGCCGTGGGCATCGATCGATGCTCCACCGAAGACGTGCTCCTCGTACTCGAGATCGGCGCCGGCGGCCTTCAGCACCTCCAGGGTAGGGGCGGTGATCTCGGGGCCAATCCCGTCACCGGGGAGAAGGACGACGCGCGGGGCCATGGTGGCGCGGGACGCTACCAGCGAGCGCGCTCGGAGCGGCGGACGCCCCATCCCCACGTCCACGGCTTCCACGACACCCCGTATCTGCTCAAGGGGTCGAGAATCCGCTCGCCGATGGGTGGTTTTTTACTCACCTGACTGCACCGCTCCCCGGTACGTGCGAACCGAACAGTGGACACCGAGTGACACGTCGTCGGTCAATCCGCGAATACGCATACTGAGATGGGAACTGGCTGTACAGCCAGTCAGAACGTAACCTACACCTCCGTAGTAAGCGAACCCGTGTCCGTCAGCGCCCGAGGAATCATTTGACACAGCTTCGGGTAGGAATAAGCAAGGTAGGAATTGAGAAGGGGACGCCGGTCTGCCACTACGTCATTCACTCCCGCCCGCAGCGGGTCATATCATTCGTTCTCGCTCGGGGGGCACGGCGACATGACCGACGAATTGAACGCCGCGACAACCATCGTTGGTCGCGCACCCGTTCGTATCGCGGTTGCCGATGACCGGCGACTCGTAGCCGATGCGCTCGCCGCGCTCATCCGCACGATGGACGGGTTTGAACTGGTGGACGTGTTCGACGGAGCGGCAGAGCTTTCCGCGATAGTCGCGCGGGACCCTGGCGTGCTTCTGGTCGCCACCGGCGCGGACCCGACAGGAGGGTTCAAACTCGTACGTGCGCTACGTGAGATCGGGCTACGTGTCGAGATCGTGTTGCTGGCCGACGTTCTCTCTCCCGAGCTGGTCAGATTCACGCTCGACCAGCGAGTGAGCGGACTCATTCTCACCGACACTCCGGCGAGTGGCCTCGCGGCTTGTCTGGGGCGCGTTGCCAGCGGGCATGCCGTGCTTCCCGCCGACTGGCAGGCTGTGCTCGCGACCCAGGGCCCAGATCCGGTCGGCTCTCTCAGTGACCGCCAACTCGAGGTTCTCCGGCTTGTCGCCGAAGGCTATTCCTACGAGGAGATCGGCCGACGTCTGTTCATCAGCGCGAACACGGTTAAGTTCCATCTCCGCGCGATCTATATGCGGCTTGGCGTTCGCAATCGTGTCGCCGCCGCACGGATGCTGAGCGAACGGCGGCGCCCCGAGGGAAATCCGGCGGACAAAGTCGGGCCGGGACCGGGATCGGAGATCCGTCCTGGAGAGGATGAGCCCCCCCGCGCGGAGTAATACCGACCACCCGTTCGGGTGGCAGTGGACCACACCCGAAGGTTGTTGTAAGCGATAGGGAAGGTTCGTAAGGTTCAGCCCGGCGCCGGCGGGTAAATAGGGGGCGCAGGCGGAGTCAACAAAATTCAAGGGGTATGCGTGGCCGGGGAGTTCGCGTAAGGATGGGCGATCAGGATGTGGCTCGGCACGTCCCAAGTACGGCGGTCGGGCGTCGCCGACCACCGTGTATGCAGCGACTGACGCATCGGATATACGAGCTGTAACGCGCCGATAACAGCCAGGCAATTTCGGCGTGGTCATTAGAGAAGACCGTGCTTACCCCAGCGGCGGAGCCAACAGCGTTCGCCGTTCAAAGCGTCAAGGTGGCGATGGTGTCGTACCCGGCGCAAGCCGCCAGGGGCGTGGCGGCCCGACACCGACCGCCCGTGACGAGGAGGCCCGCTCAAGCGGGCCTCCTTCTTTTTCTACCGATTGACTGGCGGCGGCGGGTCTACGGGCGACGTGCGGTCATGTTCAACCGCACGTACTCGAGCACGAGCGGATCGTCCGCTCGTGCAAGTACCCGGTCGACGAATGGACCGCGCAGATCATCGGGCAGCGGATCGAGATGCCGCACGAGGCAAACGGTCTGGATGAACGAACGCGGGTCCTCGGGCGTCACCGACTTGGGCTCGAGCCAGCACGACACATCGACGAAACCCGCTCTCTGCAGTCGATCAGCTGTATCCGAATCGGTGGCGTAGTTCCACGGCCGCTGCCAGTCCGCAAAGTAGGGAGCGAACGGCGCCTCCCCAGCGATCTCGTCCGCGAGGGTCCGGAAGGAATCGATGTTGCCGCGTCCGCCGCACTGCGCGACAAGCTGGCCGCCCGGCGCGAGCGTGCGGTGCAGCGCCGCGAACAGTCCGTCGTGATCGTGGATCCAGTGAAAGGTGGCGTTCGAGAAGATCGCATCGACCTCCTCGGGGAGCGACAGGTCCACGAGGTCCTGGCAGAACACGACCGCCCGGTCACCGAGCGCAGCGGCCGCGTGCTCGACCATCGACGGCGCCACGTCGACCGCGTACACGCGGCCGCGGGGCACCAGGTCGGCGAGCAGCGCGGTCACGCGTCCCGATCCGCACCCGGCATCCAGCACCACCTCGTCGCCGGCGAGCGCGAGACGCGACAGCTGCTCGCGCGCCCACGCCATCTGCGGATCGGAGACACGGTCGTAGGTGACCGCATCCCAGTCGCGGGCCAATCGCCCAGAGGGAGATTGCCTTGCGGGTTCGCCTGCGGCGAACCCGGGGGCGCCCGCGCTCATGACCCGAGCGCCGTCGTGACCGGACCCGGTCGCTCCCGTCCGGTCTCGAACGCCGCGATCGCGTCGTCCTGCTCCAACGTGAGGGCGATGTCGTCCAGGCCGTTCAGCAGCCGGTGCTTGATCTCGGAGTCAATCTCGAAGCTCGCCGTCCCGCCCGGCCATCGCACCTCCTGCGCGGCCAGATCGACCTGCGCCTCGCCGGCCTCCGCGATCGACGCGCATTCGTCGGCGCCCAGCACCACCGGCAGCAATCCGATCTTCGTGCAGTTCGAGCGGAAGATGTCGGCGAAGCTCGGCGCGATGATCGCCTGGAAGCCGTAGTCCTCGAGCGCCCATGGCGCATGCTCGCGGCTCGACCCGCAGCCGAAGTTGCGCCCGGCGACCAGGATCGGGTTACTTGGGAGGTCCCACCCCGGCTGCTTGGCCCAATCGAAGAACAGGAACTCGCCGAACCCGGTGCGCTCGACGCGCTTGAGGAATTGCTTGGGGATGATCTGGTCGGTGTCGACGTCGTTGCGGTTCAGAACCGACACGCGGCCGGTGATCGTCTCGATCGCTTTCATTTTTCGTTCCCCTCCCACTCGCGAATATCCACGAACCGGCCCTCGATCGCCGCCGCCGCGGCCATCTGCGGCGAGACCAGGTGCGAGCGCGCGCCCCGACCCTGGCGTCCCTCGAAGTTGCGGTTCGACGTCGAGGCCACCCGCTCGCCCGGGGCGGCGATGTCGGGATTCATCCCCAGGCACATCGAGCAGCCCGCGCCGCGCCAGTCGAACCCGGCGGCGCGGAACACCTCGTCGAGTCCCTCCTGCTCGGCCTGCACCTTGACCTGCTGTGACCCCGGGACGACCATCGCGTACACGCTGTCGGCCACACGACGCCCGGCCACGACCTCGGCCGCGGCCCGCAGATCTCCGATCCGTGAGTTTGTGCACGAGCCGATGAACACGCGATCGAGCTTGATCTCCTCCATCGGCGTCCCCGGCTCGAGCGCCATGTACTCGAGCGCCCGCTCGTCCCCGTCAGAGTTCGGCTCAGGCACGGCAGCGGTCACGGGCACGACCATTCCCGGCGTCGTTCCCCAGGTGACCATCGGGCTGATTGCAGAAGCGTCGACGTCGACCTGCTTGTCGAACGACGCGCCGTCGTCGGTCCGCAGATCCCGCCAGGCGTCCGGCACCGAATCGGGCGCCGCCGCGCGACCGATCACCCACTCGAACGTCGTCTCGTCGGGCGCCACCATGCCGGCGCGGCCGCCGCCCTCGATCGTCATGTTGCACACCGTCATCCGGCCTTCCATCGAAAGCGATTCGATCGCCGGGCCGGCGTACTCGACGACGTGCCCGACCGCCCCGTCGACGCCCATCTGGCCGATCGTCGCCAGGATCAGATCCTTGGCCGTGACTCCGAAGCCGAGCGAGCCGTGGTACAGGATCCGCATCGACCGCGGCTTCGACTGGACCAGGCACTGGGTGGCGAGCACGTGCTCGACCTCGCTCGTCCCGATTCCGAACGCGAGCGCGCCAAAGGCGCCATGGGTCGCGGTGTGCGAATCGCCGCACACGATCGTCATCCCCGGCTGGGTGACGCCGAGTTCGGGACCGATCACATGCACGATCCCCTGGTGGTCCGAGCCCAGCGAGAACAGCGGAACGTCGAACTCCTGGCAGTTGCGCTCGAGCGTCTGCACCTGGACGCGCGAAAGCTCGTCGCGGATCCTCGCCGCGACCGGCGTGCCGTCGGTCGGGACGTTGTGATCGGCCGTGGCCAGCGTGCGATCGGGTCGGCGGACCTGGCGTCCGGCGAGCCTGAGCCCGTCGAACGCCTGCGGGCTCGTGACCTCATGGACGAGGTGCAGGTCGATGTACAGAAGGCCGGGTGCCACCTCGTGCGCATCCCAGATCTTGTCGAACAGTGTCTTTGGCATCAGCTCCTCCGTAGCCCCGCGCTGAGTACCGCGAGCAGCACGGCTTCCTCAGGGCCTGGATTTTCAAAATGATGATTTAGGTCCGCATCGAACGTGACGCAGTCGCCATCGAGCAGCTCGTACCGGTCGCCATCGCAGAACAAAACGACCTTCCCCCGCTCGACGAGGGCCGTCTCGCGGCTCCCCGGCTCGTGCCGCGGGGGGTCCCCGGCGCCGCCTGTGACCGCTCCGGGCGCCAGCGTGTGGCGCGAGAGCTCGACGCGCTGGCCGGGCAGCGGCGGGGTCAGGATCTCGTAGCTGTGGCCGGCGACCGCGGCGGGACCATTGCGGCGCTCAGCCGCGCGTACGACGGTGACTGCGCCGTCTTCGTCCAGACGTAACAGCTGCGACAGGCGCAACTCGAGCCCCGCCGCGATCCGCTTGGCGACCTGGAGTGTCGGGCTCGTTTCGCCTCGCTCCACCTGCGAAAGCATCGGCGCGCTCACGCCAGACCGCTCGGCGAGGTCGCGAAGCGACAGGTCCATGGCCTCGCGAAGCGCCCGGACGCGCGGTCCCAGGCCGCCATCGGTGCTGGCGGTCGGAGTTGTGGTGGTCGACATACGCGCGTACGTTATCACGTACGACCGCCCTCATCGACCCCACCGCTAGCCTGACAAAAGATGCGATCGCGACCCGACGTACTCGTCCTCGGCGGCGGTGGAGTCCTCGGCGAAGCCTGGATGATGGGCGTCCTCGCCGGGATCGAGGACGGCACCGGGTTTGACCTGCGCGATTGCGACTACTACGTGGGCACATCCGCCGGCGCGATCGTCGCGGCGCACCTGGTCGCCGGGCAGCCACCGCGCCGTCCATCGTCGGTCGGGACCGAGCTCGAGCCTCCGGCCGCACCGCGCCCGGTCGACGGACTCGCCGCGGCCGGGTTGGCGGCGGCGCGCCGCGCCGGCGCGTGGGCGCTCGCCGCGGGCGCTACGTTCGCGCCGCTAGCACTCGGCCTGGCCGCCCCCGGCGGGGCGGTGACACGCGCCCTGCTGCTGCACCGGCTGCCTCGGCCCAAGCACACGCTGGCCGACCTGCGACGGAACATCGAGCGCCTCGACCCTCGTTTCGACGGACGGCTGCGCATCGCCGCGGTGGACCGTGGCAACGGCCGGCGCGTGGTGTTCGGCAGCCCACGTGCCCCGCGCGCCACCGTCGCGGAGGCAGTCGAGGCCTCGTGCACCGTCCCCTGGCTGTTCGCGCCGGTCGAGATCGGCGATCGCGAATACGTCGACGGCGGCGTCTGGAGCCCGACCAACCTGGACGCCGCCCCGGCCGGCCGGGACACCCACGTGCTGTGCCTCAACCCGACCGCAAGCCTGCCGAGCTCGGGCGGCGTGCTCGCGGTGGTGCGCGGCGTATCGCGCACCGCCGTCTCGGTCGAGGCACTCGTGCTCCGGCGTCGGGGCGCCGCCGTACAGTTGCTGGCGCCGAACGCCGAGTGTGCCGAGACGATGGGCACGAACTTCATGGACCGCGAGCCGCGCGGGCGGGTGCTGGCGGCGGGCTACCGCCAGGGCCTTCACTTCGTCACGGCGTCCGCACCGGTCGCCCAGAAGCCGCCACAGCCGTCGCTTCCTCTGCCTCGGCCATGATCCCGCGGCGGCGGAGCGCGTTCGACAGCGCTCGCACGTAGGCGCGCGCGGCGGCCTCGAGGATGTCGGTCGAGACTCCCTGACCCGAGCCGTTGACACCGCTCACCTCGAGCACAACCGACGTCTCGCCGAGGGCGTCCTGGCCGCCGGTAACGGCGTCCACACGGAACTCGCGCAGGCGGGCGTCGGCGCCGGTCGCGGCGTTGATCGCGCGGAAGATCGCGTCGACCGGACCGTCTCCGGTGAACGAACCGGTGACCTCGTCGCCCTCGGGCGTCCGGATACCGACCGTCGCGTGCGGCGGCCGGCGCGTTGAGGCCTCGACGTCAAACCATTCGAGTTGATAGCCCGCGATCTCCTCGCGCAGCTCATCGGTGACCAGCGCCTCCAGATCCATCGCGGTGACGTGCTTCTTCTTGTCCGCGATCTCCTTGAAGCGCTTGAAAGCCGTGTTCAGACCCTGGCCCGACAGCTCGAAGCCCAGCTCAGCGAGCGCTTGTTTCAGCGCAT
>Ga0335076_10002536_pt1 | contig 18174 bp, 17 predicted proteins | sample Lox_Sample_25_FD_206717 | JGI IMG/M metagenome (GOLD analysis project Ga0335076, IMG submission 206717) | Soil microbial communities from Loxahatchee National Wildlife Refuge, Florida, United States - Lox_Sample_2.5 | ecosystem: Environmental > Terrestrial > Soil > Wetlands | place: USA... | reverse complement strand
ATGCGGCGGTCGCCCTCCCGCAGGATGGCCAGCGCCTCGCCGGACAGCTCATACCCGGCCCCGCCATCGCGGCGGCTGGCGCGCAGGATGCCGCGCCGCTTCAGCCGGGAGATGGACGAGCGGACCGCAGGCTCGTCCACGCCGAGATCGGTGAGCAAGCTGATCAGGGCGGCGACGGACATCCAGCCGCCCTCGTCCCGCGAGTACAGCCCGTAGACGGTCACGATCAGCTGGCGCGGCTGCGCGCGGCGCGGCACGCCGGTGCCGCAGGCCGTCCGGCCCCGGCCGGCTCCCACCCGGGATGCCGTCTGTGATGCGGCCGTCACGGGGTCACCATATCTGACCCGGCGCCGGCGACCGGCCGTCCGGCCCGCGGCCGGCGATCTGCGGTACGGCGGGGAACGCCGGGGGCAGCCGGATACGATGCGGTGCATGCGCTTCGCGATCGCGATCCCCCAGTTCTTCGCCGACGGTGAGTTCGACCCGGCCGCGTTCCGCGCCTATTGCGCGCGCGCCGAGGAGCTGGGCTTCGACAGCGCGTGGGCGCAGGAGACGGTGCTGGGGCCGTCATCGCAGCTCGGGCCGGTCGAGGCGATGGCCTACGCCGCCGCGTGCACCCAGCGGCTGCGGCTGGGCTGCGTGGTGTTCGTGTCCACTCTCTACAGCCCGGTCCACCTGGCCAAGAGCCTGAGCACGCTGGACCAGCTCAGCCGCGGCCGGATCGAGATCGGCGTCGGCACCGGCGGCAGCGGGCGGCAGTTCGCCGCCTTCGGCGTGGACCCGCAGCGGTACGTCGCGCGCTTCACCGAGGGGATCGCGCTGATGAAGGCCCTGTGGACCGAGCCCAGCGTCACCTTCGACGGGGAGTTCTGGCAGCTGAAGGACGCGGTGATGGAGCCCAAGCCGTTCCAGAAGCCCTACCCGCCGCTGTGGTTCGGCGCCAACGCGCCGACCGCGCTGCGGCGGGCCGTACGGCTGGGCGACGGATTCTTCGGCGCGGGCTCGACCCCCACCGCCAGGTTCGCCGACCAGGTCAAGATCGTGCGGGAGATACTCGCCGACATGGGCCGCCCGGCCGAAGGGTTCCCCATCGCCAAGCGCGTGTACGTAGCGATCGACGAGGACGCCGGGCGGGCGCGCGAGCGGATGAACATCGCGCTTGAGCGGCTCTACGGCCGCCGGGTGGACGACATCGAGGCCGCCGCGGTCACCGGCAGCCCGGCCGACTGCGTCCGCGAGCTGGGCAAGGTCGCCGAGGCGGGCGCGGAGCTGATCCTGTGCACGGCCATGTTCGACCAGGCCGAGCAGGCCGAGCGGCTGGCCACCACGGTCATCCCCGAGCTCGGGTAGGGCGGCCGGGCCCGGCGCTCCCGGCGCCTGCTCGCCGCATACCCGGTGCGGGCCGCGGCGCCCGTCTGGCGTTTCCGCCGTGCGAGGTGACGGCAGCAGCCAGACCGGCCTGCACCCGGCCCCCCGCCGGTGTCTGCCTGGCAGGCCTGTTCGCGTCCCTCACGATGGTCCCAGGTGGATGCGCCCGTGCCGCGTTGCCCCCGTGCGCAGCGCGGGCCCGTCAACCCTCCACCTTGCCTCGCCGCGTGCCCACACCCGGCGGGAAATCTGCCGCGTACCCACCACCAGCCGCGGAGGGGGCCGCCGCCTTGGCGATTCGGGCGAATCCACCAGCAGTGCTCACAACAGGCGGCTAGCCTCGAAGCGTATGCCGGACGCGCGTTGTAGAAGGACTGCCCGGCCAGCTCCGGTAAGCGTGCCCCGGCCTGGGCTTCGATGTATCCCGCTCACCGGGCCGGGGCACCCTCACGCCTAGGTTGTCAAATCGTTCACTGTGCGCCCCGGATTGTCGTCCCCGGGCCCGGGGTCGTCCCAGTGCCGGCGCACCGCCACTCGCCGCCGCAGCTGCCCCGGATCCCGGGCGCTAGGTAGCGCCGATCCGTTTGTCGCGGCCTGCCCATTCGCGGTCGCGCAGCACGAACTTCTGGATCTTGCCGGTGGAGGTCTTGGGCAGCGGCCCGAACTCGATCGTGTCGGGGCACTTGTAGTGGGCGAGGTGGTCGCGGCAGAACGCGATGATCTCCTCCGGGGTCGCGGTGGCGTTGTCGTTGAGGGTGACGAACGCCTTGGGCCGTTCTCCCCAGTGGGCGTGGGGGACCCCGATGACCGCGCATTCGAGCACGGCGGGGTGGGCGGCGATGGTCTGCTCGACCTCGATGCTGGAGATGTTCTCGCCGCCGGAGATGATGACGTCCTTGCCACGGTCGCGCAGCTCGATGGTGCCGTCGGGATGCCACACGGCCAGGTCCCCGGAGTGGAACCAGCCCCCGGCGAACGCCTTGCCGGTGGCGGCCTGGTCTTGGTAGTAGCCGCTCATGACGTTGTTGCCGCGCATGATCACCTCGCCCATGGCCTGCCCATCCTGGCGGACGTCGGTCATCTGCTCATCGACCACACGGACAAGGTCGGCCGAGACGTAGGCCTGCCCCTGGCGCGCCAGGTACCTGGCGCGCTGTTCCAGCGGCAGTTCGCGCCACGCCTCCTGCTCGGGGCACACGGTGATCGGGCCGTAGGTTTCGGTCAAGCCGTACACGTGCACGACCCGGAAGTTCAGCTCGCTCATGCGGGCGAACAGCGTCGGCGAAGGGGGTGCGGCGGCCACCATCGCGGTCACCGGCCGCTCCAGGCGGTGCGCCCGGGGATGGTTGAGGATCATCAGCTGGACGGTCGGTGCGCCGTTGTAGTGGGTCACCCCCTCGGAGTCGATCAGCTCCCAGGCGAGCTCGGGATCCACCGCGCGCATGGTCACATGACGCGCCGCGACCGCGGTGACGGCCCACGGGAAGCACCAGCCGTTGCAGTGGAACATCGGCAGGGTCCACAGGTACACCGAATCGGTGCCTAGCCCGGCGTGGATCACCTCGCCCAGCGCGTTCAGGTACGCGCCGCGGTAGGTGTACTGCACTCCCTTGGGCCGGCCCGTGGTCCCGGAGGTGTAGTTGATCGAGATCGTCTCCTCCTCATGCTCCAGCCAGGTCACCGGCCGGGCCGGCGACGCGCCGGCCAGCAGTTCCTCGTACGGGTCGCCGGGGTCTCCGGGGCCGCTGGGGCCGCCGGTGCCTGCGCAGCGGATCACGGTGACGCCGGCCAGGTCCAGTGGCGCGGCCAGCTCGGCCAGGCTGGTGTCGAGCAGCAGGTAGCGGGCGCCACTGTGCCGCAGGATGTAGCCGATCTCGGCGCTGGCGAGACGGTGGTTGACCGCCACCAGGATCCCGCCCGCCGCCGGCACGCCGAAATGAGCCTCGAGCATCGGTGCCGAGTTGAACAGCAGTGTGGCAACGCGGTCTCCCTTGCGAAGGCCGGCCGCCCTGAGCCCATTGGCCAGCCGCCACGAGCGCTCCGCGAGTTCGGAGTAGGAATACCGCCGCCCGCGATCCACGACCGCGATCTTGTCCGGGTACAGGTAAGCCGCCCGGTGCAGGAAGTCCACCGGGTTCAATTCCGAGCGGAACACCTTGCCCGGCACCGGCCCGGCGCCGGGCGCGCCGGCGGCGGCGAGGGGGGCGCTGGTCATCGTCTGTCTCCTTCGTGGTGGTAAGTCACAGCCCCCGTTGGCTGCATCAGGACACCCGGGTTCATGATCCCGGCGGGGTCCAGCTCGGCCTTCGCACTACGCAGCGCGCTGATGAACAGCGGCGGCACCTCCCGCAGGTACCAGCGGCGATGGTCGCGCCCGACCGCGTGATGATGAGTGATTGTGCCGCCGAGCGCAAGGATCGCCTCCGACGCCGCGAGCTTGATCTCATCCCACTGCTCGAGTTCCTGGCCGGGGCGCCCGGGCGCGTACACCGAGTAATACGGCGCGGGACCGTCGGGATACACGTAGGCGAAGCGGCACGAGACCGCGCCCCCGCCACACGCCTGGTCCATGGCCTGCCGCACGGCGGCCAGCACGCCCTCGTGGAACTCCCCGAAGCGACCCCAGGTGATCGCCGTTTCGAACGTCTCGCTCACCAGGCCGAGCCGGACGAGGGCGTCGCGCACGTGCGGTCCGCGCAAGAACGCCTCGCGCCAGGCCGCAGCCGGGTCGCTCTCCTCCTCCCGCACCTGGCCGCGGTGGCTGGTGCAGATCTCCAGCGCCCGGGCCAGCCACGGCCCGAGCTCGTGATCTGCGGACTCGAAGCCGAGCACGAGAATCGCGTGCGAGCCGTCACCGCTTCCCGACAACAGCGCCTCCTCATGGCCAAGCAGGCGGCAATTGGCCGGATGCAGCCCGGACTGCGCGAGCTCCCGAGCCGCATCCACCGCATCGGCGAAACCGTCGAAGTACACCGATGCGCCGGCCCGGAACCGTGGCCGCGGCCGCACCCGCATCCACGCCTCGGTGATCACGCCCAGCGTGCCCTCCGAGCCGCAGAACAGCCGCTCTGCCGAAGGGCCCGCTCCCGACCCCGGCAGCCGCCTGGTCTCGAGCACGCCACGTGGCGTCACCACCCGGATGGCCTCGACGAACTCGTCGATATGGGTGTGAAGGGTCGCGAAATGGCCGCCCGAGCGCGTGGCTATCCACCCGCCCAGCGTCGACCACTCAAACGACTGCGGGAAGTGGCGCAACGTCAGGCCGTGCGGTTTCAGCTGCGCCTCCAGCACCGGGCCCAGCGTCCCACCCGCGATCCGTGCCGCACCCGAGGCCGGGTCGATCTCCAGCACCCCCTGAAGGTGACGGAGGTCGACGCTGACCGTGCCGCGGTAGCCCTCCCCCACATCGGGCTCGACACCGCCAACCACGCTCGAGCCGCCGCCGAACGGGATCGCCGCGGCGCCCGAGCCGCTGCACCACTCCAGCACCGACACCAGCTCACCCTCGCCGCGGGGGAACGCCACCAGATCGGGCGCGGGCGCGTAGTCACGGCGGAACGCGCGCACCAGATCGCGGAACGATCTGCCGTAGGTGTGGGCCGCCCGCTCGTAGGGCTCGGTACTGAATGCCGCCTCAAGCGACGCCGGTGGCGACAGCCGCGGCGCGCGCAGATCCAGCTCATCCACTTGCGGCGGCTCCAGGACGCGCTCGGCATCGATCCCCCAGCGCCCGGCAAAGGTGCCTCCGAGCTGCTCGATCTCGTTCGCCGTCAGTCCCTCGCCCTCCAGGCCCCAGCCCCAGAACTTGCGCCTAGTGGCCTGCTGCGGCGCCGTGGGCGTCTGGCCGCGTGTTCCGTTAGCGCTCACCATTGCGCCTCCTCACAGACCCGCCTCCTCACAAACCCGGCCGGTTGGCTACTGGCCCGCTCCCAGCCAAAGATCGCGGCCGAGGGCCGGGCCCGGACCCCGCCCCAGGTCACGTCGACAGACGTTGTCATGCTCCAGTGGGGTCAGCGCCACGCCATGCCTCCCCCTCAGCGTGGGCATGCTCGAAGCATCTCGCCAAGGCCGGTGACACGCTAGGGGCTGACCCTGAATTCCCTTTCGCACCAGCCCTCAGCACGCTTCATGCGTACTCAGGAATCGGCCGCGCCTGCGCTGGCACACCTACCGGGGTGCGGCCTCCCCCGCCAAACCCCCGTTGCTTCCCGGCTATCGGCAGACAGCGTCACAGCATCTTGACGTAGCGCGTCAGCGTGGGGTCGGCCGTATACCCGGCGGCCGACCAGAAGCCGACCGCGTGGTCGTGCGCGTCGGTGACCAGCGCGCCGATCCGCTGGCAACCCAGGCCCGCCAGCCGCTGTTCGCCCGCCGCCACCAGGGCCAGCGCCACGCCCTGCCGCCGGGCGCACGGATCGACGACCAGGCGGTACATGCTGCCGCGCCAGCCGTCCCAGGTCGCGATCAGCGTGCCGATGAGCGCGCCCGCCCTTTCGGCGAGCAGCAGCCCGCCGAACCCGGTGATGAGCGCGGTAAGAGCGGCCGCGTTATCGGTGCTGCTCGCCCTCGCATCGGAGCCCAGCCAGAACGAACAAGACCCCGTCGGTGTCGGCGGTGACGGCCGGCCGGATGATCCATGTGGTCATCCGGCGACTGTAGCGACGCCACGAGCCGACCGCGGTGGTGTCCGGGGCGCGGGTTAGCGTGAGGCCATGCACGTCATCGAGCTGCCCTACCATCTTGATGAATACCTGCCCGGCCTGGACGTGCCGCTGCGGCCGGCGGAGGTGGTGACCGCGGAACTGCCCCCCGGTGATGTGTGGGAGCGGCTGGCCACCCTGTACGCGCTGGCTGGCCAGGCGGTCGCCGACGCGGCCACGGGCGGCGCCGGCCCTGTGGTGGTGGTCTCGGGAGATTGCCTGGCGGCCCTGGGGACCGTGGCCGGGCTGCAGCGCGCGGGCACGGACGCCGGCATCGTCTGGTTCGACGCGCACGGTGACGTACAGACGCTGGAGACGACAACGTCGGGCTACCTGGGCGGCCTGCCGCTGCGGCTGCTGGCCGGTTACCGGCCCGAGCTCATCGCGGCCCGGCTCGGGCTGCGGCCGGTGCCGGAGCCGCGGATCATCCTCGCCGGGGCCAGAGACCTGGACTCTCCCGAGGTCACCTACCTGGCGGCGGCCCGGATCCGCCTGACCAACGTCGCGGACCTCCGGCCGGCGGAGCTGCCGGACGGCCCGCTGTACGTCCACATCGACCTGGACGTGATCGACGCGGCCGGGGTGCCCGGCCTGCGCTTTCCCGCGCCGGGCGGCCCCGGTCCGGCGCAGGTCGCGGAAGCGCTGCGGCTGCTGCTCGGCACCGGCCGGGTAGCCGCCGTGGGCGTCGCCTGCAGCTGGTACCCCGGTCACGGCGCCGCGGCGCGCGTCGGCCCGTACCTGCAGGCCGCACTCGGGAGCCCGGGATGACCGCCCAGGAACCCGCGCTGGGATCCAGCGACGTCATCGCCTTCGTGGCGGCGACCGACCTCGACCGGGCGCGGCGGTTCTACGAGCGGGTCCTGGGCCTGCGCGTGACCGGGCACAACGCCTTCGCGTGCGTGCTCGACGCGAACGGCACCATGCTCCGCGTCACCGCCGTCCCCGAGGTCTCACCTGCCGGCTACACGGCCGTCGGCTGGCGGGTCACCGACATCGCGGCCACCGTCCGGGAGCTCACCGCCCGGGGCGTCACGTTCCTGCGCTACGACGGCATGAACCAGGACGAGCACGGCATCTGGACCACCCCGGGCGGTGACCGGGTGGCGTGGTTCGCCGACCCCGACGGCAACACCCTGTCGCTCACGCAGTTCCGCTAGCGGCGGGCTTACCAGCGCGGTGGTGCGCTGGTCCCAGAACTCGTCCCGGATCTGGTGGTCCACCGCGATCGCCCGCCACAGGTCATCCCATGGGTGCGCCTGGTAGGGCGCCTTCATGATGAGCTCGAGCACGCCCTTGGCCGACTGGGCGGTAGACGTCGGCGAGCAGCCGCCCGCCGTTGCGCAACGGGACCGCCTGGTCCACGTCACGGGCCATGATGTGCTCAGCCGGCGACAGGTTGCGGTAATCGCGGCCGGTGGTCTGCAGGCCGTTGAAGTGGGACGTGTCCGGCCTGCTGGTTGCCTCGCCCAGCGTGGGGTCTGGTGTCACGCAGCCCACAGCTCCTCTCCCCCATGGGTACCTGGTCTCCCCCATAGGTACCCGGGCTCGTCGCCTCCCAGCTGATCGGCGTGGCCATGGCACGCTACGTCTGGCGGATCGGCGCCCTCGCAGAGCTCGACCGGGACCAGGTAGTCCGTTACGTCTCTCCCACCATCCAGCGCTATCTGACCGGCCGTCTCCCGGCCGGCCGCGGCCACGAGCCGCCCCGGGCCGGCCCGCCAGCGCCCGGAAGCGAAATTGATTACCGGTGTATCAGGCAATATGCGCCTGGTTACGAATGACGGTGCCAAGCCGTCAACCTGTCGCGGCTCCCTCCCCGCTCTTGGGGCTGCGGGTGTATACAGAACGAGCACAGAAATGGAGAGGTCGCATGGGCTTCGATACACCGGCGGGAACCCGTGGCGGCCGCCAGCCGGCCGGGTTGCTGTTCCGATGGGGGAACAAGCTAATGGCCAGGCGGTTCCGCCGCAAAGGCGGCGCCACGTTCATGGGCTTCAACGTCCTGGTCCTGACGACCATCGGCCGCAAGAGCGGACTCGAGCGAGCCAATCCGGTCGGCTGGTTTCCCGGTAAAGACGGCAGCTGGCTGATCGTTGCCTCGGCGAACGGGGCGATTGGCAACCCGGCGTGGTACTACAACATCGCCGCCCATCCCGACCAGGTCCAGATCGAGCTGGAGGGCCGCAAGGTCCCCGTGATGGCCGAACAGCTGCACGGGGCGGAGCGTGAGCAGGCGTGGCAGCAGATCACCACCAGCGCGCCCCGTTTCGCGCAGTACGAGAAGAAGACCGACCGGGAACTGCCGGTCATCCGCCTGGTTCCCCGATCCGGCGCGCAGCCACCGCACGAATAAACCCGCTGCTCCGGCCGGTCACGACGGACCAGGGGCGGTGAGCACTGGGCCGAACCGCCAAGTGCCGGGCTTGCTGCCGGGGACGACGGATCTCGCGGTCCGCCTGGCAACGGCGCATGAGCCTGCTTGTACCTCCCGGGCTGCCGGTAGAGACGGCCGGTGATCGCATGCCCGGTGGGACGAGAGGTACAGCCAAGCCGCACGAGCTCATCGATGGCGGCCGGATCGGGGTTCACCAAGTCGAGGTGAACGCGGTTTTTGGCCCGTTTTGGCTCGGGCACCTGGCTGAAATACCAGGCTGGCTCCTGCCGCGCGGGGTCGGTCTCGCCGATGGAGGCAAATACCGCGCTGCTGCCCGGGTCGAGCGGGCGGCCGAGCACCGCTGACCAGAAGGCCGCCATCTTCAGCACATCGTCGCAGTCGAAGGTGATGTTGCCGACCCTGGCTCGCATGGCATCCTCCCTGGTGCCTGGCGACGATCGCTGACGCAGTTCCGCTCGCACGGAATCCCCGGGAAACCGCCGGCCCGCCGCGGGGCCGGGAATGGGCCGCGGGAACACGGCAGGCGCCGTCGGCGTTTATCTTACGGACGTTCTGCCGGCAAGAGAACAGATAATGGCGCAGTGCATCACGTGCGGGACCGAATTGCATCCCGAGCGGGCAAAGAAATACAACTACTGCATGGCACGCGAGTGCCAGGAGAAAAACGCCAAGGGCCTGACCATGGTGGCCATCGGGATGAACAAGGCCGCCGACGAGATCATGATCCTGGATGAGCACACCCAGGATGACCTGGCCAGCGGCAAGTACCGCGATCAGCGACGGGGATCGTTTGGCACTTCCACCCCGGCATCCGCGCCAGCCGCTCCCTCCGCCACCGGATCCGCGGCGCGGTCGGTCCGCCCGGCCCAGCCGCAGCCGACCCGGCGTTCACCCGTCCCCAAGCCGGCGCCGGCTGCCCCCGCTCCGGCCCACCGTCCGTGGACGGAGCGGCAGGAGAGGCTGGCGCTCATCTACAACAAGCAGGGGCTCCGGCCGGACGAGATAGCGGAGAAGCTCGGCGTGAGCACCTATACCGCGACCCAGATCGTCCTGGCCGCCAGGAACCGCGCGCAGGGCTGAGCGCGGCGGCCCGGGCCGGCCCCGCGATAGGCTGGACGGGCCATGACGAGCGAACCCGGCCTCATCCTGCAGCTGCCGCGTGACGGCGCGGTCGACCGGCAGTTCCGTACGGACCCGCCGCCGAGCGTGGCCAGCGGCCAGGTCGTCCTCGACCAGGTTCAGCGCGAGGCCGACGGCCGGCTGGCGCCACCGGAAGCCGCCGAGATCGTCATGTCCGTGCCGTCGCCCGAGACGCTGGCCCGGGAGCCGGACGAGGTCCGGGATGTCATCGACCGCGCCCCCGGCGATAACGAACCGCTGATGATCATCGTGGAGGCGGCCGAGGAGCTGCGCGACGAAGAGCTCGCGGCGGTCCTGGACGCGACGGCCCGTACCAGCCGCCGCGTCATCGTGCGGATCATGGCGGACGCCTAAGCAGCAGCCAGCCAGCGGAGGTAGCCAGTGGATATCACCCAGCTGATCCTGGATGACCATCACGAGCAGCGCCGGCTCTTCGCGATGCTGGAACAGATCGACCGGGCCGACACCGCGACCCTCGAGGCGATATGGGCGCGGCTGTCGGCGTTCCTGGAGGTGCACGCCGCCGCCGAAGAGGCGATCTTCTACCCGGAACTGCTGCAGGTGGGCATCAGAACGGGCGGCACGGGAACCGCCGAGGCGGAAACGCTCGACGCGATCCATGACCATAACGACATCCGGGACGCCATCGCCGTGGTCGCCGAGCACGTGGTCGGCAGCAGCGAATGGTTCGACGCGGTGGCCGGCGTGAATCTGGCCAACAGCGATCACATGGCCGAGGAAGAACGCGAAGGCCTCACCGACTTCCGCCGCCACGCCGGGCTGGAGCTGCGCCACCAGCTGGCGGTGGCCTTCGCCGCCTTCGAGGCCAGGCACTTCGCCGGTGTCGTGCCGGTGGACAAGGACCCCGAGGCCTATGTGCACGAGGCGGAGGGGGCCATCCCGGCCTCCGACAGCGGCCCGGCCAGGACCGACGGATCGCTCGGCATCGGGAACCTCGGAAAAGGGCCGGCCTGACGCGGCCGCCCGGCTGACGGCCCTGGCTGCTGGCCTGTCTCCGCTTGGCCTGTCGCCCGCTCGGCCTGTCTCCCGCTCCGCAGGGCCTGCCCGGCGCCCGCCTCAGGCCCCAGGAACAGCGCCCGGGTGTATCAGGGGCACCGCCGGGCCCTCTGGTCAGTAGGAGGGGGATCTTATGGCCCGGGGGGGCTCGGGCCGTCAGATGCCTGACAGTGCATACCGAACGGGGCTATCAATGGAAACCGATGCGATGTTCATCGACTGCCCGGAGTACATGGATACGCGTGGCACGGTACGGTGCGGGCTTCCGGCCGAGGTGGAATGCCGGTACATCATGCGGTCAACCGATGGTCCGATTCTCAGCGCAAAAATCCGCTGCCCGCGCGGCCACTGGTTCAATGGCCCAGTCGAGTCCTTTACCTGGGATAAGAGCAAGGGCGAAACCGTTCCCCAGGCGGCGGACGTCGCCTCGCAGGACACGGTCCCGCTGCCAGCCAGGCACGCGTGGCGGCCGTAGCTCAGGAAGGGCCGGCCACGGCCGTCGCGCCCTGCTGGCCGGGCGCGTAGTCCGGCCGGTATCCACCGGGAGCGTGATTCCAGCCAGCGGGAACCGGACCGAAGGTTAGGGTCGACCGGGTGAGCGGGCGAGCGATCCTGGTGACCGGCGCGGCCAGGGGGATCGGCCGGGCCATCGCGGAGGCGTTCGCGGCGCACGGCGACCGGGTCGCCGTACACTACGGCCACTCGGCCGCCCTGGCCGCGGGCGTGCTGGCGGACCTGCCGGGCAGCGGGCATGCGGTGGTGCAGGCCGACCTGGCCGACCCGCAGGCGGTGCGCCAGATGGTGGACGGCGCCTTCACCGCGCTCGGCGGCCTGGACGTGCTGGTAAACAACGCGGGCGTGTTCATTCCGCACCCGATCACAGGCACCTCGTACGAGCAGTGGCAGGCGGCGTGGCAGGAGACGCTCGCCGTCAACCTCGCCGGCGCCGCGAACGTGACCTGGTGCGCGGTCCAGCACATGATCGCCCAGGGGAGCGGGCGGATCGTCAACGTCTCCTCCCGGGGCGCCTTCCGGGGCGAGCCCAAGCAGCCCGCCTACGGGGCGAGCAAGGCGGGGCTGAACGCGTTCGGCCAGTCGCTGGCCAGGGCCCTGGGCCCGCACGGGATCGCGGTCGCCACCGTGGCACCGGGCTTCGTGGAGACCGACATGGCGGCCGGTCCCCTCACCGGGGATTCGGGTGACCGGATCCGGGCGGAGAGCCCGTTCGGCCGGGTCGCCCGGCCGGACGAGATCGCGGCGGCCGTGCTGTATCTCGCGTCTCCGGAGGCCGTGTGGGCCAGCGGCGCCGTCCTCGACCTCAACGGCGCGTCCTACCTGCGCTAGCCGTGCCGAGCGCCCATGTCCCAGCCGCAGCAGGCTGGTCTGGCGGGTTATGACGGCGCTGCGGGCTGGTCTGGCGGGTTATAACGGCGCTGCGGGCTGGTCTGCCGGGTTATGACGGCGCAGCGGGCTGGTCTGCCGGCCTAATGACGCCGCAGCGGGCTGGTCTGGCGGGCTATTGACAGTGCCGGGGGACCCGGCATGGGATGAGTGGACGGGTGGGCCGCTGGCCTGCGAGGAGAGGAGCCGCGGCGATGACGAACCTGGCCGGGATCGTACAGGATGCGGAGGCCGCACGAGGCGAGTGGCTGGCCGCGCGGCAGGGTGATCTGGCGCTGACCTACGCGGAGCTGGCGCGGGCGAACGGCCAGGCCGCGGCCTTGCTGCGCGAGGCCGGGGTCCAGCCCGGCGACCGGGTGGCCCTGATGCTGCCGAACGTGCTGGCGTTCCCGGTGTTGTTCTACGGCAGCCTCGCCGCGGGCGCCGCGGTGGTGCCGATGAACCCGCTGCTGAAGAGCCGGGAGGTCGCGTACTACCTGGGCGACTCGGGCGCATCGGTCATCTTCGCCTGGGATCCGATGGCGGACGAGGCGGCCAAGGGCGCGGCCGAAACCGGCACCCAGGTCATCCGGGTGGTGGAGCCGGACGCGCGGAGTGTTCTCGGCGACCGGGAGCCACTGACCGACTGGGCCGAGCGCGCCGACGACGACGACGCGGTCATCCTGTACACCTCCGGGACGACCGGCGTCCCCAAGGGCGCCGAGCTCACCCACGCGAACCTGTACCGTAACGCCGAGGTGACCACCACGACGCTGCTGACCGCGGGCCAGGACGACGTGATCATGGGATGCCTGCCGCTGTTCCACGTGTTCGGCCTGACCTGCGGCATGAACGCCTCGGTCATCAGCGGCTCCACCCTGACCCTGCTGCCCCGGTTCGACGGGGGCAAGGCCCTGGAGATGATCGGCCGGGAAAGGGTGACGATCTTCGAGGGCGTGCCGACGATGTACTCGGCGCTGCTGCACAGCCCGGCGCGCGCCACCGCGGACGTCTCATCGCTGCGGCTGTGCGTGTCCGGCGGGGCCGCGCTCCCGGTCGAGGTGCTGCGCCAGTTCGAGGAGGCGTTCGGCTGCCCGATCCTGGAGGGCTACGGGCTGTCGGAAACGTCGCCGGTCGCGTCGTTCAACCACCCGGGCCGGGAACGCAAGGCGGGCTCCATCGGCACCCCCATCGCCGGGGTGGAGATGCGCGCCGTCGACGACTCCGGCGCCGACGTGCCCCAGGGGGAGGTCGGCGAGATCGCCATCCGCGGCCACAACGTCATGAAGGGCTACTGGAACAAGCCGGAGGCGACCGCGGCCGCCATCCCCGACGGCTGGTTCCGCACCGGGGACCTGGCCCGGATCGATGAGGACGGCTACTTCTTCATCGTCGACCGGAAGAAGGAGCTGATCATCCGGGGCGGGTACAACGTCTACCCGCGCGAGATCGAGGAGGCGCTGCACGAGCACCCGGCCGTGGCCGAGGTGGCCGTCGTCGGGATCCCGCACGACTCGCTGGGCGAGGAGGTGGGCGCCGCGGTCGCGCTCAAGCCGGGCGCCACGGCCACCCCCGAGGAGCTGCGGGCGTTCGCCAAGTCCAGGGTCGCCGCCTACAAGTACCCGCGGCACGTCTGGCTGGTGGACCAGCTGCCCAAGGGACCGACCGGCAAGATCCTGCGCCGTGAGGTGAAGGCGCCAGCCGACGTGCTGGAGAGCTCGTGACCGGGCGGGCGTGGGACGGCGGCCCGGCTGAGGACTTCGCCGACGTCGCCGACGCCGCGCCACCCCTCGACCTGCTGCTGTCGGACGCAGCCCTGGGAATCGCGCGCCGGTTCCGGCCCGATGGTTCCACGGTCCGGTTCGGCCTGGGCCTGGCCCGGCGGCCGTGGACGGTGGCCCGGCGGTCGCTCGGGCTGGCCGGTGAGCTCGGCAAGATCGCGATCGGCCGCTCGGCCGTGGCTCCCGCCCCGCGCGACCGGCGGTTCGCTGACCCGGCGTGGATGGGCAACCCGTTCCTCAGGCGGATCCTGCAGGCCTACCTGGCCGGCGGGGCGCTGGCCGATTCGCTGCTCGACGACGCCGACCTGGGCTGGCGCGATGGCGAGCGCGTCGGGTTCGTCGTGCACAATGTCCTCGACGCGGCGGCGCCCAGCAACAACCCGGTGCTGAGCCCGGGAGCGTGGAAGGCGCTGGTCGACACCGGCGGGCTGAGCGCGGTGCGCGGGATCCGCGCGTTTGCGTCGGACATGGTGACCGCCCCCCGGATCCCGGCCATGGTTGCGGCGGACGCGTTCGAGGTCGGCCGCGATCTCGCCGTCACGCCCGGGGCCGTGGTGCGGCGGTCGGAGATCTGCGAGCTGATCCAGTACGAGCCGGCCACGCCGCGCGTGCACGAGTTCCCGCTGGTGGTCGTGCCGCCGATGATCAACAAGTTCTACGTCACCGACCTGGCGCCCGGGCGCAGCATGATCGAGTACCTGGTGTCAAGGGGCCACCAGGTGTTCGCGGTCTCCTGGCGCAACCCGGACGCCCGGCACCGGGACTGGGGCACTGACGCCTACGGCCAGGCCATCGTGGATTGCCTGAACGCCGCCCGGTCCATCTGCGGGGCGTCGAAGGCCAGCATCCTCGCGCTGTGCTCGGGCGGCATCGTCTCCTCGATGGTGGCCGCGCACCTGGCCGACACCGGCGGCCTGGAGCAGCTCGCCTCGCTGTATCTCGGGGTCACCGTGCTCGACCAGGTGCAGGAAGGCACCGTGGCGGCGCTGGCCGACGAGCACGCGGCGGCGCTGGCGGTCGCGGCCTCAAGCTCACGCGGCTACCTGGACGGCCGGTCGCTGGCCGAGGTGTTCGCCTGGCTGCGGGCCAACGACCTGGTCTGGAACTACTGGGTCAACAACTACCTGGAGGGCAAGACCCCGCCGCCGTTCGACATCCTGTACTGGAACGCCGACGTCACCCGGCTGCCCGCCGCGCTGCACCGCGACTTCATCAACATCGCCCTGACCAGTGCGCTGGCCAAGCCCGACGCGGTGACGATGCTCGGCTCGCCGGTGGACCTGTCCCGGGTCGACGTGGACTCCTACCTGGTGGCGGGCATCGCCGATCACCTGTGCCCGTGGCAGGCCTGCTATCGCAGCACCCAGCTGCTCGGCGGTGACGTCCGGTTCGTCCTGTCCACCAGCGGGCACATCGCGTCGATGATCAACCCGCCGGACAACCCGAAGGCCAGGTTCCAGGTGGCGCCCGCCGCGGCCGATCCGGCCAACCCGCCCGACCCGCGGCAGTGGCTGCAGGCGGCCGAGACCGTGAAAGGCAGCTGGTGGCCGGACTACTCCGCGTGGCTCGCCGCGCGCAGCGGCGGCGAAAAGGATCGCCCGGGCCAGCTTGGCGACGACGGATTCGAGCCGATGGAGCCCGCGCCCGGCCTGTACGTCCTCGACCGGTAGCCGACCGGCGTCCGCTCGTGCGAGCCTGGCAGCACAGGCCAGCGCTCCAGCGCGTGATGCCCAGGGGAGGACAGGGACCGATGCCGATCAGCTTCCGCCGGAAACCGGGGCCGCCGACGACCCGCAGCATCGTGGTCGATGGCCGGTCGTTGCGCATCGACGTCCGGCCAGGAAGCGGCCGACAGCCCCCGTTGCTGCTGGTCAACGGCGTCGGCGCCAGCCTGGAGCTGCTGCAGCCGTTCGTCGACGCGCTCGATCCCGCCCTCGAGGTCATCCGCTTCGACGTGCCGGGAGTCGGCGGCTCGCCGCGGCCCGGCCTGCCCTACCGCTTTACCGGCCTGTCCCGGCTGATGGCGCGCCTGCTCTCCGAGCTCGGCCACGATGAGGCAGACGTGCTCGGCATCTCCTGGGGTGGCGGGGTCGCCCAGCATTTCGCCTTGCTCCAGCGGCACCGCTGCCGGCGCCTGGTGCTGGTCGCCACGGCGACCGGCTCGCTGATGGTGCCGGCCAGGCCGGCCGTGCTGGCCCGGATGGCCACCCCGCGCCGGTACCTGGACCGCGCGTACCTGCGGGACAATGCCGCCAGCCTCTACGGCGGCTCCGCGCGCAGCCAGCCGGAGCACATCGGCGAGCTGATGTACGCCGAGAACCGGGTCGGCCCGGCGCTGGGCTATGTGTACCAGCTCGCTGCCGGGGCGGGCTGGACGAGCCTGCCGTTCCTGCCGCTGATCCGCCAGCCGACGCTGATCCTGTCCGGCGACGACGACCCACTGATCCCGCTGGCCAACGCCCGCCTGATGCACTCCCTCATCCCCCGCTCGCAGCTGCACGTATACCACGGCGGCCACCTGGGCCTGGTCACCGAGGCCGCCGAGCTCGCCCCGGTGATCGGCCGCTTCCTGGCGGCGGCCGGGCCCGGCGGCGGCGGCCGCGCAGCGCAGAACGGACAGCCGGGCTAGCCGGTCCCGCGTTCCAGAGGAGGACCCGATGACGAACGACGCCGATGCCGACTTCTACCACCTCGAGCAGCTGCTCGACGACGCCGGCCGCGACGCCCTGCACCGCACCCGGGAGTTCATGACCAAGGAGGTCGGGCCGGTCATCAACCGGTACTGGACCCGGGAGGAGTTCCCGCACGAGCTGATCCCCGGCTTCGCCCAGCTCGGCGTCACCGGCGTGGCCTATACCGGCTATGGCTGCCCCGGCGGCGGCCCGCTGCTGGACGGGATGATCGCGATGGAACTGGCCCGGACCGACCCGTCGTTCTCCACCTTCAGCGGGGTGCACGGCGGCCTGGCCATGGGGTCGATCTACCTGTGCGGGTCGGAGGAGCAGAAGCACCGCTGGCTGCCGCCGATGGCCCGGCTGGAGAAGATCGGGGCGTTCGGCCTGACCGAGCCGGACGTCGGGTCCGGCGCGGCTGGCGGCCTGACCACCACCGCCCGCCGCGACGGCGACGAGTGGGTCATCGACGGGCAGAAGAAGTGGATCGGGAACGCCACCTTCGCCGACTACATCATCATCTGGGCCCGCGACGCCGAGGACGGCCAGGTCAAGGGGTTCGTGGTGGAGAAGGGCACGCCGGGCCTGTCCACCGCCAAGATCAAGGACAAGATCGCGCTGCGGGTGGTGCAGAACGCCTACATCACGCTGGACGGGGTGCGGGTGCCAGAGGAGAACCGGCTGCAGAAGGCGACCTCGTTCCGGCAGACCGCGGCGGTGCTGCGGCAGACCCGGGCGGGCGTGGCCTGGATGGCGGTCGGCTGCGCCCGCGGCGCGTACGAGTACGCGCTCGCCTACGCCAAGGAGCGGCAGCAGTTCGGCAGGCCGATCGGCGGCTTCCAGCTCGTCCAGGACCTGCTGGTGCGGATGCTCGCGAACATCACCGCCTCGGCGTGCATGTGTGCCCGGCTGGCCCAGCTGCAGGCCGCGGGCGAGGCGGCCGACCAGCATTCGGCGCTGGCCAAGGCGTTCTGCACGGTGCGGATGCGGGAATCCGTCGGGTACGCCCGCGAGCTGCTCGGCGGCAACGGCATCCTGCTCGAGCAGCAGGTCGGCCGGTTCGTGGCCGACGCCGAGGCGATCTACTCCTACGAGGGCACCCGCGAGATCAACACCCTGGTCGTCGGCCGCGCCATCACCGGCCTGTCCGCCTTCGTCTGAGCACGGGGCCGTCCCGGTCCGGCCTGGGCAGAGGACCGGCAAGGTCCGGGCCCGGGCGCAGGGCGGGCCAGGTTCCGTCCTCAGCAGCCCAGCGCCCCGGCGAGCTGGGTGAGCCCGTCGGCTACGAGCAGCCCGTCCAGCGCCGGCGGCTGCGGCGGCGGCGCGTCCGGTCCCCACTCCAGCGGCCGGCGCACGAAGACCGGGCGGAGGCCGAGCGCGGCGGCGGCCTGCAGGTCGAAGACGTGCGCGGCCACCATCCCCGCCTCCTGGGGCGGGCATTCGAGCAGCTCAAGGGCGGTGAGGTACACCTTCGGGTCGGGCTTGTAGCTGGCCGCGAGCTGCGCGGAGAGCACGGCGTCGACGCGGAGGTCAGCGAACTTAAGCAGGTCGGTGAGCAGCGCGAGGTGGCCGTTCGACAAAGTGGCGGTGATGTGCCCGCGGCGGAGGCGATCGAGTCCTTCCCGGGTGTCCGGCCAGGCTTGCAGCTGCCGCCAGCCCTTGACCAGCGCCTCGGCGCCGGCGGCCGGCAATGAGACGGTGTGCCGCGCCAGCACGTCGTC
>Ga0335076_10002535_pt1 | contig 18186 bp, 20 predicted proteins | sample Lox_Sample_25_FD_206717 | JGI IMG/M metagenome (GOLD analysis project Ga0335076, IMG submission 206717) | Soil microbial communities from Loxahatchee National Wildlife Refuge, Florida, United States - Lox_Sample_2.5 | ecosystem: Environmental > Terrestrial > Soil > Wetlands | place: USA... | reverse complement strand
TCAGCCGAGCCGTAAACGATCCCAGGAATAGTCATCCCGACCGGAACGGGAGCGCCAGCGACGGCGCAGGGAGGGACCTGTTGTTTTGACCCAGGCAGATTTCCCGCTCCAGGCGCTCGGCCCCCCCAAAATCTGTCAATAGGCAAAAATTACGCGATCCAACCTAAACCCCTCACCCATCAGGAGATATATTTCTGATAACCATGTCCCATTCCCCCGTTCCAAATTGGTAAACTAGATATATAAGGTAAAAATTTATAGAAATTCAGGCGCAGCCCAAACGGGTCTGCGCCATTTTGCTTTTAGGGCCTGATCGAAGCTTGGGCTTGTCGGACCTCGGGAGTGCAGATGGATGATTGCAAGGTTTTCAGGAATTTCAAAGAGCGGGGGGAGTGGGTGGAGTCGTGCTTCATGACCGAAGCGCTTGGCCGCGGATTCAAAGTATCGAAGCCCTGGGGCGAATCGACCGCATACGACATCGGAGTCGAACACGGGCCCAACTTCCTTCGCGTCCAGGTGAAGTCCACAACCGTCAGAACCGGCACCGGATATTTTTGTCAATTTAGGTGCAACTCCAACAACAAAGAGGACTATACGCTCGAGCAGATCGATCTCTTCGCTGCTTACATCATCCCGGTGGATGTCTGGTACATCATCCCCGCCCACTTAATTCTCGGCCCGCAGCGCAAGATCGGACTCATGCTCTTCCCCGTAGTCCCGCTGCGCAAGGACCGCTACAAGTACGAGGCCTACAAAGAAGCCTGGAATCTGCTCTCGAAAAGCAAGCGCGCCTTGGCCGCGCGGGGAGACGCACATTGAGCCACGACAAACGATTTGAAAGGGCTCGGCTTCAGCCGAGCCGCACACCGATAAACTCCGTCTCGTAGCTTGCGGGGGCGTCCGCTACGATTAGCTGAGGAGACTTGTTATGGGGCTTGATTGGTCGCGGTGCGCGGCGACAGAAAGCGTGCCCGGAAAAGTCAGTGGCGTGGGTCTTCCGCGGCACTCGGATACCAGTCGCCGCCATCTTCGAAAACCTGGAAGACGGTCTCACGATCGACCAAATCGTGGAGATGTTTGATGGACTCACCCGTGAACAGGTAAAAAGTGTCTTGGACTTCGCCGCCCACAGCCTGGAAGCCCCGGCTTCCGTCCGCTGATGCTTATTCTGTTCGATCAGGGAACGCCAGTTGGCATACGCGATTCCCTTCGGGGCCATGCACATCGATGTGTCGTATACGTACAGTCGGCGCCGGGTGCCCGATTTGAAAGGGCTCGGCTTCAGCCGAGCCGTAAACGATCCCAGGAATCGTCATCCCGACCGGAGCCGGAGCGACGGCGACGGCGCAGTGGTCGCCCATCAAGAAACAATGCCCCGCACAGAGGGGCATATCCGTGAGGTCTTTTTTCGCACAGGACGCGTGGTGTAGTGTTGATGCTACCCAGAATAGGTCAGGTACGCTAGGCGGGGAGTGATCAATCGTTGTGTTCACTCCTGAAAGGCAAATGTAAGAATGTACTCGTATTACGAATTTTTCGCGGGCGGAGGCATGGCGCGGGCGGGCCTCGGGAAAGAATGGCATTGTCTGTTCGCCAACGACATCGACGTTAAGAAAGCCGCCAGCTACACCGCGAACTGGGGCAGCCAACATTTGAAGATCGGCGATATTTCATCGCTCTCGACGAAAGAAATGCCAGGCACTGCCAATCTGGCTTGGGCCTCGTTCCCTTGTCAGGATTTATCATTGGCCGGAAACGGGGCCGGTCTTAGCGGCAAACGATCGGGAACCTTCTGGCCTTTTTGGCGTCTTGTACGGGAACTCAGCGCCGAAGGCAGGGCACCCTCGCTCGTCGTGCTCGAAAATGTCTGCGGCGCTCTCACGTCGCACGAGGGGAAAGATTTCGGTTCGATCGGGTCAGCGATTGCCGACTGCAAGTACCGCTTTGGAGCCGTCGTGATTGATGCGGTACGGTTTGTGCCCCAGTCAAGGCCTCGGCTCTTCATTGTTTGTATTAGAGAGGGGCTACCGATTCCTCAAACCTCTTCCAATTCCGGCCCCGATCCGGCATGGCACCCTCGGCACCTAACGGGCGCCCACCAGAAATTATCGCCGCCCTCGAAGGCAGCATGGGTATGGTGGCGCCTCCCCGTTCCTCCGGCACATAGCGTGACCTTCTCCGACCTCATCGAGGTTGAACCGCAAGGCGTCACCTGGCACACGCCAGAAGAAACCCGATACCTGCTGTCGCTCATGAGCCCGATCAACCGCAAGAAGGTTGAGCTGGCAAAGAGGATGGGGCGGCGGATGGTCGGCGGCATCTACAAGCGCACGCGTGAGGACGAAAAAGGCAAGCGCATACAGCGGGCAGAGGTACGGTTTGACGATGTTTCCGGGTGCCTTCGCACGCCAGTTGGGGGCTCAAGTCGGCAATCCGTCATCATTGTCGAGAGCAAGAGCGTGCGTTCCCGTCTGCTGTCGCCCCGCGAAGCGGCGCGCCTGATGGGATTGCCGGATAGCTACAGCCTGCCCCAAAACTATAACGAGGCCTATCATCTCGCAGGAGACGGCGTCGTCGTTCCTGTTGTGCGCTTTCTGGCAGCGAACATTCTTGAACCACTACTCGTAGCTGCAGAAACGCACGGGAAGGAAGCCGCGTGACGGCCGCCTCCCTCCGAGAAGAACTGGCTGCATTTGCAGCCGAGAACAGCTTTCGAGGGAAAGGGCCGCTTTCAGTTGCGCTCGTAGTGACACAGCACGCCCGAACGATGGGCCTACCGCTTGATCACGAAAAGCTCATCACCGGAGGCGGAGGCCAAGTTCTTGCTCTGGGAAGAGGTGCCGTACAGGCGGTCCTAAAGCGACACGGGATCAATAGGGTACTGGCTTCGGAAGGCGGCAGAACGTCGCGTGGTAGCCTCCACAACATGCGCCAGTACGTGGCCTTCCTAAATAGCCTCAAGAGCCGGACCGAAGTGGACCTGGATGCAGTCGAGAACTTCTGGATCGAGCGGGTTCACGAGTTTTTTGCAGGCAAACCGTTCAAGATCAAACTCGACGCCTCAAAGAGCCTTCGCACGGTTGTGCGCGATGTCATTGCCCAGGCCGAAGAGCGCCAGAAGACGACGCCGGGACTCTATTATGCGGGCGCCATCTTACAACACCTAGTCGGAGCCAAGCTCGATTGTGCGCTCGGTAAAGGGAGGTTCGAGCACAACAGCTTCTCGACTGCAGATTCTCCCGGCGGGCGAGCGGGCGACTTTCTCTTAGGGGACGTGGCTATTCACGTCACCACATCACCCGGTGAAGCGGTGATTGGGCGGTGCGGGGAAAACCTGAACGACGGTATTCGCCCGATATTGGTGACGGTGCAGCGCGGGCTTGGCGTAGCCGAGGGATTGGCCACGAATGTTGGCCTCGCTGACCGCATCGACATTTTTGAAATCGAGCGGTTTGTAGCTCTCAACGTGTACGAACTCGGCAAGTTCGCAGCTGACGGCCGCAAGACGGCAGTCTCCGACATTGTTGGTCGATATAACGAAATCGTTGAAGAATTCGAGACCGATCCAAGCCTGAGAATCGAACTACGGCAATGAAGGAGACCCCGAAGGCCCGCAGCCGCATTATGCGTGCGGTCAAGGCGCGGGACACGGCACCCGAACTGAGGGTGCGGCGATTGGCACACCGGATGGGTTATCGCTTTCGCCTGTACCGCAAGGATCTCCCAGGATCCCCAGACCTTGTATTTCCAAAGTTGCGGAAGGTCATCCATGTTCATGGCTGTTTCTGGCACGGTCATGATTGCGCCCGCGGTGCCCGTGTTCCCAAGAGAAATCGGGCCTACTGGTTAAGAAAAATTGCTCGCAATCGCGCTCGCGATCGGACCAATATGAAAGGACTGAGGCTGGCTGGCTGGGAATCCTTAGTTATTTGGGAGTGCAAGATTCGGGACGAACGGGATTTACGTAAGCGGCTAAACGAGTTTCTGGCTAAATAGCGTGGAAGGGTTGTCCGCCCTACGCCCCCACCGGCTGGGCGCTCGGTTTCGCGATCAGCTGGCGCAGTACAAACTGCAATATTCCGCCGTTGGCGTAATATTGCGCTTCCTGCGGCGTATCGATGCGGACCAGCGCGTGGAACTCGGTCGTTTTCCCGTTGGCGGTCGCGCGGACTTTCAGTTTGCGGCCGGGAGTGAAATGCTCGATCAGTTCGCGGATGCCGGCGATCTCAAAGACTTCGTCGCCGGTCAGTTTGAGCGATTCGGCGTTCTCTCCCACAGCAAACTGTAGTGGGAGAACGCCCATTCCGACCAGATTCGAGCGGTGAATGCGCTCGTAGCTCTCGGCGATCACGGCGCGCACGCCGAGCAGTCGCGGGCCTTTCGCGGCCCAGTCGCGCGACGAGCCTGAGCCATATTCTTTGCCGGCCAGAATCACCAGCGGAACTTTTTCTGCCAAATACTTCTCGGAGGCTTCGAAGATGCTCATCTCGGCGCCGCCGGGAAGATGCTTGGTGAATCCGCCTTCGAGGTTGGGGACCATTTTATTGCGCAGGCGCACGTTGGCAAACGTTCCGCGCACCATGACTTCGTGATTGCCGCGGCGCGAGCCGTAGGAATTGAAATCGGCGGGCTTGACGCCGCGCTCCTGCAAATATTTTCCCGCTGGGCTGTCTTTCTTGATCGAGCCGGCGGGTGAGATGTGGTCGGTCGTGACGCTATCGCCGAGAATGGCGAGCACGCGAGCGTTCTTGAGGTCTTCGACCGGCGCGGGCTTGAGCGACATGTCGTCGAAATAAGGCGCGAGGCGAATATAGGTGGAACCGTCATCCCACGCATAGGTTTCGCCCTTGGGCACGGGCAGGCAGCGCCAGCGCTCGTCGCCGTGGTAGACCTCGCCGTAGCTGCGGCGGAACATGTCGGAAGAAATGCTTTCGCGGACGACCGCGTCAACTTCATTTTGCGAAGGCCACAGATCGGCAAGATAGACGGGATGCCCGTCTTTGTCTTTGCCCAGCGGGTCCTTGCGCAAGTCGAGATCGATGCGCCCGGCCAGCGCAAAAGCGACGACCAGCGGCGGCGACATCAGATAATTGGCCCGGACCTCGGAATTGATGCGGCCTTCGAAGTTGCGATTGCCCGAGAGCACCGAGGCAACCACGAGATCCTTTTCGTCGATCACTTGCGAAACTTCCGTGGGCAGCGGCCCGGAATTTCCGATGCAGGTGGTGCATCCGTAGCCGACAAGATTGAATTTGAGCTTTTCGAGATAAGGCATGAGCTGGGCTTTGTTCAAGTAATCGAGCACAACTTTCGACCCTGGCGCCAGCGAAGTTTTCACCCAGTGTGGAACGGAAAGGCCTTTCTCGACGGCTTTCTTGGCGAGCAAGCCAGCGGCGACGAGAACGCTGGGATTCGAAGTGTTGGTGCACGAAGTAATCGCCGCGATCACCACGCTGCCGTGCTTGAGCGCTTTTTTCACGTCGCGGGAGACATGCTCATGAATGTTGGGATCTTCGACGCCGACGGCTGTACCGCCGCCCTCCTGCTCCCAGCGGCTCTGTGTTATGCCCGAAACGCCAGCAGGCACGGCGGTTTTTGCGCCAGCTTTTGGCTTCATCAGCGAAGGGAGAGCATCATGGAACGATTTGCCGGCGTTCGAAAGCGGCACACGGTCCTGCGGGCGCTTGGGCCCGGCCAGACTCGGTTCGACCGTGGCAAGATCGAGCGTGAGCAGTTCGGAGTATTCCGCCTGTGGTGTTTTTTCGTCATGGAAAAGGCTCTGCTCGCGGCAATAGGCCTCGACCAAAGCAATCTGCTCTTCGCTGCGGCCGGTGAGGCGGAGATAGCGCAAACTCTCTTTATCCACGGGGAAAATTCCGCAGGTCGCGCCGTACTCAGGAGACATGTTGGCGATGGTGGCGCGATCGGCCAGTTGCAAATCCTGCAATCCGGGGCCAAAGTATTCGACGAATTTTCCAACCACGCCATGTTTGCGCAGCATTTCCGTGATCGTGAGAACAAGATCCGTCGCCGTCGCCCCTTCGCGCAAACGGCCGGTCAGCTTCACTCCCACCACCAGCGGAATCAACATGGAAACCGGTTGCCCGAGCATCGCAGCTTCCGCTTCAATCCCGCCCACGCCCCAACCCAGCACTCCCAACCCATTTATCATCGTTGAGTGACTGTCCGTTCCCACGAGAGTGTCGGGGTGCGCGACGCGTTTGCCATCGCTTTCATTCACGAAGACTACGCGGGCAAGGTATTCAAGGTTCACTTGGTGCACGATCCCGGTATCGGGAGGGACGATGGCCAGGTTCCGGAAAGCGGTCTGTCCCCAGCGCAGAAAAGCGTAGCGTTCTTTGTTGCGCAGAAATTCCAGCTCGGCATTGAGCTGAAAAGCCTGCGGCGTGCCGAATTCGTCGACCTGCACGGAATGGTCGATGACCAGCTCGGCGGGCTGCAAAGGATTGATGAGGGCAGCATCGCCGCCGAGGCGCTTCATGGCGTCGCGCATGGCGGCGAGATCGACTACCGCAGGGACGCCCGTGAAATCCTGCAGAAGTACGCGGCTGGGCGTGAAGGCGATTTCTTTTTCCGGCTTCGACTTGCCATTCCAGGCAGCCAACGCCGCGATGTCGTCTTTCTTTACGTTGATGCCGTCTTCGGTACGCAGCAGATTCTCCAGAAGAATGCGCATGCAAAAGGGCAGATGCTTTGTGGAAATGCCCTGTCTGTCGAGCGCGTCGAGGCGGTAGACTTCGTAGTTCTTATTTCCGACTTTAAGCGTGGTGCGAGAATTGAAGCTGTTCATAAGTGCTGCCTTCCTGCTCATCGGCGCAGATTCCAGGGTTGAGACAGCTTGACTGTCATCAGTTTTCAAATTTGGCTTAGGGTCAACCCTATCTCCAAGTTTAGTCGCTCCGGGATAAATTTGCGTAGAGGGAGAACCCACCGGCTGGAAACTGCGCTGGCGTTCTTGCCTTAAGCATAGAACCTTCTCGTGGATCGGGTTTTGATTTGATCGAACTCAGCGCGCCCGGCAAACCGGCTCGCGGAGAAAATCCGAAAGAGAAACTAACGGTATAATACTTTGGTTCTCGCTGGCTACACGACACAAGTTAAGTGCTTATCTTTCACATCGATACGGTTACTAAACCCATCCAGAACAGGGCCGAAGTGTGGCAAATTAACCACAGTCAGAGTAGCCGCACATCCAATACTCTAGGGCATAACAATTAACAAGAAGCAGATTGCAACAGGAACAAACAATCCGCACGCCGGTTGAGTGTAGCGGCGTCGGTTTGCATAGTGGAGCCCCGGTCCAGTTGAGAATCCTGCCCGCCGCGGCAGGAACCGGCGTCGTCTTCCGGCGAACCGATTTGGACGGCTTTGAAGTGGAAGCGATAAGCCGCAACGTGGCCCGTGTCAGCTACGCCACCAGCCTGATGAAAAAGGGCGTGCTGATTTCCACCACCGAGCATTTGCTTTCCGCATTGATGGGCTGCGGAATCGACAACGCCACCGTCGAACTGGACAATCTGGAATTACCCATTCTCGACGGCAGCGCCCTCCCGTTTGTCGATGCCATCCGCAAAGCGGGCATTCGCAAGCAGCGTCGCCCGCGAACCTTCTTGCGCATGCGGAGAGAGGTGGAGTTGCGCGAAGGCAATAAATTCATCGCCGTATATCCTGCCGAGTCCTATTCCGTTTCCTACACCATCAACTTCCCGCATCCGTTGATCGGCAAAGAGACTTTCCGCGTGGAACTCACGAACGGAAGCTACCTGCGCGAGATTGCCGCGGCACGGACGTTCGGTTCGCGCGAGGATGAACAAGCCATGCGCAACATGGGGCTGATCCGCGGGGCTTCGCCCGAGAACTGCATCGTGCTGACACATCAGGGGATCGAAAATCCGCCGTTGCGTTTCCGGGATGAATTTGTGCGCCACAAGGTGCTCGATCTGATCGGAGACCTGGCTTTGCTGGGCAAGCAGATTCTGGGCAATGTAGTGGCGGATCGCGCCGGCCATGCCATGCACACCGCCTTGGTTTCCCGCATCCTGCGCGACCGCACCTTGTGGGAAGAGACCACGGTCGAAGAAGAGCCCGAGCATGTTTCTCCGTCAATGATCGCTGCCGCGCATCACGCTGTCTGATCCTGCCTTCATGCCCACAATCGGTTAGGGATACGCAGCGGGAGTCAGTCCGCTGGTTGGGGCGTGGGATCGTTATGGTCCCAATGAGAGCTCTGCTCTTGCAGCGTTTCCAGCTCCATGCGGACCTGTGCGGTTAGCCTCGCCACATAGCTTTTGGCTGACTGCTGATGTTCCGGCGTCAAATCAGACACGCGGCGGGCCAGCAGCGGTGCTTCCTGCTCCAGCATCCTCAGCAAACGCTGCATCCGGCCGATTTTTGCTTCCATGGATAACATGAGTAGAGTCCAATCCCTGGATCTACACCAGACTGGCTTCGTCCCCGCGGATGGGCAAGTTACAAATTAGATACCCGGAATAGAGCATGTCCGGTCAAAAACCAATCGTATGCAAGAAGAGTTGACAAGCAGGTCTTTGCGCCATGCACTCTCAGCCCTGCTCTTGCTGATAACGCTTACCGCGCTCAGAGTGCCGGCTTTGGCTCAAGGCGGACCGCCCTTCATCGGCGACGATCCCGGTACGCCCGGCGATGGCAACTGGGAAATCAACGTCGCAGCTTATGCGGAGCGCCACCCTGATCAGCGCATCTACAATGCCCCGCTCCTCGACATCAACTACGGCCTCGGGCCCCGGCTGCAGCTCAATTATCAGGTGCCATATCTTGTTGTTGGCACGAACGACGGCCCTACACGCACCGGTTTGGGCAAGTCGCAGGCTGCAGTGAAGTGGCGCTTCTACGAAAACGACGGAAACGGCCTCAAGATTTCCACCTATCCGCGGCTCGAATTTAACAACCCCACATCCTCGGTGCAGCGCGGGCTGACGGCTCCCGGCGTCAGGTTCTATCTCCCGATCGAGATAACCAAGCAGCTCGGACCACTCGAAATCAATCCGGAAATCGGGTATTGGTTCGCCGATAAAGCAGGCGCAGCGTGGGCCAGCGGAGTCGTGGTGGGTCACGAGTTCAGCAAGCGGCTGGAGTTGGACGGCGAGTTGTATCTCACTGCCAACACCAGCGGTTCCGATCACTGGAATACGCTCGATGGTGGCGGCCGCTACAAGCTGGGTGAGCACTTCGTGCTGCTGTTCATGGCTGGACGCAGCTTTCGCGGTGCAGCCAGCGGCCAGCCGCAATTCTTTGGCTACCTTGGGATGCAGTTTCTGTTTTCCACCAAGCACAAGCGCGAAGGCCCTTGATGCTGTCGGCCGCCCTGGCCTCACTTTTGTCTGGCATCTGGCCGTCAGAATCGGGAAACTAGCCTATGTGCGTAAGCTGGTCTATCTTTCGCTCGGTTCCAACTTGGGTAAGCGGGCGGAAAATCTGGAACGGGCAATTTCCGGGCTGAAGAATCTGGGGGAAGTCGTCGCGGTTTCGTCGTTCTACGAGACCGAACCGGTTGGAGTGACTGCCCAGCCGTGGTTTGTGAACTGCGCCGTCAAGCTGGAAACAGAAAAAATGCCCAAACAATTGCTGACGGCAGTCAAGGACCTGGAACAGCAGTTGGGACGGCGACGGGCACAGAAAAATGGCCCACGCACCATCGATCTCGACATTCTGCTTTTTGGCACTTCCATCATCGATACGCAAGGCCTGATCGTTCCTCACCCTCGCATGCATGAGCGCCGCTTTGTGCTGGAACCGCTTGCGGAAATTGCGGGTGAAGTGCGGCATCCTGTGTTCAAACGAACCATAAAAGAGCTGCGCGACGCTCTGCCGCCCGGGCAGGCAGTGCGCAGGCTGGCTGATCATCGCCCGGCAGCTAGGGCCGGCGGCTAGGGAACGATAAGCCGGCTTCCTGCCTGTTCGGGCGAAACCAGCGCCGACTCTTTCTCGGGGAACTGGGCCAGCAGAAAGTCTACGAACGCGCGCGATTTCGGCCTGCCCGAAGTGTGACGTTGGCCCAGTCGGATTAGAAACACGAAAGCTCGCAGCAAATCTGAGTCGCGCAGGCGAACGTAGCCGACGTGCTTCTGTTCGGCCTCGCGAAATTCTTTCACCATGGTCTGTATTTCTGCGGCCACAGCTTGCTGCGGCAGGCTGGTGACGGGAGCTTCATAATGCAGCCCGGAGTTGACGAGGGTCTCGTAAGTCTTGGCCAGCGAACTCAGGGCACCGATCAGGTCGGAATCTTTCAGCGAACGGTCTGCCCGCGCGCTTTTGGCTAGCGCATAGGTCAAACCCATGAGCAGGTGCTCATGCTCATAGAAAAACTGGTCGGAAAGTTCGACCTGAAGAAAAAGCGAGGCAGGATCGAGGTCGTCAAGTAGCCGCGGCTTCTCGTGCTCACGCGCCTGTTGCAGATAAACACAGTCCGGAGGGCAATCCAGCGTCACCTCGCGCTGCTCGCCGCAGCATTGCGGACAAATGCGTCCATGGACCGCCGGGCAAAAGCGCTTTTCTTTGCGTTTTTCGCAGATGACGCAGGTCATTCTTAAGACCGTAGCGTACTCAAGAACCGTAGGTCAATGAGCGAAAGGGCGATTTTGCGACAACCGTCGGTTTGAAATCGCGGCTAACTTTGCCTACTTGCCACTGATCGGAAACGTGCGAACAACGAGGCCGCGATCAATCTCAGACGTAGACTCGCTATCCGGTTTGGCGACATGAATTGTGTTTAACAAGATTTGCTTCTTGGTCGAGAAAGACACCCCTAACAAAATAACGCCGGGATCGGTTCCGGCCTGCCAAATGTTGCCCTCGATCGTCTGCGTTCGCGTGGTGTGATACTGGCCTTGAAATACGTGTCCGCCCTTGAAGGTGAAGGCGACAATTTTCTCTGTCTCCTTTGAACGGTCACCGATTGGGCAAATGGGAAACGATGATTGCTGGAGTACTTTCCCGTTTAGCAATATCTCAAGTCTCATATATCTTTCTTCGGTGCACTGCCCAAACCAAGACCAAAGCGGCTTCGGTGTTACCTGGGCGACCTGGGGCCACAAAAGAGATGGGGTTAGCGCAAGAACCAGGACCACGGACGGATGAGAGCCGCACATCAAGAAATCCCTGCCTCACCAATTCTCGCCTAAAGTCATGGGGGTGTCGAGAACACGCGATGACACAAGCGGCGCATACGCCGGCGCCCCCTCCCGCGCCATTTTGGAACTCAAAAGCTCAAAACTAGCGATTTTTCAGGCCTTCCCGCGCCCTTGGTGCAAAAAAACCGCATAAAATGCGGCCCAGACACTTCTTTTCCACAGGAAACGTGGTATAAGATGGCCTTCATCGCAGGAAATCCCATATCACAACCAGAGGAGGTTTCATGGCATCAGGCTTGACCAAGACCCAACTCGTGCGCCATCTCGCCGAGAAGATCGAGACCAACAATAAAACCGCGGCGGCATTTCTTGAGCACCTCGTCGATACCGCCATCAAAGAAACCAAGAAAAACGGCATCTTCGTCGTTCCCGGCCTCGGCCGTCTGAAGAAGGTTCACCGCAAGGCCCGCATGGGGCGCAATCCGCAGACCGGCGAACCGATCCAGATCAAAGCCAAGACCACGGCCAAGTTCTACCTGGCCAAGGCCGCCAAGGACGCGATCGCACCGAAGAAGTAGTTAAGCAAATCGCGGGCGAGGCGCCCGCGCCACACGGCTACAAAAAAGGCCGGCTGAAAAGCCGGCCTTTGTGCTTGCGATTGTATTCAAACTCCCACGGGGCGAGACCCCTTCAACTTCGCTCAGGGCAGGTCAGCGCCCACACAGTCAAAATTAGCCGCCCGGCCCGTCATTCGCCATGTATTGCTCGAGAGAATCCAGTTCCTGGCTTAAGTCGCCGATGCGCCACTCGAGCAGATTACGGATGGAGAGCATGCCGAGCAGCTTGCCGTCGCCATCCACCACGGGCAGGTGCCGGAAATGCCGCTCAACCATGGTGGCCAATGCTTCGCCCGGCCCGGTCTCCAATGTCGCCAACTCGACCGGAGTGGTCATCAGGTCGCGCACTGGCGTGGTTTCTGGATCGTGCCCACTCAAGACCAACTTGCGCAGCACGTCGCGCTCGGTAAAAATTCCCGCTACGCGGTGGTCGCCATCAATCACGCCCACGGCACCGACCCGCCGCTCCAACATCATCCGGATCGCTTCGGCGGCCGTGGCGGTGAGCGGCACGGCCGATGCTTGCAAATCGCAAAGCTCTACGAGACTCATGGCTACCCCCTCACATCAATAAGATCCAGAGACGACAGGTTCGAATGGACAAAGATCCTCTGGCGCGTTCGTTCAAGAGATTGGGGCATTATGCCCGTCCCTGCGTCCCTGTCAAGGGAATACATCACAGTCGCCTCCGCTGACCGGGATGTACTGTGCCTCCACTACTGCTTGAACACCTTGCCGTCTTTCATAACGAACTGCACGGATCCGAGCACTTTAATGTCTTTTAGCGGGTCCCCATTGACAGCAATCACATCGGCAAAAGCTCCGGGGGCGATCACTCCGATTTGCCCCTGCATATCGAGCATCTGGGAGGCGCGGTAAGTGGCGCTTTGAATGGCGTCCATGGGAGACATGCCCAGGTCGACCATTCGGGGAAATTCCTGAGCAATGGGTTCGGTCCACGGAATGCCGCCCATGTCGGTGCCGAAGACAATTTTGACGCCCGCCTTCAGCGCTCTTTGAAAGGATGGCCCATGCACCTCAGCCCGTTTGCGATCAAGTTGACCTTGCGGCGTGTCGGCTGGATACCAGGCATAGTAATAGGCACTCAGCGTGGGGCAATACCACGTGCCTTGCTTCAGCATCTGCGCGATGGCGGCATCATCCAGGTCGAGGCCGTGTTCGATGGAGTCGCAGCCGCCGTCGAGGGCACGGTGCAGACCGATTCCGTTGTAGGCATGGCAGGCAACTTTCTTTCCCCAACCATGGGTTTCATCCACTATAGCCTTCAGCTCTTCAACCGTGAGGGTTGGCTGGGAAACCAATTCGCCATTTTTTCCAATCCAGGAGCGATGGGTCATATAGACCTTGATCCAGTCTGCGCCATGGCTGAGCTGCTCCCTGGCGGCCTTGCGCGCCTCCACCGGTCCGTCGATGAGTTGTGCGCCCTTGGGCATGTCGAGCTCCGGCGCGTAGCCTTCCAGCGCATAACCTCCAGTAGTGGAAATTGCCCGCGTAACCACGAACAGGCGCGGTCCGGGAATATAGCCAGCCTCGATGGCTTCTTTGACGCCGACATCACCGTAGCCCGCACCTTCGGTTTCCAGGTCGCGAAGCGTGGTGAATCCCTGCTCCAGCGCTCGCCTCGCCGAAACCCCGGCGCGGATCGCCCGCAGCGCCAGCGGTGGCCAAAGAATGTTGGCGTCGTATCCGCCCTGGGCTGGATCTTCCCCTTGCAAGAAAATATGGGTATGAGAATCGATCAGGCCGGGCAAAACCGTGGCCTGCGAGAGATCGATGACCGTTGCACCAGAGGGGATCTTCGCGCTGGCGGCGTCAGAGACGCTCTCCACGCGGTTGCCGCGAATGATGATTACCTGATTCTGCCGCGGCTGGCTCGACTTGCCATCGATCAAAACGCCCGCCCGGATCGCGGTTACCGGCTGTGGCGAAGGAGTCTGTGCGAAACCGATGACAGGTAAAAGCAAGAGGAAGGCTGATCGCAGAATGGAACGCATGTCCACCTCTCGTGGGGTTCGGGTGGGCATCATACATCAAGGTGGGAACAAACTGAGAACGGAGAACCAAGATCCGAGAACTGACGATCTATCCTTCCAAGCCCGAAAGCCCGCGCCGTGGGCTAAGAACGGCCAGCTCTCAGATTTCAGTTCTCTGTTCTCAGTGGCGGGTCAGTCTTGGAGAACTGCATCCGCTTCAATCTCCACCAGCATGTCCGGCGAAACCAACGCGTTTACCTGCACCATGGAGCTGGCCGGCCGGATCTCGCGAAAAAACTCTCCGTGCGCTCGGCCGATTTTCTCCCACTCTGCGATGTTGATGACAAAGACTCGCGTGCGCACCACGTCCTTCATGGTGGCACCGGCTTTCAGCAAGGCAGATTCGATGTTCTTGAGCGCCTGCACTGTTTGCGCGTAAACGTCGCCCACACTCACAATTTTGCCGTCCGGGCCCGTCGCCGTGGTCCCGGCAACGTGAATATAAGGGCCTATTTTGACCGCGCGGGAGTAACCGACGATGGGCTCCCACGGTGTTCCGCTGGAGATGTTTTCGCGCTTCATGTTGATAGCCTCTTTTGCCGATATTGTAACCAAAGGGCGAATCCTGAAATTTAGCAGCCGACTTTGCAGTGTGCCAACAAAATGCCGGTGAAACGGCGGGCACGATTTCATCGTCTAACGAAGTAGCACGATCGTGGGATGGCTGGCGCACAGAAGTCACTTGCCTTCGCCCTCAAGGTGAGGTAAGTAATTGCGACAACACGGGCGAATCCCGCGATGATGGCGGGTTGGCCGGAGGCGAGCCCCAAGATGATTTCGGAGTCCCATCCGCTGCAGCAGCTCTTTCTGGAGCTTGTGGGCCGAAGCTATGCCGAGGAAATCGGCATTCGCGATCCTCAGATCGTGGCTTATGTTGCTCATCTGCTGGCCGAGTTCTGCGACGCAGAACAGTTATTCAAGATCCACAATGCAGAGGGACAACCACTAGCGGATGTCGGAGAAATGCTGGTCGAGTCTAATCCGGTGTTCGGGCCGGCCCCATCGTTCGACCGCGAACGTCAGGTGCGCAAACACATCGGCGACTACGCGCTGTTCTTCACTGGCATGTTCCCGGAAAGCATCAATCACTTTCGCCTTCGCCGGCAACGGCTGGAGAATTTTGTAGATTGGATGAAGGCCGGCAAAGAGAGCTACTACATCGTCTCCAAGTTTGAATATTTCGAATATGCCAGGGTTGCGCCGTTGTTTGCCAGCCTGGCCAACCACTTCGAGCAGTGCGTTTACGGCCTGAACCGGGTAAAAAATGATCTGCAGGAGATGCAGCATCCGATCATCCGCCGGGCAAATGATTTGCTGATGTAAAACCGGCCGATGCCCTATCCTGGCCGAGAAACCCTCCTTCGGTAAAAGCTCAATACCGCGTCGCCCTGCACTAATTTACGGTAACGAAAAAGAGGCCAGAAATCCTCCCCGGGATCGTACTTCTTTTCGTGCTCGGCAACGACAACTCCCTTGGGTTTTACCAATTGTGACTGGGCGAGCGCGCCGAGCGTTTTGCCGTAAGCATCTTGCATTCGATAAGGCGGATCGAGAAACACGAAATCAGCCCAAACGCCCTTTCCCTGAAGCTGCTGCAACGCGCGCGGAACATCGTCCTTCAACACTTCGAACCCGGTCTCGATCCCCAACGACGCACAATTGTCCCGGATCAATCGCGCCGCCGCCGGCGTCGATTCGACGAAATGGACGCTCGCAGCGCCCCGGCTCAGAGCTTCGATGCCGACGGCGCCGGTGCCGGCATAGAGATCAAGCCAGACGGTCGCCTCCAGTGCTGCCGGGTTTCCAGCGGTAAGCACGTTGAACAAGGTCTCGCGCAAGCGGTCCGCCGTAGGGCGCACATCCATTCCGCGCATCGAGCGCAACAAACGGCTGCGATATTTTCCAGCAATCACTCGCATTGGCGGCCTTCTTTCGCAGCTAAAAAGCGGTCCTGATGATGAGCAGTCGGGCTTCCTTCCCCACCGGGTCGTCTAAATATATAGAATGGCCATAGCAGGCGGGGGCGAATGAGAAGCTGGTCGACATTGGCGGGGCGGATCTTCGGGGTCGAGGTTCGCATTCATTTGTCCTTCTTCGTGCTGCCTCTGTTCGTCTGGTATACGGAGTACAAGGCTCACCAGGGCGCGACCAACGGCAGCCGGGACGTGGCTCTAGTCGCGCTCATTTTCGCTTGCGTCGCTGTTCATGAACTCGGCCACGCGCTGGTAGCCTGGCGCGAAGGGATTCGTTCAAAGTCCGTTATTCTCCTGCCCATCGGCGGCATTGCGCAGTACGACGAAACGCTTCCCGCGCCGGATTCACTGTGGAAGCGCGAAATCCGCATTGCACTGGCCGGACCACTGACCAGTCTTTTATTCGGCTTGCTCTGCGCTGGCGTCATTTACCCGATTGCGCCCACGGCGCAACTCGGCACCTGGCCTTTTGTTCAGCCAGCAAACTTATTGCGGAGCCTGGTCTGGATCAACATCTATTTGGCGGCTTTCAACCTTCTACCCGCTTATCCCCTGGATGGCGGCCGCGTGTTGCGCGCTTTGTTCAGCCGGCACATGGACTCGATGCAGGCCACGCGCCTGGCCGTCTCAATCGGCCAGGGCTTTGCCACTCTGTTGATTCTTGCCGGCATGTTCTGGAACTTGTGGTTCGTCCTGCTGGGGCTGTTCCTTTTCCTGGCGGCGCAAATGGAAGAACGGTCGGTGGTGTTTCGGACGGTGCTGGAGACGGTCCGGTTGGAAGATATCATGCTGACCGACTTCGCCACTCTTTCCCCGGCAGATACGCTGGAAGACGCGCTGGAAAAGGCGGTCCATTCACTGCAGGATGATTTCCCCGTGATTCGCGGCGGAGACATGGTCGGCGTGATTTCGCGACAACGAATCCTGGATGCTTTGCGGGCTGAGGGCAACGGCTACGTGCAAGCCGTAATGAACAAGATTTTCGAAGTGGCCCAGAAGAAGGAATCTCTGGCTTCGGCTTTCCGCAAACTGACTGCGCGTAATCTCAGCATTATTCCAGTGGTGGAAGACCAGCGCCTGGTGGGGATTGTGACCTTGCAGAATCTGATGCACTCGATGGCGCTGCTGGCGGAGAGCCGAAAACTGCGGCAGCAAACTTCCAACGCGAACAGCTTCTGATCTGTTCGACCTCTGATCAGCGGAACTTGAAAACGATCCCCACCGTAGGCTCAGCCATGTGGCCGTAGGCTCCCGTAAACAGATTGGCCACATTGAAATCTGGTGCTTTATAGAAGATCCCCCGGTATAGCAGGCGCAGCGCAAACCTGCCATGGAGCTGGTAGTCTGCGCCAATCCCGTAGACAGGCGCCGGCTTGGTCTGGTTCCCGGCGGGTAGGGAAGCCGAGGCTCCATCGATGACCGTGACCTTGGGCACAAAAACCAGCGCCGACATTCCGCCCAGGGCAAAACATTCCAGTTTCTTCCTGCGAATAAAACTGTAGACGAGTTCCCCGCCGAATTCCGAAACCGGCCCCTGCAGGCGGTAAGTATCGGGCGATACAAAGTAAATCTGGGATTCTTTTGTTCGTCCGAAGACGGCGGCGATGGAGAGCCGGTCGGTGAGCCGCATCCTGCCTAGAGCCACGGCCACCCCGGAGTTGGTGGGCGTCAGCGTGGTCCCATTCCCGCTGGATTCCTTGTTGAGCAGCGGGCCAACCGTCGCGGAAATGTCGTATCGATGGTCCTGCCCCCACGCCATGCCGGTGAGCAAAAGAAGCGGGAAAATCAGATGCCAGACTTTCTTTACCATCCGGTGTCCTCGATCTGCTGCACGGACGAATCAATCATAGACAATTCCTAGAACAGTCGGACCGCCTTCGCTTGCTCGACCGCCGGTACGCGCCTGAGTTCTGTCAAAACATGATCGGGGACGCGGCCGTCGATGTGCACTACGGCAATCGCATCTTGTGCCGTGGTCTTGCGATCCCCACCCACACGCCGGCCCAGAGAAAAATCCGCAATGTTGATTTTATGCTTGCCCAAAATCGTTCCGACTTTGCCAATCACACCGGGCACGTCACGGTTGCGCATATAGATCAAATTGCGTTCCAGGGGCGCTTCCACATCAATGCCATCCACATGCAGGAGCCGTGGAGTTTCCTTGCGCAGGACTGCGCCTTTCACCAGATGCTCTTCCGCCGCCGTTTTCAGAAAAATTGAAAGCACGCTCCCCGCGCCACCACTCGAACTTTCGGTCTTTCGATTTTCGCGAACGCGTAACCCGCGTGACGAGGCAATGGTTTCCGCGTTCACCAGGTTTGCTTTTTCTTCCAGCGCTTCGTTCAGAATTCCTTTGATGGCAGCGTTCCGGATCAACTCCGTCTTGCCGGCGGCGATGTGCCCGCTATAACGC
>Ga0335076_10002534_pt1 | contig 18193 bp, 23 predicted proteins | sample Lox_Sample_25_FD_206717 | JGI IMG/M metagenome (GOLD analysis project Ga0335076, IMG submission 206717) | Soil microbial communities from Loxahatchee National Wildlife Refuge, Florida, United States - Lox_Sample_2.5 | ecosystem: Environmental > Terrestrial > Soil > Wetlands | place: USA... | reverse complement strand
GCAATTTGATTGGGAATTGGGAATACCTTCGGTGGAGGAATGTTCCGTTCCCATTTCGATCCTCCGGGGGCCGTAGGAGCTATAGACCAGCATCAGCCATTCAACTGCTCCAAAACGCGGAAGGTCTTGGCGGGGAATACGTATATACGGATCAGGATGTCTATGTCTATACAATTCATCTTCGGCTTCATTGACCAGCTTTGCAATCATGCGCGGATCGGTGACATGCATATTCCGGTCGAAGCGCCTGCGGATTTCCATTGCCTCGCCGCGGAAGATGTCGTATCGGGGGGTCCAGGACATCTGCAGCTTGAGGGCCCTTCGATAGAGACGCATGATGCGGATGCGGTTGAGCTGCGAGAATGCCGGCAGCGGGGCCGTGTTGAGGAACGACCCCGACATAACGGCCCGTCGATGACGATGGGTTCAATTGGCAGATGCACCGCGCGCCGATGACGATGATGATAATGGAGGACGGAAGGACGGTGGGGGCGGCAGGACAATTGCACACCAGACCGCAGCCGGAACTGAATTTAGAACGCGACTGGCTACTTGCCGCATGAGTGGATGGAGCCAGCACCGCCTCACAGCTTGTGATCCTGCTATCGTCAAGCAGGACGGAATTCGCAACATTCTTTGTCCCTAGTTTGATTGTATCTTGCCCTCCTCTCGGTCCTGTTTTCCTGATAAAAGTGAACAGCGCTCTGTCGAGAACAAATCGCGCGATGGAATACACCTTGACGGTCGCCGGACTTGGCGAAACGGCCATGGACTTGGACCCACCCGAAGGCCATGGAGACGCCGCAGCAATTCGTGATGACGATTTTTCTTGGACCTGTGGAGGGGACGCCAAGACAAAGCATATCAAGAAAATTAACCATGGGGCTTTTGGAGACGTGCACATGGTAACCTCAATAGCACCGCTGGACTGATCGAGAAGATGGAAAACCAAGGGAACCAGACTGTTTCGATTCCGGAGGTAGCGCAAACCTGGGGTCTGTACTTATCGGCAGATTTTCGCGCGGAAAGTACTCAAACCTCTCGGTTCATTTAAGGAGGGAGACATTGAGAACGAGTTTGAAGCGATCAAAAAGCTTTGCGTAAGAAGCCAGAGCAAAAACATTGTAGCGGTATTCCGCTATGGACAGTTACACCGTTCACACTTTTTCTTCATCGATATGGAATTGTGCGATCTCAATCTTGAGCAGTATATTTACGGACATCATGAACCGCAGATCACCATCCCCCCTCTCAGTAGCACTAGACAAATCTGGGCCATCATGCAAGACGCTACCGCAGGATTGTCGTTCATTCATGAGAATAACGTCGTTCACCGGGATATTAAACCCACCAATTGTACACCCCCTTACACTGTTCTCTCCGTCCACTAAAACGTCAGTGTTATATTCCTGCGACCAAGGCGTTTGGAAGATCGCAGATTTCGGCTTTTCGCGAGAGTGGACGTCTAAAACAACACTTACCACCTCAGCCGCAAGAGGCACAGAAACGTATCGAGCACCCGAACTCGTGAAGCGAGAAGAGGCTACATTCAGTGATCGCTCCGATGTTTGGGCTGCAGGGTGTATTTTGTATGAACTTGCCTCGCGCACAAAAGCGTTCCGCTCAGATTGGAATGTTGGAGAATACGCACGCTCGCAAATTAAACTGTTGATCCCCTTGCAGCGGTTTGTGGAGGCAGATACGCGTGTACCGCTGAAGAACCTTGTTCATGAAATGCTTCAAATTGATCCGAAAAGAAGACCGAGCGCGAAAGATCTCTGTGCATTATTTAAGGTTTTGATGAAACGAACATGGTATACGTTTCTCGTTGAGACCGATATCCCGCTTCTCTCAAGGATTAGTCAATCACAAGAAGAAGAGCAGTCTGCAATCCGAACGTAAATATATTTCCATCCGAAAATTAACGTTAGATTGGGGCCGATGCCTCAAGGTTCACCGATATTTTCAGTTACATACGCGCGAAATCCATTCTTCTCCGGACGGGATGCATTCCTTGATGTCGTATCACAAGAGCTTGCGGCGAAGAAACCTCGACAATATAATCACCGCATCGCATTGTATGGACTGGGGGGAGTAGGAAAAACGCAAATCGCATTGGAATATGCATATCGTCATCGGTCCGATTATACCTACATATTCTGGCTTCCTGCTGTCGACCAAGCGCAATTATTATCCGGTTTTGCAAATATTGCGAACTTGACCGGGTGTACATCGTCGTTGACAAGCGGAGACGATACGGCAAAGGCAGTGCTGAGATGGCTACGTGACACAGAGAATTGGCTACTGATCCTTGACAATTTGGATGATATTTCCGTTGCTGCGGGCTATCTGCCCGAAGCGAACGGAGCGGGTCATACGTTGATTACAACACGAAACAGGAATAGCGATGGAATTCCCGCAAATGGGTTAGAGGTCAGGGAAATGGATCCTACAAGTGCAGTTCAGTTCCTGCTGGATCGTGTGCGGATTGAACCAGCCCGGGAGGAAGTCCGAAGTGAAGCACATGAAATCGTCAAAGAACTCGGGTTTTTGCCACTTGCCATCGATCAAGCCGCCGCATATATTCGTGCTTCCCAGAATATTTTCGAGTACCGCAAGATTTACCAAGATCAGAGGAAGGATATTTTGAGATGGCGTCCTCCCGGAAATTACGACTACACGCATACTGTAGCAACCGCGTGGAGGATTTCCCTCGATCGTCTCAACTCTACTTTCCCCGACGCGGTCGATCTCATCCGATATTTTGCATTCATGAATCCAGACGAAATCCAAGTGGAATTCCTTCGAGCGGGTGCCGAAGTCCTACCCCCGAACCTGCGCGAGTTGATCCTCAATCGAGTGAAATGGACTGAGACTGTGCGCTTGCTTGAAACATTTTCGCTAATTCGTGTTTTTGGGGGCGGGGACAAACTCAGCATCCACCGGCTGGTACAGGCCGTAATTCAAGATGATCTCGATCCAGCGGCGAGGAGTCGAGTAAGTGTCCGAATTATTGAGTTAGGGTTGAAATCTTTTCCTGCCATACCGGATCGGGAACGGGGAAATATCGTTTTACTAGAGACTTGCCGACGTTTTCGATCCCAGGTTACGTTCTGCCTGGAACAAACCCAGGTCGCACGCGAGACGAGCCAGTGGCTGGACCTTGCCGATCGCCTTTCCTCCTTGATTTTCGGGGACGCCTTTTATCTTGATGCTTATCGGTGGGCACGGTTGATATTGGAGATCAACAAGAAGATGCTAGGCAACGAACACGTCGATACGATACGAAATACTCGGGCTGTGGGCATGACTCTATTCATGCTCGGCCGAGTGAACGAAGCGTTTCAAATATATCGGGATAATTACAATGCTTCCAAAACCATCTTCGGGCCCGAGCACCTAGCGACTGTCCTATGTTTGGAGGATATCTCGGACTGTTATTCTTCAATGGGACGTTTACAAGAAGGCCATCAAGCTCGAGAAGAGGCCTTGAGAATACGGGAAAAATTGGGCTGCGGACGGGAAGACCCTGAAACTCTGAGGTGCATGGGAGCTCTAGCCTTCATGTTGTCTAATCTTGGTCGATTTGGGGAAGCTGAGAAACTCCTCAGTGAGGTGTTGGATGTGCAGGCCAGAGTCTTGGGTTCGCTGCACCCTGATACTATACTTGCGATGATGTGTACCGGGATAACGCTTTCTCGGCTTGGTCGCCATGAGGAAGGCGAGAATTTGCTCAGAAATGCTTTAACACACTGCTCCATTCTGCAAGGGGGAGAGCATCCGTATACTCTGGTATGTATGGAGATGTTGGCTACGGTTCTCCTCGATACTGGTCAGATCAGGAGGGCAGTGGACATTTGCGAAGAGGCATGGAGCATCGCCAATAAGACGCTTTCGCCGGAAAATAAGATTGCACTTGACATACGTTTCATCCTTGGCAGGTGTTATCATGCGCAAGGCGAGGTGGCAAGGGCGATGCGATTGCTCGAAGAATGTTGGGAGATTACAAAGGCCGCCTTGGGATGCGAACATCCGGATACATTGGCAACTGCCGGCGAACTGGCGTTGGCCAGCATTACGCTTGGGGAGGAAGAGAAGGCGATACAGATCCTCGAAGAGACGTTTGACGCACAAATCCGGGTTTTGGGAGTCGACCATCCCAACACATTATCGAGTAAACAAAGACTGGAGTGGGCTCGGACATGGAGAAAGGAGACTGCAAGTCATTTCAATAGCTATGTAATCAGTTCGTAAATAATGTAGGATATTGCATTGCTTTGATCTGATGTTAGGCGGGGTCCAACATCCCGCGACGCCACAATTTGGGCGTTGACGGCGTCATTGCGGCTGAAGTTAGCGCCACAAAAGGCGCACGTGCTGAAGACGACAAACAAGTTACAAGTCGAGTCTGCACGTCATTTCCCTGACATTGCCCGCCAGGACGTTAGGCAGTCTATGCACACTGGCGCGGCACCCTCTCCTTCGTACCCGACATCGATCTGTGCTCTCTCCTTCTCCCGTGACGCCACTCCTCGCGCAAAACAAGGAGTATATATCGTCTCGTGGCAAATAATCCCTAGCTTTCCGGGATGTCCTTGTCAACAGAAATCCCCGATATCCTCGGCGGCGTCACGCATGCCATCAGTTTCAATCGGCTCTGGAAATCAGACCAACAAGCCGACGCCGAAAAGCGAAAGTCCGAGCAAGAAACCGAGCCCCCGCAGATTGAGCGACCGGGGTCCAGCACACCGCAAAACACTGCACGGGGATGGAGTGGTGACGTGGCACCAGTCTCAGTTGCTAAACAACGTGAAACGAGGGAAGAAACCGATCATAAAGAGGCACATTCTGACGATGATATTCACGTTGTTTCCGTAAGAGAACGACTTCAAACTCAGCCAAAGACAACGGCATATGAATGGCCCATGCCAGCGTCTCTGAAGAGGAATCAAGCAAAGAAGAAAGCTGATGCGGAGCCTACGAAAGACGACGAGACTGCACCCTCAGAAGAAAATCATACCAACGGAATCGCTTCCAAATCCTCCTTGATGGCTTCTCTGGTTCCCCTCGTCGGACAGCGAAATGAATGTCCTGGAAGTGTGGAAGACTCTGCTGCCGCCGGACAGTCGCCTCCAAATAGCGGAGGGTCGTTTTCTCGTCCGCGACTGTATTCCTCATCTTCTCAACTGCCAATTGAACGCCCGAAACCTCGCGCGACAAGACAAAATACGATGCCTGCGCCCTTGCCACATGGCGATGATACAGAGTCTGGGAAGCATAGGTCTGCCGCTCGTTCTCGCTGGATTAGTGCCACCCTCGGCCTTCGGTTTCCTCTACGGAGAAAAAGGACGGCGGATAAGCAAGTTGCAGCGACAATGGGAGCGGAAGTCGTGACTACTCTTATCGCTGGTGCTCCTGCCGCTACCATGGTTGGCATGCACATGGTTCCTGATGAACGAGGTCATCACCGCGTCCCCGTTATCATCGACCTCCTCAAAGTCTGTCTGCCGTGACTTCCAGACTGATGCTAGATTGACATCACTGATTCTGAGCCGGGGAATCATGGACACATCTCTTACCGCATTAATTTGACTTATGGAAACGGACCATTGCAAATGAAATGGGCTATTCAACGTGAACAACGAGAATTCCAAGCACTGCATAATCGTCTACGACTATTGTATCTCCGTCGTCGCGATAAACTGCCTGAATTCCCATACTCTTCCTTTCCCTTTTGGCTCGGTAACTTTGGTGGTCAAGCAAAAGATGAAGAAAAGGCAGATATCAAGAATAAGATCCCTCAACAATTAGGTCCTGGAATTGCTGCTGGCATCGGTGCGCTAGCAGGCGCAATTGGTGGGGGCGTCCCAGCTATGAAGAAGAAGGACGTCCAAATGATGGTCAGAATCAAATTACAGGAATACTTGATGCAATTGGCTTCTTTCTTGGTATTTCCCCAATTGTGAATAGAAGCTGATATAGCGTACTCGTCCTGGCCTAAATCGTCTCTGCAAATTCCTCGAATTGTCGACGCTGGGAATCCGCCTGGCCGCCGAAAACAGCTACCACGGCAAAGAAGGCTGGCTCGTCATTGCCTCAGCAAAAGGCTCTAATCTCCCCATCAAGTGCAACCCAGTCCTCTACAAACGTCGCCACACACCCAAATGGTTCATGGTCCGCCACTCCTACATTGTCTGCGTTGAAGAAATCGAGGGATTAAAAATCTATGACGTCCTGCTCGTCGATTCGGACTTTGATATCCAGTGGCGCGTTCTTGGGGGGTTGCCAAGGGGGATTAAGGAAGGGGAAAAGGGTCGACATCATATTTTTACGATTTCGAATGCGGAGAGAACGTTCAAGTTGGGGAGTGAGAGTGACAACAAGATGCTGCAGTTTATTCAGAGTATTCAGCTGATGAAGCAGTCAACGCCGTGGTCTAAACACCATCGGTTTGATAGTTTTGCGCCTGTCCGCTATAATGTTCAGGCTCAGTGGCTTGTGGACGGGGTACTGATCCATCTTAACTTCCTGACAAGCAGCGTGATTATTTTTGGAATGTAAGTCGTGCGATTGTCAAGGCGAGGAATGTCATCTATATCCATGGGTACGAAAAATTGATTTATTATGCTAATGATAGATGGTGGTTGAGTCCCGAATTACATATGCGACGACCCGCCGCGAACGCACAAAAATGGCGTCTCGATAGACTCTTACAACGCAAAGCCCAAGAAGGCGTAAAAATCTACGTCATCATCTACCAAAACGTTGGAACAACGGTCCCCATCGACTCAACCCACACAAAATACACTCTCCTCGGTCTCCATCCCAACATCTTTGTCCAGCGTTCGCCTCGTCACGTCGGTGGCCTCGGCGCCCAAAACATCTTTTTCTGGGCCCATCACGAAAAGATCATCTCCATCGATAATACCGTAGGTTTTGTTGGCGGTCTCGATCTCTGTTTTGGTCGATGGGATTGTCCAGAACATATTCTTGTCGACGATAAACCGAGCGGGTTTGATGAGGGTCTCAAGGGCCAAACGGTTGAAGATCCGCAGGTATGGCCGGGGAAGGATTATTCGAATCCCCGGATTCACGATTTCTTTGAATTGGATAAGCCATATGAAGATATGTATGATCGGACGCAGACGCCAAGGATGCCGTGGCATGACGTGTCGATGCAATTTACAGGTCAACCAGCGAGGGATTTAGCTCGACACTTTATCCAACGATGGAATTACCTCCTTCGGACGAAACCACCATCTAAACCGACGCCAATCCTGCTCCCACCGACGGAATTTACGCCCGCAGAACTCGAATCGCTCAATCTCAATGGGACATGCGAATTACAGATTCTGCGGTCGTGCGGGCCTTGGTCGATGGGCCTTCGAGAAAAAACGGAACAGTCCATTCTAAATGCCTATCTTAAATGCATCGAACAGTCAGAGCATTTCGTCTACATTGAAAATCAATTCTTTATAACCTCGTGCGAATGCGACGGGGCTAGAATCGAAAACACGATTGGTGACGCCCTAGTAAATCGAATTATTCGAGCTCACAAGGAGGGCACCGAATGGCGAGCAATTATATTAATCCCACTGATGCCTGGATTTCAAAATACAATTGAATCCCCTGACGGCTCGAGTCTGCGACTTATCATGTATGCACAGTATTGTTCTCTCAATCGCGGTGAAACGTCCATATTCACAAAATTAAGGATCGCTGGTGTCGACCCGGAGGATTACATTAGTGTCTATGGTTTACGTGCGTGGGGAAAGATTGGGGAGCGACATCAGCTTGTCACGGAACAAGTCTATATTCACGCAAAGATTATGATTGTGGATGATCGGGTCGCGATAATTGGATCGGCGAATATCAACGAGAGGTCTATGCGTGGGAACCGGGATTCAGAAGTTGCTGCTATCGTGCGTGATACAGAGCAGTATGAGGTTATGATGGCTGGGAAACCTTTCATGGTGGGGAAATTTGCGCATACCTTGCGGATGAGACTACAATTGGAACATTTAGGTGTGGATACGGATGATTTTGAGCGGAGGACAATGAAGGACGGCTTGGCTCGCATACCAACTCAGAAAATCACCTCATGGGATCAAAAACGCAGGGACAAGAATGGCCATCAGGCGCCTCAATCACCTTCGGAGCCCACGGTGAATAAACGCCCACCGACCACCAGCTACTCGTTTAGCCATGATTCTTCCTGCCTCAACGACCAAGATTACCACATTAACGCACAGATCTCATCATCCGGCGACGACAGTAATGACGCGCCGAGCAAAGAAGAAAAACGCCACTCCTGGCCCGAAGCACCCCACATAAATCGCAGCAATCTAACCTCTCCGGACCTCTTGGACAGTGAAAACCCACGTCGGCCAATCGTCGTTACTACCCCCGCGAATCCCTTACCCGGAGCGACTACGCAAGGTTCCACGAACGCACCACCTGACCGCGCCGAAGAACTCGAGCTGGCAAAGTGGGATCCTAACGTCATCAGAGGAACAGGTCCTCCCTCCGACAAAACATTATCTGAAACCCCTCCAGAGGCAAATATGCAATCTCTCCCCAAATGGGGCGTTCATCACCGCGACAGCATTAACGTCCTCCCCGCCGTGCCTCAACAAAGTCTTGTCACCGACCGACCTATCCCCGTCGTCGATCCATATAACGTCGTTGATCCCCTCGACGAGAAATTCTTGTTTGATGAATGGGATGCTGTTGCGCGTCACAACACCGAAGTCTACCGGCGCGTATTCCGACCAATGCCGGATAATGAAGTGAAAACGTGGACGGATTACAAGGAATTCTTTGCGTATGGGGAACGACTCGCCAAAGCCCAGGGTGGTGAAACGGGCAAAGTGAGGCAGCACAAAGAGCAGGATGAGGCGAGTGGACCTGTGGGGGCGCTGGCTACGAGTAAAGCCTTGAAAATTGCGGGGAAGAACGAGGCGGGGGATCGAGGTAATGTTAAGGAGCATATTGAGAAGGCTGAGGAGGAGAGGATTAAGGAGAAGGTGCAGGCTACGGGTGCAGAACTCCAACGTGAAAAAAGCGTCGTTAAAGATGATGTCAAGTCGGAGGAAAACCAGATCAAGGGAGAAACCGAGAAGATCACGCACGAGGTGAAGGATGAAGTTCTCCACCAGACGAAGTCACGCAGTTCCCAGGACGGGGGACTTACAGCAGCTAGGCGACGACGTTCAAAAAGTCTATCCTCGCGAGCGGGACAGTTTAGTATTCTGCCACGGGACATAATGGAGGAGTTGTTGTGTGAAGTACAGGGTCATCTTGTCGAATGGCCGATGGATTGGTTGGAGAAGGAGGATGCAAATGGCAACTTTTTGTATAATATCGACAAGTATGTCCCTTTGGTGACCTATGGAATGAAGTGCTAAATTGTGCGCGCAGGGTTCAGCCGATGGATATTTATGATTGAGGACATTCTAGTCGGCAATCGGGATCTTGCATTGTTTTGTGATGGAAAGTGTTGATAATGTGAATAGTCTAATCGATATTCTTCCTGCTGGACATCATTATCCCCGTGTCGCGGCATTGCGCCGCCAGTGCCAGAGGGTTAGGGAACGCGGGAAGTCGTCGAAATTTGGCGACCGGTATATTTATTGCGGCTTATATGACCCCACGCTTGATAGGAGAATAATATGAGTGCGGGTCCCCCTTCAGTTTAAAGCGACCGATGGGGCTGAGAACGGGTTAAAGGATCGAGGGTGATCCCGGGGCCACGAGCCACCCTTCGTCTATCAGTCCTGCGTGCTGTTCTTCATCCTGTCGGGAAGATGAAGTCGATGGCCGCGCGATTTAAGCATTTATATTTTATTCAAGGGTCATTGAATAGAATTGAGAACGTTATAAATGAGTCTGGCCCACAAGCTGAGCCTTTAATGCGCATCTGTGGTGTTCGCCCTAACCCGCGGACGACGTAGCACGTGGAGTGGAAACCAAAGCCGCTTTAAGAAGACGCAACCCCAGCCCCCCATCGCTTTTCTTCGGTCTTCGCCTGTAAACTCGCCGATTGAGTACACTCCAGACAGTGTCCAGTCCATCAATTTCCAGGAAGGCGGGGGGTTGTGAGACGACAACCTTATTTCTTATTTCTACACGACACAATCTTTTCCAGCAGCAGCCCCCGGGCCACTCCCCGATCCACGTCTCCCACACCAACACTAACGATTCCCCGCGGCCTGGCCTCTCAAGCGCCACGAGTCGCATTTCCTCTCCATCGAACCAAGCAGTCTGCCAGGGACATAGTACTTAAGGTAGTGCGTAACCCCTCACCCTGCACCCCGCCCTTGCATTTTTCGCCCCGGATGGCACCAGCAACAGCAACAGTACGCTTGAAACGATTACTAACTCGTCTCAGCAGCACCATCAGACGTTTCATTCGCAACATGGCCCATCAACGACACACTCTCTTCAAGGTCATGAACCAGGAGTTCTGGGTCGACAGCAAATTCCGCATCACCCGCGAACTCGGCCAGGGTGCCTATGGCCTTGTCTGGTATCCTCATCTTCATTCAATGAATGCTTTTTGGCTGCTCGGTTCGTGGGCTAATTGAGTCTTTAGTGCTGCAAAGGCAATTGATACTGGGGAATCCGTTGCTGTGAAGAAGGTCACTAATATCTTTTCCAAACGAATCTTGACAAAACGAGCCCTCCGCGAGCTAAAACTCCTCGAACACTTCCGCGGACACAAGAATGTATCCCACTTCCTTTACAATATCACAACTTCTTAACTCCATTCTTACCCGTCGTCGTGCTTAGATCATCTGCCTTTACGACATGGACATCGTTGACAGACATAACTTCGACTCAGTCTACCTTTACATCGAGCTCCTTGAGGCAGACTTGCACGCTATCATCCGCTCCCGTCAACCCCTCACTGACGCCCACTACCAATCCTTCATCTACCAAGTCCTCTGCGGCCTCAAATACATCCACTCCGCAAACGTCTTGCACCGTGACCTCAAACCCGGAAATCTTCTCGTCAACGCAGATTGCGAACTCAAGATTTGTGATTTTGGGCTCGCCAGGGGGTATAGTGATAATTCGGAACAGAATGCGGGGTATATGACCGAGTACGTGGCCACCAGATGGTACCGTGCGCCGGAGATTATGTTGTCTTTTCAGAGTTATACGAAAGCTAGTATGGCCCACCAAATCACCATCTGTTTGGGCGGTCAGCTGACAGGTTTAATTTAGTTGATCTGTGGAGTGTTGGATGTATTTTGGCGGAACTTCTTGGAGGACGTCCGTTTTTCAAGGGACGCGATTATGTGGATCAACTGAACCAGATTCTTCATTACCTCGGCACACCCAACGAAGACACCTTATCGAGGATAGGATCGTCAAGAGTATCCTCACACTAAACAACACAAAATTAACCCTATAGGCACAAGATTACGTCCGAAATCTCCCATTCATGCCAAAGATTCCATTCAATCATATCTTCCCTCAAGCCAATCCTCAAGGTTCTTCCCGTATTGTACGAATCGGTTTTGACTTTGTAGCACTTGACCTTCTTGAACGGCTTTTGGCGTTTGATCCTGCGGAACGGATAACGGTTGAAGACGCGTTGGAACACCCTTACCTCGCAATCTGGCATGATCCAAACGACGAGCCAGAATGTGCCACCCCGTTCGACTTTTCCTTCGAACATATCAATGATATCGCTCAAATGAAGCGTACCTTCCCTCCAAGCCGCACACTTGCCCCTTGTCTCCGACATTTTAACGTTAACCTTGTTAGAGATGATCTACGATGAAGTGGTTCGTTTCAGGCACTTGGTCCGCAACCAACAACCCCCGGCCGTCGTCGAAATTCCCGGCCTAACTCAGCCTAGCGGGAACTTACAGCGAAGTAACTCCATCTCGCAGAATACCGGCGGGTTACCCGGTGCCGGCGAGGCCCAAAAGGAAGCTGGTGGATACGAACGGCCTCCGAGACCGCATGAGACGGAGATGTATGAGGATGTTGGCAGGGAGGATGATGAGATGGGGGAGGTTGAACGAGAATTGGCACAGGGGCTTGATGGACGCTGAACACTCTCCCCCCGTCCTCCCGCGAATAATATGCAAGTGTGCTTGGGGGGTATTTATTGAGGCAAAAAAGGGAAATTTGTTTGACGCTGGTTTGATGTTGTCATGGGGAGAGGGTTTGTCTATTGTGTCGTGTTTTGTCTGCCGTGGAGAGAGTTGTATTTATAGAGAAGGATCATGTAATCTCCAATTAAATATAACCTTTCCTTTCCCAAATAAACAGCAAATGCTAATCGGGAATCCCCGCCCATTCTTCATCCTCATCCTCATCCTCATCATCCTCACCATCATGTTCCTCTTGATCCTCCGTCGTCTCTTTCACCGTCCACTCACTGGTAACGTCCCACCTGCCCCCGAAAGCAGCCCGACTAACATACTTAACAAACTTTAAAACACCCTTATCCCTCACTACCAAACTAAACTTATTCCATCCCGCATCACAATTAAACAACACCCCATCTTCATCCCCTTCCCCACTCGCCTTGTAAACCGCAGGATCTTGATCATCCCCCGGCGCCAAATAAACTTCAAAACCACCGAATTCACCCGTTGTCCACCCCGTTTCCTTGGCTGCAAACATGGCTTTTGCAGAAATCCCGATTTTCTTGGGAGGCTTGGGACGGAGGGCGGAGGGCGTGAGACATAAGGTTGCTTCGAGAGTTGGGTGCGAGGATTTATGGTCGGTGGCAAGGGTGTAATCGTTTCCGGGGCGAAAGTGGCGGGCTATAGTGCGTTGCGAGGAGACTTCGAGACCAGTAGCGTGGAAAAGCCACTTTTGAAAGGCGGGGTGTTGGAATAGTCCAAGCAGGCCTGGGTATACGCCGCTCTTTGAATATCGAAAGCGTTGTTTATGAGGCGGACCTGCGACCGCCCAGTCCGAGTTGTCATATGGCGGGGAATCCTTCGCGACAAGATGAGCGTGAATTTTTGTTGCTACCTCGGCGTTAAGGAAATCGGGTAGCTCAACAACAGATTCTTCAGACATGGCATTTTGCACTTGGTCCACGACATCGGGCGTGAGATAAACTTCATTAATCCACCCTCCGAGGAAGCTTAGATCCTCTTCGGTGAAATCGTGACTCGTAAGATCGGTGGTCGGGGTGAACGACCAAAATTTATCTTCGGCGATGGTCGTGAGTTGTTCGAGGGAACTCAAAGACTTTTCCGGTTTCGAATTTTGTGGGGTTGATTGGTATCCTTCTTCGCCTGGTTGAGGGAAATGGAACCACCCTGAGATGGCGAGACGAGGGTGGTCCGAAGTATACACCTCCTCAACATCATGAAACGATTTCCCCGGTTGCACAGCTTTTATCAGTCTAACTCAAACCTTTTCAGAGTACCAAACATTGACATCTGATTCCACTGGGGCGGAATAGTCAAACAGGGCTCATTCTCCGGTACGCCATCCTCTTTCGTGTCGTACAACCTCAATCCTCCGCCCCACTCCTTCCTCCATCCTCCCTCCACACCCTCGGCATCAACGAGGTACAAAATAAAGCTCACGCACCTAGTTCCAATGACATCGTCATGCGTGAGCAAATGTCCTCCCTTCTCATATGAATTAATACTCATATCTGTTTTTGTTCCCGAAAGCGCGGGAACACCGGTGACGGCACATAGAAAGTCGCGGAATGTTTTGCTGTAGAGGGCATTGCGGAGGGTTAGAAGGGAGGGTAGGGAGGCAAGTTCATCGGTGGGGAGACCGGAGAGATTGGCGAGGTCGCCGGTTTGGGAGACTGTGTAGATGTCGGTTTGTTTGGAAGTGAAGTGGAGGTGTGTCAGGATTTCTTCGCGGACGGCCGATAATAGGGACGGATTCATGAGATTGGGGATTACAATGTGCTTATATCTGGCCATCAGAAGACATCGATGGTGGGTGGAACGGTTTGGAGGAGATGTAGGATTGAGTCATGGCTTGTCGTTTTGGTCCTGGGAGGAGTCTGTCTTGTTCCGAGAATTGGACGGAGAAGTCCATTTTCCTGGCTTTCGACTTGCCCATGACAGCGCCTTTGCTATCAGACGTTTTCAAGCCGTTCACCGCTTGAGGAGGCTTTTCGGACTTTCCAGGGGACTTTTGAGATGCAGCCTGGCCATTGTGCTGGCCCGGCTCATCACGCTGCTCCTTCCTCTTCTTTTGAGGGGAATGGACATGCTTTGCCTTGTCCTGCAATTCCCCATTTATCAAGTCCTCCTTACGCTGTCGTTTCAAAGCTTTTTCTGGACTGTGTTTCTCTTTCAAGGAGATGGATGGATTGGCACTGGCACTGGCGGTGGCCATTCTCTCTTTTCGTTTCTTGTTCTTCTTCATCCCCTTTCTCCAATCACAGATATGAAAGGTTTTCGCGGACAAAAAAAAATTTTTTTTGTCGATCCCTGGAGCAACGTCAAGCGTCCGACGTAGCGCGGGACGCCTGCTATTAGTCAACTAATTAATGTGGAAATGCGGTGATCTGCCATCAAGAGGCGATGGGAAAAACAAACGCCGAACCCTCGTCAAGGCCGCTGATAGCTGCTGCTCCTCGAGTATCAGATTCGGAAACGGAGCAGCCGAGAAAGAAAGAGAATTGGCTCCTTTCATGAATCTGAGCAGAAATAAAAACATTCTACTCCTATGCCGCGTCAAAAGTCTTACTTTGAAAAGGGGGAAAGACATGTGATCTCACTTTCCAGCGGTGCTTCATTGAGATTATTTTGGATAAGGTTGGCTTCCGTAATGCGGCCATTTAATGTGTCATTTTGCCACATATTGCTGCCCAAATCTCCTCGAGTTGAATATCTGAAGGTGCGGAAGCGAGTAAACCTAACCCACTGGGAAGAAAATCCGCCAGATCGTCACAAGACCCATCTCGTCCGTTCCCCCAATTTCCTCCTTATGACATTTCACCCACCGGTTCCTGTATTCAGCTGTATCAACAACTAGACCGAAAAACTCCAATACACAAACGACGACCCAAACACTGCCCTTGCTATCTGTCCCGGATACTACACGATGGCGTGGGCCGCCTCTGCTGAAGATACACAATCTGGATGGGATGCACCGGACCCAGATACTCGTCGCGACGAGACGATAGCTGTGCAAATGCAAGAATCGGAGTTTGCAAATTCTTTTGCTCAGATGAAGGTTGAGAGGGGGATTGAGCGTGATAGACGTCCTCCTCGAAAACGCGAGTACGGTAAAATTCCCATCTTACACTCCATTATACTACCCTCCGTGGTTCCGTTTGTTCCCCTCGCGTCCCATCTCACTCGTCTATGTTGTCCTTGGATCTGATATGTAGAACCTGATCCAGAGCCTACGATGAGCTCTGACGAGGCTTGGAATGCCCTTGTTTCTGCGGACGGGGAGGAAGATCTTGACGACTTTAAGGTGTATTTCCTTGAGTATGTGCGCAGCAACAAGGACCTCAACTTCGTCGACCTCGAAAAGAAATTTCGCGCAGAAGGCTTGTCCGTTTACCTCATTGCCATGGTACCCCCCTATCCCCATGAATTCTTTTTGTTCTTTTAAGGCTTCAATCTGACTCATTCATGAAGGAAAAAGAAATCCCCCTCCAAAAAACCATCCGCAATCTCCAAGGCGAGACCGGGAAAAAGTACCTTGTCTCCTTCCAACTCGGAAGAAAGAATCGTCGTACTCGGTATCCCTCCATCTCACTATCCCCTTTTAATGGCAGCGCAACACGCGGCCAAGTCGCAGCTACTGCCGACGAAAATCTTGAACGGCTTGCAAACGCGGGATTTCTTGTGGAGGATATTATCCCTGTCTGTTTCAATTGCGGGACCAAAGGTCACGGACGATCTGAATGTGGCAAAGCCCCTGAAGGTAAAATCCCTTCCCCGTAACATGTTGACCCCCTTATTTTCATCTCGAGTGATTCAGCTGAGGCTGGGCAGTCAGGGAAAAGACCGCGCCGACAGTGTGCTGCATCAATTGCGGGGAGGAAGGTCATAGGATGCGCGATTGTACCGTCGAGAGGAGGCAATTTGAAGAGCGTGGGCCCACTCTTTGTCGCAATTGCGGGTCTGCTCCCGTTCATCTCATCATCTGATGTTTCGTTAGGGAGGAGGGACATATGGGCCGTGATTGTCCCAAAGGGGATTGTTGTCGAAACTGCGGGTCTTCCCCACAACAAACCGTTCTATTTCGTTTCCTCCATATTCGTTGGTGTCGAGTTGTGTTGACGTTTTAGTGCGGAAGATCATCATTCTCGCGAGTGTCCGGAACCTTTGACGGCCGAGTACCTTGCTGGCATCACATGTCGCAGGTGCAAAGAAACCGGTCATCTCTCCAACGACTGCCCGGAAAAACCCAAGTTCCTCTGTACCAATTGCGATCAAGAAGGTCACAAGGCAAAAGAATGTCCGGTATCAAAACCCTCACTCCCATGTCACATCCTCCCTTGACTCCAATTCCGCCGATCTGTCTCTTCGGCCCGTGGTTTTGGTGTACGGTTATTAAGATTTTCTGCTAACGGTGAAGGAACCGATGAACATGGAGAAAGTCATCTGCAAAGAATGCAATGAGACAGGTCACTTTGTCCGCGATTGTCCCAACAAGAAATGCCGAAATTGCGAAAAACTTGGTCATGCTGCACGAGATTGTCCTGTACACTCACCCTAATTCCATCTCGCGGGTTTTCCGAATTTCCAGGCTTCCTTTCGGCTTGCAGGTGTTCTGACTTGGATAAAGGAACCGCGCAATCCAAAGAATGTCGAGTGTAGGAATTGTTTGCAAATGGGACATTTCAGCCGTGACTGTCCCGAACCCCGTACTGATACGGGCCGTGTTTGCTTCAACTGCAAGAGCCCTGGTACCGTTCATCCCACACTCCTCCTTCCCATTTCCAGTGGGCTTATTGCCTTTTATTTTTCTTTTTTCCTTCTCCTTTTGTTTTGTGTTCGTGGATGCTGATTTATACCAGATCACTTGTCCAAGGAATGCCCTCAGGGGACTATGGGCGGGGAGGCCGGTCCTCGTGTTCACCGTGACATCATCACAGGTCCTCCCAGTCTTCCCCCAAATCTCATTCTCCATGCAGGAACTCAGATCCGCTCCAATGATCCTCTTCCGTCCTGGGACCCGATTCCCGACCCCGATCAATCCGGTGGCGCGGAGGGGTTTTGGTAAAAACGCAAAGTCCAAAGTCATGGAGGATTACTTTCTTCTCCCGGTGTGTCGGTTTCCCATTGTGTTGATTGTATCTTTGCTTCAATTATACTTCTCATTTTCATGGTGATTGCTTGTTTTGATGAGGCGGGGAATTATCTCTTTTGGGTTATGTGGGATCCATAGTTTTGCTCTGAGAGAGTGTGAATTAGCGTCATCTCGGCCCCGCTTCATTTCTGCAGGCGTTTTGTGTAGTAGGTGTTTGCCTGGTAATAGTTCATCATATTTATCATCAAACTCGTTGAAAAGTGTGAAACAATGTTGGATTCGAATTCTATACCGATCAAAATGGGGAGAGGCTGAAGGTGTTGTAGGGTATCAAATCTATCTTTCCCAAACTAGCACGCATGCTTTTTCGTAAATCCCTGTCATATTCTAGTCCACCACCAAACTTTCTTTTTGTCTTCCCTTTCTTCTTTGCAATCTATGCACTCTCAAATCCAGAAACACATCACGCATTTTCATGTCTTGATCCCGGCGTAAGTAAGCATCCCTTCGTACACGGTAAAATAGACCATTGCAGCAGGCACACTTTTCATCAGATGAGGGGTTAATCCGCCATAAAGACTCGCGAGACCTTCTTCTCTGAAAACAGTGACAAAAGTGCGCCATAGTCCATTGTATTTCCATCGCTGTGTCCCTGTCATCGACGGCAGCTGTCGTAATCGCGTTCGCACGACCTACAACCACGTCAATCACCCCATCACCAAAAGGTCATGCAGACGAAAGGTCAAACTGACAGGGGTTCGGTGAGGAGAAGAGTGGTTTACTTCATGGGGATAAGTAACGACAGTAGCAATCAATTTTGCAAAAAAGCCCGCACCCAAAGCATCCCTCAAAATCTTCCTCACCTTCGATTCCCCCACTCTCTCACCTTCCGCAACTCTAAACAGCCGTTTAAACTGCTCGTACAAAACCCACTGAATTGTACTCTCACTCACGCCCAAATAACTCGCGCTCA
>Ga0335076_10002533_pt1 | contig 18208 bp, 16 predicted proteins | sample Lox_Sample_25_FD_206717 | JGI IMG/M metagenome (GOLD analysis project Ga0335076, IMG submission 206717) | Soil microbial communities from Loxahatchee National Wildlife Refuge, Florida, United States - Lox_Sample_2.5 | ecosystem: Environmental > Terrestrial > Soil > Wetlands | place: USA... | reverse complement strand
GCGGCGTCGAACTCGACCTCACTCGAGGCGTTGGAACGGTTGCCGAGCTTGTCCTTCAGCCGCACCAGATGCAGCGCGTTGACGCTGCCATCGGGGAGGAAGCGCGGCACGAGAAAGCACGACAGCCCGCCCGGCGCCTGCGCCAGCACCAGGAAGGCGTCGCACATCGGCGCGGAGAAGAACCACTTGTGCCCGGTGAGGCGATATTCGCGCCCCGGACCGCGCGCGCCTGCCGGCTGCGCGCGCGTGGTGTTGGTGCGCACGTCCGAGCCGCCCTGCCGCTCGGTCATACCCATGCCCATCAACACCCCGCGCTTGGCGGTGGCGGGCGCGAAGGCCGGATCGTATTCGCGCGACATGAGCAGCGACAGCCACGGCGCGAAGTCCGCGCGCTGCGGCACGAGCGCCGGTACCGCGCCATAGCTCATGGTGGCCGGGCACTGCGTGCCGTTCTCGACCTCCGCCCACAACATGTAGCCGGCGGCGCGCGCCACGTGCGCCCCGGGACGTGGCTGCGCCCAGGGCCCCGTATGCAGCCCTGCCGCCACCAGGCGGCGCAGCAACTCGTGCCACGCCGGGTGGAACTCGACCTCATCGCGACGCGCGCCGAAACGATCGAGGGCATGCAGGCGCGGCGGATTGCGGTTGGCGGCCTCACCGAGTGTGAACATCGTCACACTGCCGAGCTCGGCGCCGAGCTTCTCGAGCGCGCTGTGCTCAGCCGCAGCGCCTTCGCGCGCGAGCGCCTCCGCCAACACTGAATGCGTGCTGAACAGATTGTATTCAACGAGCTCAGCGGACTGATTTAACACTTCTGGCGCTGCGCCGCTCACGCGGATTCCCCGTCTGTATGCCCAGCGGAAGGTGGTGCGTTTTACAAGCCATATGTTCGCGCAAGCGCGCGCGAACCAACAGGAGGATGGATGAAACTCATCTTTGCCAAGCTCGCGGTCGTGAGCGTGCTCCTGGGCGCTGCCCTCTCGGGGTGCGTCGTCACGCCGGTCCCCTATCGCGGCGAGGTCGTTGGCTACGCTCCGCCCGCGGCGCCGTTCGAAGCGGTGGTGGGCGTCGCACCGGCCCCCGGATACTTCTGGGTCGGTGGCTCTTACTTCTGGGAAGGCGGCCGCTATGCGTGGCATCCCGGGTACTGGCAGGCGCCGCGCCCGGGCTATCACTGGGTGCCGCATGCGTGGGTGCACGCCAACAATGGCTGGCACATGCACCCGGGCCACTGGGTTGCGGGGTGAGGCTTAGCGCTCTCGATGTCTGATCGCGCGGACCCCCGCTCGAGCGGGGGTCCGCACATCGCAGCCGCTGCCGCTGCCGCTGCGAGACGATGCCAGCGTGCCTTGGAACGCACGCCCTGACTGCGTGTCGCGCGACCGCCGCCGCAACTTTCCTCGTTGCGCGTAGCTCGGTTACCATCGCCGCGGATCCTCTTTCACTTCACCAGTCCTGCAGTATCGGACGGCACGAGCGATGGCTCGCATTTCGTTTGTGACGGCGGCTCTCGCGGCGAGCAGCCTGCTCGCGGCGCAGCCGCCGGCCGCCCCGGAGACCGCAACAATGGCCAAGTTCACGCTCAGCAGCACGGACCTTACGGAAGGGGGCCGGATCGCCGAGGCCCAGGTATTCAACGAATTCGGTTGCAAGGGCGGCAACGTGTCGCCCGCGCTGTCGTGGGGCGGTGCGCCCGCAGGCACCCAGAGCTTCGCGCTGCTGGTGCATGATCCGGACGCGCCGACTGGCAGCGGCTGGTGGCACTGGGTCGTCTACAACATCCCGGCCAGCACGACCTCGTTGCCGGCCGGAGCCGGTGACCCGAAGAAGAAGCTCATGCCCGCGGGCGCCGTGCAGGGCCGGACCGACTACGGCAGCGTCGGTTACGGGGGCCCGTGTCCCCCGCCCGGCAAGCCACATCACTATCACTTCCAGCTGTACGCGTTGAAAGTGGCGAAGCTCGATCTGCCCGCCGACGCCAGCCCCGCCATGGTCGGTTTCAACGCGCGCGCACAGGCGCTCGGGCACGCCGAGATCGTCGCCCTGTATGGCCGTTAGGCCGGGCGGCGAGGCCCGGCAACAGCGTACGCGCGAGCGACGGCCAGCGATGTGGCCGTGGTTGCTGATGCCGCTCATCGTGCTGCTCGTGTTCTACGCGTTGCTCAGGGTGCACCGCAGTGCCCCGGCACCGATCAGCCCCTCGCCTGACACGAGCGTTACGGGCACACCCGGTCGGTGAGCGTCACGCCTCTTTCGCGCGCTGCGTGCCGCCGCTAGCATAGCCGCCCTTTTATGCCACGTGCGTCTCAGCAACGCCCCGTCCATGCCGTGCCCGCCGCGCGCACCAGCGTGCGCCCGCGCGGCCGTGCGCGCAGCGCCGCGGCTGAGGCAGCACCCCGCGTCGGGTTCGTCAGTCTCGGTTGTCCCAAGGCGCTGGTCGATTCCGAGCGCATCCTCACGCAACTGCGCGCCGAAGGCTACGACATAGCACCGACCTACCAAGCGGCCGATGTGGTCGTGGTCAACACCTGCGGCTTCATCGACGCGGCGGTCGATGAGTCGCTCGAGGCGATCGGCGAGGCGCTCGAGCAGAACGGCCGCGTGATCGTCACGGGCTGCCTCGGTGCGAAGCCGCAGCGCATTCTCGAACGCCACCCGCGTGTGCTGAAAGTGACCGGCCCGCACGCTTACGAGGAGGTGGTGAGCGCGGTGCACGAGCACCTGCCGCCGCGCCACGACCCGTTCCTCGACCTGGTACCGCCGCAGGGCGTGCGTCTGACGCCGCGACATTACGCGTACCTGAAGATCGCCGAAGGCTGCAACAACAGGTGCAGCTTCTGCATCATTCCGGCGATGCGCGGCCGCCTGGTGAGCCGGCGGATCGACGACGTGCTGCGGGAGGCGGAACGGCTGGCCGCTGGCGGCGTGCAGGAGTTGCTGGTCATCTCCCAGGACACCAGCGCCTATGGCGCGGATCTGCGCTACGCGCGCGGGGAGTGGCGCGGCGTGAGCTACGAGTCGCGCTTCATCGATCTCGCGCGCGCCCTCGCCGAGCTGTCGGTGTGGGTAAGGCTGCACTACGTCTACCCGTATCCCCACGTCGACGCGGTGATTCCGCTCATGGCCGAGGGACGGCTGCTGCCGTATCTCGACATCCCTTTTCAACACGGGAGCCCTTCGGTACTGCGGCGCATGCGCCGGCCGGCGCACACGCAAGACACGCTGGCGCGCATCCGCGCCTGGCGCCGCATCTGTCCCGAGCTCACGCTGCGCAGTACCTTCATCGTCGGCTTCCCCGGCGAGAGCGAAGCGGAGTTTGCCGAGCTACTCGCCTGGCTCGATGAGGCGCAGCTCGATCGCGTCGGCTGCTTCCGCTACTCACCGGTCGAGGGCGCGCCCGCCAATGCGCTTCCCGATCACGTAGCGCCGCAGCTGCAGGAGGAGCGCTATGCGCGTTTCATGGAGCGCGCCGCGGCGATCAGCGCGCGGCGGCTGGCGGCGCGCGTCGGCACGCGGCAGCGGGTGCTGGTCGACGAGGTGACCGGCGACCTCGCCACGGCGCGCAGCGCCGCCGAGGCGCCGCAGATCGACGGCGTCGTACGAATCGAGAGGGTGGTCGGGGAGCCGCGACTGCGGACACGCGCTGGCGAGAAGAACGGCACCCGGCTGAACGGCAGCGTTGGGAATAGCAGCGCCGGCAAGAAGAACAGCGCTCGGCTGAGCGCCGGCGAGAAGAATGGCGCCTGGCTCAGCGCCGGGCAGTGGGCCGACGTCGAGATCGTGAGCGCGGACGCCTACGATCTCACCGGCCGCCTCATCGAGGCTGCATGAGGCGGCCGGCGCCCGAGAGTGCCGGTGCTCAGCTCGAGCTCATCCCCAGCGATTGCATGATCTGCGTGGCCTGATCCTTCACCGCCTGCGCCTTGCTCATCGCGGTCGTGTAATCGCCGGAAGAGGCGGCGCTCGAGGCGTCGCTCCAGGCGGACTTCATCGAGCTCAGGCCGGACTGGGCGGCCTGCAGGCTGTCCTTGGTGACACCGTGCGGCAGGTGATGCGACTTCGACAGGATGTCGACACGGCTCTGGATCGCATCGACCATCTTCGGCACGTCGGCGCTCATCGGGCCCCAGGCGTCCTTCGCCTTGGCGAGCGCGGCCTCGGCCTCAGCCTGCTTGGCGGTGGCCGCGTCCTTGAGCTTGCCGATGGCATCGGTCAACGCCGGGGCGGCGGCGAGCACGCCCTTGTAGTCGCCCTGGGCCATACTGTCCTTGAGGCTCTGCATCTGTGCCTCGACAGCCCCGAGCTGCTCGGGAGCGTACTTCTGCGCCATGTCACGGACCGAGGCGAGCGCCGACTCCGCGGATGCGACTGCCTGCTCGGCCGGTCCCTTCTGACCGGCGCAGCCGGCGATGAGCAACGCCGCCAGCATCGCCAGCAGCCAAACGGATAGCTTCTTCATTTCTTACCTCTCATGCGGTTTTTGACGAGTCACGGTCAGGGAATCCGCAATTTCTGACCCGGAAAGATGCGGTTCGGATCCTTCAGCTGGTCGCGATTAGCCTCGAAGATCTTGGTATACAGCGAGGCATCGCCGTAGTACTTCTGCGCGATCTTCGACAGCGTGTCACCGGACTGCACGGTGTGGGTCTGCGTGTAAGGGTTGTCGGCCGCCGCCGCGGGAGTCTTCTCGTCCGCCATGGTGTCCTCCGGATCGTCGTGCGTTTCCGTGTTTGATCCGGCGCGGCGGGCCAACAAGAGCCGGGGACCCCGACCGCGTCGGCTCAAGCGAAACAAAAGAGTAACACGAAGCAGCGCCGGCGAGGTAACACCCAACTTCTCTAACTGGTTGGTCGCGCAGCAGCAATGGCCAAGCCTGAGGGGGCGACGCACTGCCCGCGGACGGCATCGTCGACACTCGAGTAGTCGAGCGTCGCCGCCGGCAGCAGCGGCAGGTCGGCCCTGGCCAGGGCGTCACGCGCCCGGTCCTTGAGCCGCGCGAGCCGCAGCTCGGTGCCGCGCTGGACGAGCCAGGCGCAGAACTCCCCGAGCGCCTCGAGTACGGTGCTGTCGAGATCGGGCGATTCCTCGAGGCTGAGGATCACGAGCTTCGGCGCGGGTGTGGCCGCGAGCAGTTGCGCGCGCACTTGCGTGAAAAATGGCTCGGCATTGGCGAAGAACAGCGGCTCCTCGGGCCGCAGCACCAGCATCCCGGGCACGCGCACCGCGTCGGGAAAGCGGCTGGTGCTCACATAATCGTGCGTGCCGACGCGACCGAGGACCGACAGGCGCGGGCTCGCCAGCGATCTGAGCAGCATCACCAGACTGAAGGCGATCGCCGCCAGCAATCCGTTCAGGATACCGAGCAGTATCACTGCGAGCACGGCGGCGAGTGCCAGCGGCAGATCGCGGTTCCAGCGGATGTAGTTCCGGAACACACTGACCCGTAACGACTTTGAGACCGCGTGGATGACGATGGCGGCGAGGACCGGCGCGGGTATGAGCTCGACCCAGCCGAGGAACAGCCACACGAGCAGCAGTACCACCGCGGCGGCCGTGAGCCCGGCGAGGCGTGACTCGGCCCCCGCGGCCTCGTTGGCGGAGGTGCCGGAGTAGCCCGCCCCCACTGGATTGCCGCGCAACAGTCCCGACAGCACGTTGGCGGCACATAGCGCGAGTAGGTCGCGGTTCGGCTGCACCCGCTCGTCGTGTTTGAGCGCATAGGTGCGGATCGAGGTGTAGGACTCGGCATAGAGGATGAACATCAGCGCCAGCGAGTACTCGACGAGCGGCAGCCAGTGCGTGCCGGCGGGCAGCGCCAGGGCCGGCATGCCGAGCGTCAGGTGGATCGGGCCGGTCAGCACCACCGCGCGCGTCGCCAGAGCCGGTGCCGCGAGGATGCTCGCTACGATGACGACCAGCGCGGCCGGCACCCGCGGGATGCGCTCGAGCACGAACAGTCCGAGGAGCGCGACGAGCCCGCATGCGAGACTCGGCAGCTGCCAGGCGCGATACTCGTGCAGCACCTCCGCGAGCAGCGCAAAGAAGCCGGAGCTATGGGCGTGCAGGCCCACCAGGGTCGGCCACTGCTTCACGGCGATGACGAGCGCCAGCCCGAACGTGTAGCCGCGCAGCACCGGGCGTGCAATCAGATTCGACATCGCGCCGAGGCGTAGTGAGCCGCACAGGGCGAACGCCACGCCGGTGCCGATCACGAGCGCCGACGCGAACGTTGCGCGCTGTGCGAGGTCGCTGCCGCCGAGCGCGAGCGTAGCCGAGGCCAGCACGGCGGCGGAGGAGGACGTGGCGCTCACGATCGCGAAGCGGCTGGTGCCGATGAGGCCGTAGCACACCAGCCCCGCGAACAACCCGATCACGCCCGCCTGGGGCGGCAGTGCCGCGAGTCCCGAGTAGGCTACCGCCTCCGGCAGGAGCAGGCCCGCAATCGACAGCCCGGCGAGGAGATCCGGAACGGCGGTTCTTGTTGGGTCGGGCGCGCCTTTTGTTATTGTCATCTCGCAGTCATCGTACCGCAATGCGGTGTCTCCACCGCCATATGGCCAGGGTAAGGGTCCGGCTCGACCGCTGCATGGAAGACGCGCAACGCGTGGACGAGAAGGCTCCGGGTGCGCCCGTAGTCCTGCTACTGCTTGCAGTGTCGATGCCCCTCCCGGCGCGCGCGCAGCCGATGCCGGGGTCCGTCGCTGCCAATGCCGCGCCGCCTGCGGCGACGGATTTCCAGCTGCTGCCGCGCAACGGTCAGGATGACGTACAACAATGGTTCGACCGCTACGAGTGCGACAGCCTGGCGAAGCGGCAGAGCGGCTACGATCCGAGCCATGAGCGGTCCGGGGCATCGCAGCAAACGGTGAGCGAAGAGTATCGCCGCGCGATGACCGCCTGCCTGGCACAGCACGGCTACGACGTGCGCTGCCTGCCGCCGGTCTCGCCACCGCCGCCGTCACCCGCGCTCTATGCTCCGCCAGGCGTGCAGCAGCCCTCCCGTGGGCTCCGCTATCGTCCCCTTTCCATGCAGCTAGGTGGCGGCTACAGCATCGCAGCCGGATCGACGAGTGATTACTTGCACGACGGTGCAAACGCCGGAGCCGCGCTCACGTGGTTTCCGAGCGCCGCGCTACCGATCGGCGTACGCATTGAGGGAAATTACACTTGGCTGAAGCCCGCAAGTCAGCTGCTCGCTCGCAACGGTGTGGGCTACAACAAAGGTCAGGTAGACGTCTACGGAGGCGACGTCGACCTGCAGTTCAGTCTGTGGCATCTGCCATCGCGACAAATGCTGTACCTCGTGGGAGGCGTCGGCCGGTATCGCATAGACACGACCCTGCAGAAGGTCTCGGGAGTAAGGGTATGCGGCACGCATTTCTGCGGCGTCTTCGCGACGCTGCTCGCCGAGGAGCACGACACGAGCCCCTGGGAGCGGTCATGGAACGCCGGCGTAGGATGGGAGGTCGCGCTCGATAGCCACACCGCGTTCTTCGTCGAAGCGCGCTACCGACGCATCCTTGGGGACAGCAACGGTATGGAGTTCGTACCGATCTGGCTCGGATTGCGCTTCTGACGCAGCGAGCGGCGCGGCGATTACTCGACGGTCACGCTCTTGGCGAGATTGCGCGGCTGATCGACGTCGGTGCCCTTGAGGATCGCCACGTGGTACGCGAGCAGCTGCAGCGGGATGCTGTAGATCACCGGCGCCTGCACGTAAGTCACGTGGCGCGGCATCTCGATGACGGTCACGCCGTCACTCGAGTGGATGCCGGCTTCGGGGTCGGCGAACACGATGAGCTCGCCGCCGCGCGCGCGCACTTCCATGAGGTTCGACTTAAGCTTCTCCAGCAGATCGTTGTTCGGTGCCACCGTCACCACCGGCATGTCGGCATCCACCAGTGCGAGCGGCCCGTGCTTGAGCTCGCCCGCGGGGTAGCCTTCGGCGTGGAGGTAGGAGATCTCCTTGAGCTTCAGCGCCCCCTCGAGCGCGATCGGGTACAGCGCACCGCGGCCCAGAAACAGCGCGTGGTGCTTGTCCGCGAAGCGGGTCGCCAGGCGCTGCACGACCGCATCGAGCTCGAGGGTCTTCTCCGCGAGAGCCGGCAGCTCGATGAGGCGACTCACCAGGCCGCGCTCGCGCTCCGCGTCAGCGCCGTGATGCTTGGCGAGCGCCACCACCAGCATGCCGAGCGCGGTGAGCTGCGTGGTGAACGCCTTGGTTGAGGCGACGCCGATCTCGGGGCCGGCGCGCGTCAGCATCACCAGCTCCGACTCGCGCACCAGAGAGCTCTCCGGGACGTTGCAGATCGCGAGCGATGAGAGGTATCCGGACTGGCGCGCCAGGCGCAGCGCCGCCAGCGTGTCGGCGGTCTCGCCCGACTGCGAAATCGTCACGAACAGGGAGTTCGGCGGCACCAGGGGGCTGCGGTAGCGGTACTCGCTGGCGATGTCCACGGAGCACGGCAGCTTGCAGATCTGCTCGATGAAGTAGCGGGCGACGCAGCCGGCGTGATAGCTCGTGCCGCAGGCGACGATATGCACGTTGCGGGTGCGGCGGAACACCTCGGTGGCGAGGGGTCCGAACGCCGCCTCGAGCAGGCGGCCGTTCGCCACGCGCTCCTGCAGCGTGTCGGCGATGGCGCGCGGCTGTTCGTGTATCTCCTTCAGCATGAAGTGCTGGTAAGGGCCGCGTTCGGCGGCGTCGGCCGACAGCTCGCTCTCGCGTACCGGCCGCTCCACCGAGTCGCCGTTGCGGTCGATGACGCGCACCATGTCGCGGCGCACCTCGGCGACGTCGCCCTCCTCGAGGAATATGAAGCGCCGCGTGACCGGCAGCAGTGCCGCGACGTCCGAGGCCACGAAGTTCTCCTCGGTTCCGAGACCCACCACCACCGGGCAGCCCTCGCGCGCGAGAATCAGCCGGTCCGGGTCGTGCTCGCTCACGACCAGCAGCGCGTAGGCTCCCTCGAGCTCGGCGACCGTGGCACGCACCGCCCTGAACAGGTCCTTGAGCGTCTGCAGGTGGTAGTGGATGCGGTGGGCGATCACCTCGGTGTCGGTTTCGGAGGAGAAGTGATAGCCGCGCCGCACGAGATCGGCGCGCAGCTCCTCGTGATTCTCGATGATGCCGTTGTGCACGATGGCGAGGCCGTCGCGCGAGATGTGCGGGTGCGCGTTGCGCTCGCTCGGTACCCCGTGCGTGGCCCAGCGGGTGTGGGCGATGCCGATCTTGCCGCTCGTCGGCGTCTGCTCGAGCGCATCGTCGAGCTGGCGCACCTTACCCACGGTGCGCAGCCTCGTGAGGTGCTCCGAGCCGTTGAGCACGGCGATGCCGGCTGAATCGTAGCCGCGGTACTCGAGCCGTCGCAGGCCCTCCATGAGGATCGGCACGACGTTACGCTCAGCCACCGCTCCGACAATTCCGCACATGATCCCCTGCCTCGATAGGACTGGCAGCCGGCCCCTTTCGGTGAGCCGCACCGCCGCTAGAGGGTAAGTTTGCCTGAAACGGCGTGAAAGGGCTGAGCCGGGCCCGTGACCGGGGTCGCACATTTATGTCGAATGACCGCCGGCGGCGCCGCGCCCGCTCGGCGGAGCGTAGCCTGGACCTCGTTCGGCGCCCGGGGGCCGCCGCGGGCAGAGCTGCTGCGACGCAATGGCCCACCGTTCGACACCCCGAGCGCTAGCATCACACAATAAGCGGCGCCATCTCGCGAGCGCTCGCGAGGTCGGGGGGCAGGCGTGACTGACGCAGTCATGGTGACGGGCGGGGCGGGTTTTCTCGGCTCGCATCTGTGCGATCGGCTCATCGAGCAGGGCTGCGCCGTGCTGTGCGTCGACAATTTCTTCACCGGTAGCAAACAGAACATCCGCCATCTGCTGTCGTCGGATCGCTTCGAGCTGCTGCGGCACGATGTGACCGTGCCGCTTTACGTGGAGGTGAAGCAGATCTACAACCTCGCCTGCCCCGCCTCTCCCATTCACTATCAGCACGATCCGGTGCAGACCACCAAGACCAGCGTGCACGGCGCAATCAACATGCTGGGTCTCGCCAAGCGACTGCGCGCTCCCATACTGCAGGCGTCCACCAGCGAGGTATACGGCGACCCGAGCGTCCATCCGCAGCAGGAGGAGTACTGGGGCAACGTCAATCCCATCGGCCCACGCTCCTGCTACGACGAGGGCAAGCGCTGCGCCGAGACGCTGTTCTTCGATTACCACCGCCAGCACCGGCTGCAGATCAAGGTATTGCGCATCTTCAACACCTACGGTCCGCGCATGCAGCCCGACGACGGCCGCGTCGTGTCGAACTTCATCGTGCAGGCGCTGCGCGGCGCGGACATCACGGTATTCGGTGATGGCCGGCAGACCCGCAGCTTCTGCTACGTCGACGATCTCGTGCGCGCCTGCATCCTGATGATGGAGTCGGCGCCCGAGGTCACCGGTCCGATCAACATCGGCAATCCCGTCGAGTTCACGATCCTCGAGCTTGCGGAGCAGGTACTGAAGAAGGTCGGCGGCAAATCGCGCATCTGTTTCCGGCCGCTGCCCGACGACGACCCGCGGCAGCGCCAGCCCGATATCGCCAAGGCGCAGTCGATTCTCGGCTGGTCGCCGACGGTGCAACTCGAGGAGGGTCTCGAGCCGACGATCGACTATTTCCGCAGGCAGCTCACGACCTGACGCTGGACGCGTCGCGGGCCGTCCGCGTGCTCGAGGCAAAACTGCGCCAGGCGGCGCACCGCGGCGCGGTATTCCTGGTCGAGCCAGGCGAACTCCAGCCAGAACTCGCGCTGCGCGGCGGGTGTGGCGGCGCGGCGGCTGGCGACCAGCAGACGCAGCGCCACGCTGCGCGGCGCGCCGAGCGCCCGTACGCCGGCCTGCAGTGCGCTCAGCTGCTCCAGATCCCGGCGCGAGAGGAGCGTGGCGCTTTTCCCGGCAGCGCTCAGTTCGCGCACATACGCAACGCTTCGATGTCGGCGGTGGCGCGATCGAGCTCAGCGATCACGCGACAGTAGTCTCGCCAGGCCTGGCGCAGCTGCTCGTTCTCCGCGGGCGTAAGCTGTTCGAGGCCGCGCCACACCCGCTTGTGCTCAGACTGCGCGTGCCGCAGCCGTTCCTCGAGACGGTCGAGCTGCTCCCAAAAACGTCCGTCGAGCCATTCCGCTCGTTGATGTTCCGCCGCACTCATGCCGCTTCACCCCTGATGCGTCCGCTTCGAGCCAAGCGAAAATAGCCCCCGAGTGCTACAGGGACGTTGCAGGCGCGGCGCGGCGCTATTTTCCGGGCTTGACCGGGCGGCGCCAGCCTTCGACGGTCACCTGGCGCGCGCGCGCCACGGTGAGCTTGCCGGCGGGCACCGCGTGGGTAACGGTGGACCCGGCGGCGATCGTGGCGCCGGCGCCAACGGTGATCGGCGCCACCAGCACGCTGTTCGAACCGGTGTGAACGTCGTCGCCGATGGTGGTGCTGTTCTTGCGGGCGCCGTCGTAGTTGGCGACGATCGTACCGGCGCCGATGTTGACGCGGCTGCCGACCTCGGCGTCGCCGACGTAGGCGAGGTGATTGGCCTTGGCGCTCTCGCCGAGCCGTGAGTTCTTCACTTCCACGAAGTTGCCGATATGCACTGCGCCCGCGAGCGTGGTCGCCGGGCGCAGCCGCGCGAACGGACCGATCAGACAGGCGGGGCCGATGCGCGCGCCGTCGATGACACAGCAGGGCGACACCTGGGTGTCGGCGCCGATCTCGCTGTCGCGGATCACGCAGCCGGCGCCGATCGTCACGCGGTCGCCGAGCACCACGCGGCCCTCGAACACCACGTTGCTGTCGATGAACACATCGCTGCCGTGCAGCAGCGTGCCGCGCACGTCGAGGCGCGCGGGGTCGGCGAGCGTGACGCCCGCGAGCATGAGTTCCTGCGCGCGGCGCGCCCGGCACACCGCCTCGAGGGCGGCGAGCTGCGCCTTGTCGTTCACACCGAGCACCTCGCGTGCGTCCTGCGTCATCAGGGCGCGCACCGGCTCGCGGTCCTTGACCGCGAGGGCGACGACGTCGGTGAGGTAGCGCTCGCGCTGGGCGTTGTCGGTCCTCAGCCGCCCGAGCCAGCCGCGCAGCTGCCGCGCCGGAGCGACGAGTACACCCGTGTTGCATTCGCGGATCGCGAGCTGCGCCCGGGTGGCATCCTTCTGCTCGACGATCTTCTGCACCAGTCCGCGGGCGTTGCGGACGATGCGGCCGTAGCCGTGCGGATCCTCGAGCCGCACGGTGAGGAGACTGAGGTGCTGCGCCGCCGCGGGCTCGAGCAGCCTGTCGAGCGTCGCGCGGCTGATGAGTGGCACGTCGCCGTAGAGCACCAGCACACGGTGGTCGTCCGGAATCTGTGGCATCGCCTGCTGCACAGCGTGTCCGGTCCCGAGCCGCTCGGCCTGCAGCGTCCACGAGACCGCCTCGCGCTCGAGCGCCGCAGGCACGCGCTCGCCACCGTGCCCGTACACCACGTGGATCGCCCTCGGCGCGAGCGTGCGGGCCGTGTCGATCACGTGCTCGAGCAGCGGCCGCCCGGCGAGCGGTTGCAGCACCTTGGGCAGTGCCGACTTCATTCGCTTGCCCTCGCCCGCGGCGAGGATGACGACGGCGAGCGGCGGGGGAACGGGCACCGCCGACGGGCGGCGGCCGGGGCGCCTCGCCGCCGCGCTTGGCCGACGCAGGGCGGCGCTCGGGTGCGCCTTAGTGCGAGGAGGGGTCGCCGGTGAGCTGCGCTTGCGCACGGGAACCGATTCTACTCACCGCTGCACGGTGTAAGCATGGGCGTCGGGGCCATGCGCGGGAAGCTCGGCGAGCTTCTTCTGCATGAGGGGACCGACATACAGCTGCGGGTTCGAATGGACCTGGTGCTCGGCATCCTCGCGGCGGGCGATGAGCCCGGCGGCCTTATGGAAGGCCTCTTCGAGTGAGGCACTGCCGGGGAGGGAGTCCTTGAGGAAAGCTTCGCCGAACCAGGTGAGCTCGCGGTCGCCGTCGCAGCCGAAGGAGCTGTGATCGGCGTCCGCGGCAGTGACGATCACCGAGCTGTCGTTCTTCAGATCGTCGACGAAAATACCGGCGTAGCAGGCCGAGATCACCACGACACGCCAGCGGATCCCCGAGGCATCGAGCGCCTCGCGCAGATCCGAGGGCGCGATCTGCGCCAGCGGCAACGAGCCGTTCTCGACCTCGAGGTCATCCTCCGAGCCGTGCGAGGTGAGGAACAGCACCAGCACGTCGCTTTCGGTATTCATGCGCGAGGCCAGCACCTTGAGCGCCTGGGCCAGCCCCGAGAGGCTGGCGAGCGGGTAGGACTCGCGGTCCTCGTCGTCGTTGATCAGCAGCACCGTGCGGTCGAGGGAGCCGAAACGCGCACCGAAGACCTCGCTGGCGAACTGCGCCTCACGGCGGAAGACGCCCTGGGCACCATCGCCCGCAAAGCCGATGAAGTACACGCCCGGCTTGCCGGGCTGAGCCGCCTTCACCCGCGACACCGCCGCCGCGATGCGGGCCGGCTGCTCGTAAAGCAGCGCCTCGGCCTGCCCGTTGTCATCGCTGTTCTGCGCCTCCGCCGGCTCCTCGGCGACCCATAGCCGCGTGTCGAGGTCGAGAAACCCGAGCACCCAGGGGGCTGCGAGCACCAGCGCGAGTGCCGTCAGCAGCGAGGCACGACGCACCACGCCATAGGCCGCACCCAGCACGCGCACCGTTAGGCACAGGAGATAGACGAGCCCCACGAGCATCGCCGCCAGCGGCCGCGCAGCCACGACCGGCACATCGAGCGCCAGCCAGAAGGCGGTCATCGCGAACGGCGCGACCGCGAGCGCGGGCACGAGCAGTGCGCGGGTGTCGGCGGTGCGGCTCTGGACGCGCGCGATCAGCGCGCAGGCGGCGAGCGCGAGCAGCAGGTAGCACGCCCAGCCGAACAGGCCATCGAGCGCGAGCGGCGCGTGCCGCTCCGCGTGCAGGAAGTCGAGCACCGCCCACACGGCGAGATCGAGCGCGAGGAGCAGGGCGAGCTGGTCGAAGCTGACCACGAACCGCGGCGGCCAGCGCCGGCGCAGCACCAGCAGCGCGAGGCCGCTGCTTAAGTTTCGGGCGAAGCCCGCACGCAGCCCGGGCGGCGCCGGTGCGGCGGCCGCCGCAGCAGGGTCGGGGCGATCCGCTGAGGGGTCCAGCGACTCAGCCCCGCAGCTTGCGCAGGCGATTCAAGACTTTGAGCTGGGCGATTGCCCGGGCCAGCTCCGCCTGCGCCTCGGCCAGTGTGATATGACCGACGCGATCCTTGAGTGCATCCTCGGCGCGCTGCTTGGCGGCGAGCGCCGCCGCCTCATCGATGTCCCTGGCGCGCAGCGCCGTGTCCGCCAGCACCGTGACGCGGTGGGGCTGGACCTCGAGCGCCCCGCCGCCGACGAAGAAGTGCTGCTCCTCGCCCTCGGGCGGCTGTACGCGCACCTCCCCGGGCTTGAGCAGCGTCAAGAGCGGCGCGTGGCGCGGCGCGATGCCGATGTCGCCTTCGGAGGCAGACGCGAACACCATGGCGGCCGGCCCGGAGAACAGCTCCCCCTCGGCGCTCACGATATCGACGTGAATGGTCGCGTCCGACATGACTACTGCAGGGTCTTCGCTTTGGCGACCGCCTCTTCGATCGCGCCGACCATGTAAAAGGCCTGCTCGGGGAGCGAGTCGAATTCACCGCTGATGATGCCCTTGAAGCCGCGGATGGTGTCCTTGAGCGGCACGATCTTGCCGTCCTGTCCGGTGAACACCTTGGCGACGTTAAAGGGCTGCGAGAGGAAACGCTGTACTTTGCGCGCGCGGTACACCGTGAGCTTGTCCTCCTCCGACAGCTCGTCCATGCCCAAGATCGCGATGATGTCCTGCAGCTCCTTGTAGCGCTGCAGCACCGCCTGTACGCCGCGCGCGGTGTTGTAGTGCTCCTCGCCCACCACCAGCGGGTCGAGCTGGCGGCTGGTGGAGTCGAGCGGATCGACCGCCGGGTAGATGCCGAGCGAGGCGATCTGCCGCGACAGCACCACGGTGGCGTCGAGATGCGCGAAGGTGGTTGCCGGGGAGGGATCGGTGAGGTCGTCGGCGGGCACGTAGACTGCCTGGATGGAAGTGATCGAGCCCCTCTTGGTGGAGGTGATGCGCTCCTGCAGCACCCCCATCTCCTCGGCGAGCGTCGGCTGGTAGCCGACCGCGGACGGCATGCGTCCGAGCAGCGCCGAGACCTCGACGCCGGCGAGCGTATAACGGTAGATGTTGTCGATGAAGAACAGCACGTCGCGACCCTTGCCGCCGGAATCCTGGCGCACCTCGTCGCGGAAATACTCGGCCATGGTGAGCCCGGTGAGCGCCACGCGCAGGCGGTTGCCGGGCGGCTCGTTCATCTGACCGTACACCATCGCCACCTTGGAGTTCGACAGGTTCTCCTTATCGATGACGCTCGACTCGATCATCTCGTGATAGAAGTCGTTGCCTTCGCGGGTGCGCTCGCCGACGCCGGCGAACACCGAGAGGCCGCTGTACTGCTTGGCAATGTTGTTGATGAGCTCGAGCATGTTGACGGTCTTGCCGACGCCCGCGCCGCCGAACAGTCCGACCTTGCCGCCCTTGGCGAACGGCACCAGCAGGTCGATGACCTTGATCCCGGTCACCAGCAGGTCCTGCCCGCCCGCCTGCTCGGCGAACGACGGCGGTGGCCTATGGATCGGCAGATACTCCGTGGCTTTCACCGGTCCCTGGTTGTCCTGCGGGTGGCCGAGCACGTCCATGATACGCCCGAGCGTGCCCTGACCGACCGGCACCGCGATCGGTGCGCCGGTGGCGCGCACGGCAAGCCCGCGCCGCAGGCCCTCGGAGGAGCCCATGGCGATGGTGCGTACCACGCCGTCGCCGAGCTGCTGCTGAACTTCGAGCGTGAGGTCCACGTCCGTGAGCTTGAGCGCTTCGTAGATCCTCGGGATCGATTCGCGCGGGAACTCGACGTCGATGACCGCGCCGATGATCTGGGTAATCCGTCCCTCGCCGGGAGTGGCCATGGTGTCGTTCCTCTTCCTCAAACCGCGGCGGCGCCGCCCACGATCTCGGAAAGCTCCTTGGTGATCGCGGCCTGGCGGGCCTTGTTGTAGATCAGTTGCAACTCGTTGATCAGCTTGCCGGCATTGTCGGTGGCCGCCTTCATGGCGACCATGCGCGCCGCCATCTCCGAGGCGACGTTCTCGACCGCGCCGCGATAGACCTGCGACTCGATGTAGCGCATGAGGAGCCCGTCGAGGATGCCGGCGGCGTCGGGCTCGTAGATGTAGTCCCAGTGCTCCTGCAACCCTTCCGTGTCGAGCGCCTCGATGGGCAGCAGCTGCGTGACCGCCGGCCGCTGCGTCATGGTGTTGACGAACTGGGCGTTCACCAGGAAGAGCCGATCGAGCTGTCCCTCGCGGTAGGCATCGAGCATCACCTTGACGGTGCCGATGAGGTCCTTGACGTGCGGCTTGTCGCCGAGGCCCGAGACGTTGGAGAGGATCGGCAGCGACAGCCGGCGGAAGAAGTTCATGCCCTTGGTGCCGATCAGGCACAGGCTCACCTTGGCGCCCTTACCCTCCCACTCGCGTATCAGGGCGAGGGTCTGGCGGAAAACGTTCGCGTTGAGGGCACCGGCGAGGCCGCGGTCGCTCGAGATCACGATCAGTCCGACCGCCTTGGGCTCGCGCGTCACCAGGAACGGATGGCGGTAGTCGGGGTTCGCCTCGGTCAGGTGCCCGATGACGTTGCGCATCTTTTCCGCGTAGGGACGCGCCAGGCGCATGCGCTCCTGCGCACGGCGCATCTTGCTGGTGGCCACCATCTGCATGGCCTTGGTGATCTTCTGCGTGCTCTTGACGCTGGCGATCTTGGCGCGGATTTCCTTGGTGCCCGGCATCTGGTCAATCTCCTGGCACTGCGCTTCCGCGGAGTCCCAACCGGGGCCCGCGGGAGATCGGGCGTCTCGTCAGTCGGCGCAGGTTGTGAGGCATGGCAGGCACGAATTACTGGGGTGGTTAATAGGTGCCCGTCGAGACGAAATCCTCGATGCACTTCTTGAGCGCCGCCTCGTTCTCCTTGGAGAGCTTCGGCGTCTTGTTGATGTCATCGAGCATCGACTTGTAGTTGCTGTGGGCGAAGGCCTGCAGCGCCGCCTCGAACGCCACGACCTTCTTCAGCTCCACTTTGTCCATGTAGCCGTTGTTGACTGCGTAGATCGATAGCGCCATCTCCGCGACCGACATCGGCGCGTACTGCTTCTGCTTCATCACCTCGGTGACCCGCTGGCCGCGCTCGAGCTGCTTGCGGGTCGCCTCGTCGAGATCGGAAGCGAATTGCGAGAACGCCGCCAGCTCGCGAAACTGCGCGAGGGCGAGCCGGATGCCGCCGCCGAGCTTCTTGATGATGTCGGTCTGCGCGGCGCCGCCGACGCGCGATACCGAGATGCCGGCGTTCATGGCCGGCCGGATGCCGGCGTTGAACAGGTCGGACTCGAGGAAGATCTGGCCGTCGGTGATCGAGATGACGTTGGTCGGCACGAACGCCGTGACGTCGCCGGCCTGGGTCTCGATGATGGGCAGCCCGGTGAGCGAGCCGGTGCGTCCCTTGACCGCACCCTTGCTCACTTTCTCCACGTACTCCTCGTTGACGCGCGCGGAGCGCTCGAGGAGGCGCGAGTGCAGGTAGAACACGTCGCCGGGAAACGCCTCGCGACCCGGTGGACGCCGCAGCAGGAGCGAGATCTGCCGGTAGGCGACCGCCTGCTTGGAGAGGTCGTCATAGATGATGAGTGCGTCCTCGCCATTGTCCATGAAGTACTCGCCCATGGTGACGCCGGAGTAGGCGGCGATGTACTGCATGGCGGCCGGCTGGGAGGCCGAGGCCGCCACCACCACGGTGTGGGCGAGCGCGCCGTGCTCCTCGAGCTTGCGCACGACGTTGGCGATGGTCGACTGCTTCTGCCCGATCGCCACGTAGATGCACTTAATGCCGGAGGCCTTCTGATTGATGATGGTGTCGACGGCGAGCGCCGTCTTGCCGGTCTGGCGGTCGCCGATGATCAGCTCGCGCTGGCCGCGGCCGATCGGCACCATCGAGTCGATGGCCTTGTAGCCGGTCTGCACCGGCTGGCTCACCGACTTGCGGTAGATGACGCCCG
>Ga0335076_10002532_pt1 | contig 18210 bp, 15 predicted proteins | sample Lox_Sample_25_FD_206717 | JGI IMG/M metagenome (GOLD analysis project Ga0335076, IMG submission 206717) | Soil microbial communities from Loxahatchee National Wildlife Refuge, Florida, United States - Lox_Sample_2.5 | ecosystem: Environmental > Terrestrial > Soil > Wetlands | place: USA... | reverse complement strand
GGATTCAGTCGCTGCTCTTGGTCACTCGGCACGATCACGTGCTTGGTGAGCACTTTTAGCGTTCCTTCCTTCTCGCCTTCCTGGAACGCGCGCTTCACTGGGCGGTCTTCCCGCGAGTGGTAGGTCAGCACCACCCAGCGTCCGCCGGAATGTAATGTGGCAGGGGTCCGGTAAAGAAACTGCCCGAGTTCCTCCAACTCTCGATTCACCGCTATCCGCAGCGCCAGAAACGTTTTTGTCGCGGGATGCAGTTTCTGCCTTCCCCACTGCTTCCGGGCGCCTGCCACAACCGTTGCCAGGTGGGCCGTGTCACGTATCGGCCTTGCCTTTACAATCGCCCTGGCGATCCTTCTGGAATCGTGCTCGTCCGCTTCGCGGTAGAGCAGGTCGGCCATTTCCTTTTCCGGCCACCGATTCACAATTTCGTCCGCGGTGAGCGCGTCTTCTTCCGCCGCCCCGCCGCTCATCCTCATGTCTAATGGCCCAGCTTCCCGGAACGAAAAACCGCGCTCCGGACGATCAAGCTGCATGCTCGAAACCCCCAAGTCGGCCAAGACCCCGTCCACCGTTGCTATCCCCAACCCGTGCACGGCCTCCGCAATCTTTGAGAACGCCGTCTGCACCAGGCTCACTTTGCTCCCGAACTCGTTCAGCCGCTCCCGTGCGATCTGCAGCGCCTGTGCGTCCCGGTCCAGGCTGATCAACCGGCCCGAGGACAACCGCGCGGCTATGGCTTCCGAATGCCCTCCCGCGCCCAGGGTGGCGTCTACGTAGATTCCGTCCGGTTTTACCTGCAGCCATTCCAATACCTCGTTCAACATCACCGGCGTGTGGAATTCAGCCAATGCTGTCTGCCCGTTCTCCTGACTTACACAATTTGTGCCCTACGCCCGTATGCCCACTTCGACCGAAACTGTTGCCCAAACCCGTCAGATTCTCAGCGCGTCTTCGTCTTCGTCCGTGAACGGCTCGTTCTTCATCTGATCCACAACCCGCGCGTCGTTCATCACTTCCAGATAATTCGAAATTCCCAGCACGGCCACATCACCCTTCAACAGCGCCTTCTCTCGCAAAATCGCCGGCAACAGCACCCTGCCTTGGCCGTCCAGCTCAGCTACTTGCCCGAAGTAGCTCGTGCGCATCAAAAACCGCCGCTTTTCCTTGGAGTTCGGCGAAGCAGCCAGCTTGTCCTCGATCTCGCTCCAAACCTTTAGCGGATAAATTCTCGCCGACTCGCCGGACGTGCTTGTGATATAAAACGCTGTGCCGTATTCCTTCAATTCCTCGAGAAACTGGGCGGGAATCTTCAGACGACCCTTCTCGTCCACCTTGGCCGGTGAATTTCCTCGCAATTTCATGTGCCCCGTCTCGTTGGAGGATCAGTTTGCCCACGAAGACCACTGCCCCCTAGAAGCTGCTATTTCCTGCTACTTGCCCCTACTTCTTACCACTTTGCCCCACTTTTGACCACAGCGTACCTTGATTCTGGCGCATGTCAAGAGAAATCCGCGATTGGTGTGGATAAATTGTTGATTCTGTTGCCCACAGAACAGCAGCGAAGTCAACTACGACAGGATGTGTTCCTACATGGGCCTCCGGTCTACGTATTGTGTTCCGATTCTTGAGTATTGTTGGCTTGGATCATCTCCTTCCGAACCCTCCAGAGTCGCTACCAGGCGGCGCACTGCAGCACTGATTTACTGGCACAATGGGCTGGCTACCACGGGTGAGAGCGGAGGCGCAAATGAATAAACCGGAGTTGACGGCACTGCCGAGACTTGTTCCCGGTGTGCGAGTAAACGACAAGAACCAACAGCCCAGGATGTTGTTGATGCCTGGCCGCGAACTTCGGCTCAGCGGCCCCAGCCTGGAAATCATCACGCTGTGCGATGGGAAGCACACGGTCCAGCAGATTGCAGAAAAACTCCAGGGCTCGTATGCGAAAGCCGAGCCTCAGCGGATTACGCAGGATCTTCTGAATTATCTGGCGCTACTAAAGGATCAAGGCGCGGTTGAGTTCTGATCGACAATTGACTTACGTCAGCGCTGGTTGAGCCTTCTCGCTTTTCACCTTCATCACCACCCGTGAAACGAAGAACAAGCATCCCACCAGAACGGCCATACCAAACGCAAACATCGTATAAGGCGCGCCGATGTGCTTGGCGACAAACCCTGCGATCAGAGCTCCAATGGGCATGATGCCCATGAACATGGTCGCGTAAACGGCCATCAGGCGGCTACGCAGCGCGTCGGGCACCCGCTGTTGAATAATGGTATTCGTTGCGGCCATTTGAGACGTCGCCGCGAAGCCGACTACGAATAGGACCGCAGCGCAAAGCCAGAACTTAGTGGCGAAGGAAAACACCAGCAAACCGATGGCGCACGCCATGCACGTAGATGCAATCCAGCGAGCCAAACCTTTATATTCGGTGCGCGCCGCAAATTGCAGCGCACCAAGAACCGCCCCTACCCCCGCGGCACTCATCAGCAGTCCGAGTGTCCTCGCACCTCCATGGAGAATGTCGCTGGCATAAATCGGCAGGAAGACCGAATACTGCAGACCAAAAAAGCTGAGCAAACTGAGCAAGAGCAGGGCGGAGCGAATCGGAACATCGCTCATCGCAAACCGGAATCCCTGCACGAAGCTGCGCACTGGTGATTCGGTCATGGGTTTCGACTCTACCGCCGGAATGCGCATCATCAGCAAAGCAATGATCACCGCAACAAAGCTGAAACCATTTAGGAAAAAACACCAACCTTCGCCCACCAACACAATGGCAAATCCCGCAACGGCAGGCCCGATCACTCGCGCGCCATTGAAAATGGAGGAATTTAACGCGATTGCATTGGGTAGATCTTCTTCCCCCACCATATGCACGAAAAACGCTTGCCGGATGGGCACATCGAACGCGTTTACGATTCCTACCAGAAACGCAATCACAATTAATTGCCAGGTTCGAATCCAATGGGTGAGCGTGAGGATCGCCAGCAGAAACGCCAGAAGCATCGATAGAGTTTGTGTGGTGATTACGCCGCGGTGCCGGTTGTAGCGGTCGCCTACATAGCCGCCCATCCAGGCCAAACCGAGCATGGGCACTTGACTGGCGAATCCGAAAACCCCCAGCAAAGCCGCCGATCCCGTCAACTTGTACACCAGCCATTGCTGCGCGGTGTTCTGCATCCAGGTCCCAACCAGCGAGATCAGTTGGCCGATCATGAATAACTGGAAGTTGCGGTGTCTTAAGGCGCGAAATCGTGTGGCTAAGTCGAAAATGAGAGTCACCCAATACTTTGGATGATTTTAGCCCGAATTGGTCGCGCCGGGGCGGCAGCAAGTTCTCAGTTTAGAGTTATTTGTTTTCAGAAATCCTGAAGCGAGAAGAATCTTCTGGAGCAAGAGTCGGCAGTAACTAAACTGAAAACTGACAACTGAGAATGGCCCGCCTCGGACTGCGGGCCCTACTTCACTCTTCCGGCCGATCAGGTGCGCCCACGTGGGTATGGCTTAGATCGCGGAGCATGGATTTTTCATCGTCGCTCATGCCTCGAGTAAAATTGGGATCATCCAATCGCTGGTTACGCGCCGACTCCGGCATGTTTTGCAGCACACCCAGCTTTTGCTTCAGCACTTGTTGGCGATCCCAAGGCATCTGACGCCATTTAGGAAGTACATCGTTCTTGATGTAATCCCGCTGGCTCGGAGTCAGTTCCCGCCAGGTCCGCTCCTTTACGCGCAGATCGGCTTGTTGTGCGGGGGTCATATGATCCCATTGTGTGAACTGCTGGCGGATTTTCGCCTGCTTATCCGGCGAAAGATTCTGAAATGCGCGACTACTCTGCAGAACACGTTCCCGCTGATTGGGCGTCAAGTCGCGCATGGTATCGACCCACGGACGCGGCGCCCCTACCCCCAATTGCTGGCGCTGATTAAATCTCCCATTGTTGCCATTGGGGCGGTAAGAGTTGCTGTAACTCGCCTGCGGCGCAACGTTCGACTGACCGCCATTTCCAGGATTGGACGGACGATTGGCATTCGCCGGCGGCCGATTGGCATTGTGATTTTGATTTTGCGTTTGCGCTTGCGCCGGATGCGGCTGCGGCGGACGGTCTGGGTGTGGTTTCTGCGCCCAACTGTTACCAGCAGCCATCACGCAACTGGTCACGGCCAGAACTGCAATTCCGAATTGGAGGCCTGGGCTCCGCATTACGCTTTTCCTAAATGCTCCGTCCTTGCTCCCTTACATCTGCTGCTGTGCATCCGAGCTCTGGTTCTGGTCCGACGTCTGCGCCGGCGGTGGCAATTCCTTCAGCGGCTCGAAGTTCGAAAGCACGTCGTGATCTTCCAGCACCGGCAGGTCCTGCATCATCTGTTCATCGGCAACCTGGGAATTCGTCCAAGGCAATTGCTGCACAGGAGTGTGATAGAAACCCATCCACAGCGCAGCGACCAGCAACATCGCAGCCGCAAACGCCACGCGCGGGGAAACGTGCAGCCACGCCCACCAGTTCTGTTTCACAGGTTCCGCCGCTACCAGCGCATACACCCGGGCGTCAAACGCCGCCGAAGGTTCGATCACCGGTAGCTCATCGAGCAATCCGGAAACGGCGCGGAACTCTTCCACGCGCAGTTGGCACGCGCCACAAGAGGCCAGATGCTTCTCCACATCCTGGCGCTCGCTTTCTTTCAGCCGGCCATCGACGTAACTCAAAATCCGGCTTTCCATTCGTTCGCAATTCATACCGTCCTGCTTTCCCTACCCTTGGTTCTTGATCTGCTGCGCCACTAGCGGGGCTAGTTCCACTCGAAGCGCTTCATACGCCCGGAAAAGCAGCGATTTTAGCGCGCTTTCCGAACAACTCAGAATCTTCGCGATCTCCGCGTAGTCCAGCTCCTGGTACTTGTGGAGCAGGACCGCCGCGCGCTGCTTCTCGGGCAGCTTGTCAATGGCGTGCCGGATCATTTTCTTCCGGGCGTCCTCGACGAGATGCTGCTCGATATTCGGATGCTTTTCCGCAATATCCAGCGGCCGCTCGTCTCCCTCTTCCGAATCCACCGTGACCGGGGCATCGATGGAAACCTCCAGTTTCTGATAGCGGTTGTCCCGCACCGAGTTGAGCGCCAGGTTCGTGGCGATCCGGAACAGCCAAGTGGTGAACTTGGCGCTCGGTACGTAGTCTTCGCGCGCCCGGTACACCCGCAAAAAGACATCTTGGGCGAGATCTTCCGCCTGCTCCCTGCTTCGCACCATGCGGTACAGGAAGTTGACGAGTGGGGTGCGATAGCGGTGCAATAGAAGCTCAAAAGAAGCTTCGTCACCAGCTTTCACGTCCAGCATCAGTTGGACGTCGGTCCTGGCCATAGCACCCACACTGTAGCAAACACATTTGTTCTCAGAAAGTTGCGGTTCCGGGAAGGGCGGCGCGGAAGATACGGTCTACACTGAGGGCGATCTAAACATTAAACAACAGCTTTAGAATCAATAGACTAGCCACTCCAACGAACACGAGCAGCGCCATCCTCCAACTGGGCTCCCGGTTCACTTCCGGCAACAAGTCCGTTGCCGCCACGTAAACCGTGACTCCTCCCGACAGCGGCAATGCGTACCTCAGTTGTGCTTGCAATTGGCTCGTTAACAGCACGCCTGCCAATGTCGCGGCACCAAGCAACCCTGCCGCCCGCACCGCATTGCGTTTCCCTTGACCACTGGCGAGCACTACGGATGCGATCGTGAATCCCTCCGGCAATTTGTGCAGAAACACCGCTACGAAAATCACCGCTCCCAGCCAGGTGGAAACCAGGAATCCCGCCGCGATCGCCACCCCGTCGAAAAAGGTGTGAATGGCCATGCCCAGCAGAACCGTGCTGCGCGCATGATGGCTATGCACTTCCGCAGTGTGCGTCTCTTCCCCGAAATGAAAATGGGGCGCGATGGTGTGTTCGAACAAATGAATCAGGAAGTACCCGATGAGAACGGAAATCAACGCATTTTCGCCGGCAAGATGCACCGACTCTGGAATCACTTCCACGAACGCCACGCTCAGCATGTAGCCCGCGCCAAGTGCGAGAAAGTATTGCAAATACTTCCGCGGCCACTCACGCCGTACAACGAAATATCCGCCCAGCACATTTCCGCCCGCGGCCACCAGGCCCAGCAGAGCCGCCAACGCTATGCGGAATGAGAGTTCGTTGGTCAAGGAAGTTGTCAGTAGTCAGTTCTCAGTAATCTGTAACAGCAAAACCAGTTCTTGAGTGTTGTTTTTCTCGTGATTCCGAACGACCCGAGGGATGGTTTCGCATCGCGCCTTTAGCGATGAATCCTTTTTCGATTGCACCACACGTGAAAGGGTGCCCGCGGCAGACTCCATTCCAATGACAGTCCCGAACGCCAGAATTGCCGAGAACCGAAAACTGACCACCGAGAACTGCCTCACCCGCTGTGGCGAAAGAGGATAACATCTCCTTCTTGCACGACGTAGTCTTTCCCTTCCAGACGTACTTGCGCCTTTTCCTTAGCTGCCGCAATGCTTCCGGCTGACAGCAAGTCTTCGCAGCGAACTACCTCAGCGCGGATGAATCCCTTTTCAATATCGCTATGAATTTCGCCGGCTGCTTTTACCGCCGTGGACCCCTTGCGAATGGTCCAGGCGCGCACTTCCGGCTCTCCTGCGGTGAAAAAGGGGAAAAGTCCCATCAAGTCGTAAGTCGCCCGAATCAGACGGTTCAGTCCAGGCTCTTTCAATCCATAGGACGCCAGGAGCTCGGACGCTTCCTTGTCATCCATTTCCGCGAGTTCCGCTTCCAGCCGTCCGCAGACGGCAACCACCGCAGTATTGATGCGTCCCTGCAGCGCAGACAGCTTGTGCTTCTCAATGGCCTTGTCCATCTCCGCGGCTTCATTGTCGCCCAAGTTCAGCACATAGAGCATCGGGCGTTGCGACAGAAACAGAAACCCGCTGATGGGCTTGCGCTCTTCCGGTGTGAGTTCCAGTTCGCGCAGCGGTTTTTCCGCTTCCAGATGCGCCTTGCACTTTTCCAAAACTGTTTTTTCCAGCTCGAGATTAGGGTTTTTCTGCTTCTTGAGATCCTTCTCGACGCGTTCGAGGCGCTTGCTGATCTGCTCGTGGTCCGAAAGGATCAGTTCCAGATCCAAGTTCGTGGCGTCGCGCAGAGGGTCAATCGCGCCTTCGGAATGCGGCACGCTGGGATCATCAAACACGCGAATCACGTGAGCGATCGCATCCACATCTCGCAGCGTCGCCAGACTTTCGCGCATGCGTTCCTTCTGCACTCCGGGCAGGTCGACATACTGCACCGACGCATACGTGATTTTCTTGGGGTTATAGAGCTTTGCCAACTCCGCGAGTCGCGGTTCGGGAACTTTGGCTACGCCCACATGAGCCGCTTGCGCTCCCTTGGCGTCCACATGCGCCTTGGTCAAAATTCGAAATAGCGTGGTTTTTCCTACCTGAGGCAATCCAATAATGCCTGTTTGCATGAATCGAGAGGTCCTTCACTGAAAAATAATGTCAGGTGACTGGTTCCGGCTAGGAACCAACGATGACAGCGGCAAAAATCTGCTCGCTCAATCGAACAATTTTAGCACACCGTTCTCCGCGAGCGTCGCGCCCCCCGCCAGCGCTAAAGCGGAACGGCGTGATCGGAGGTGTAGCGGTCGAGCTGAGATTGGCGAGGGCCGATGTAGTGGAAGGCTTCTGCCCAGTCCAGGCCGTATTTGCGACCGAGTTCCTTATCGGATGGGATGCCGCGTTGGTAGGGGGAGTCGAGATCGAGAACGATGTTTTTGATGTAGGCGCGGTTGGCCGTGTCGTCGTCCTCGCCGAGCAGGGCAAGCTTTAATTTCTGGGAGGCGAGTCTGGAACGCAAGCGAGCGCCATTTTCGCCGCAGGGTCCTTGGGTCTTGTTGGCGAGATTGGCGTCGACTTTGCGGTCGATCCAGGGAGAAATGTCGACCACGCGATTGACGATTTGCGGGCCGCGCGCGAAATAATATTTTTCCTTGACGGCGTGGGGTTGCAGGCCGGAAGCCAAATGCTCAGGATAGTCGAGGTCCATGCCAGCCATCCAGCAGGAGGCTTCGGCGACCTGAGCGGTCACATAGTGATCGGGGTTCTCCTCGTAAAGTCCCCAGGGATCGTAGCAAACGATCGTGTCGATCTTGAGAAGGCGAATGAGATAAATCAGGCGCTCGCGCATTTCGAGGCGTGAGACTTCGTCCATCTGGTGATTGCGATATTCGAGATTGTAAACTTTTTTCAGGCCGAGGGCTTTCGCGACAGCTTCCGTGTCGCGTTCATTGTCCAAAACGCGCTGACCCGTGGTGCCGGAGCCGGCCATTTCATCATTCGTGGTGCGAATCAGGTAGCCGGTGTAGCCTTCGGCGACGAGTTTGGCGATGGTACCGCCAGCAAAGATGGGAATGTCATCGGTGTGGGGCTGGATGGCGGCGAGGACTTTGCCGTCGTGAGGCTTGCCGGAGGCGGGACGCTCGATGGCGACCTCTTCGGGTGCGTGCGAGAGTTGCCGAGGAACGGGGGTTGCTCGCGCGTCTGCTTCGCCAAGGAGGGCGCCGCCGATAAGAAAATCTGTGACGAAATCTCGACGTTTCATCGCGCATGGCCTCCGAAGTGGACGTACAGGAATCCGCTGCGGATTGTAACGCAGATGAGGCGCGACCCAGCAGCTTACCAAGAAACTGAATTTATATTATTGTGGAGCGCTTGCCATGGCCGACACCATCATCGACACCATCGCGCCCATGAGTCTGCCGTTCGATCTAGCGGAAGCTGTGCGCCATTTGTGTGCCTGCGATGAGCGCATCAAGGATCTCGCAGGCGAAGTACGTGCGTTTCAGATCGATTTGCATAACACGCACTCGCCTTACGAAGTGCTGGTGCGCTCCATCTGCTATCAGTCCATCTCCGGCAAAGCCGCGGCCACCATTTTCGGGCGAATCAAAGCGCTGGGAGAAGATGGGCATCCGCCCACACCCGAAAAAATGCTCAAGCTCCCTACATCCAAATTGCGTAAGGCCGGACTTTCGGCGGCAAAGGCCGCCTCGCTGAAGGACCTCGCAGCGAAGGCGGTCGCTGGAATCGTTCCGACTCACGAACAGGCTCTCACTATGTCCGACGAAGAACTGGTCGAACGCCTGGTGTCTGTCCGTGGAATTGGCGCGTGGACCGTGGAAATGTTTTTGATTTTCCGCCTGGGCCGTCCTGATGTGCTGCCCGTTCACGATTTGGGAGTGAAAAAGGGCTGGTCGGTGACTTATGGGAAGAAGCACATGCCCACGCCCAAAGAATTGCTGAAATTCGGCGAGCGTTGGCGGCCGTACCGCACAGTAGCCAGCTGGTACATGTGGCGCGCGTTCGAAAAAGCCGGATACAAGGTCACCAACAAGATTCGCCCCCGCAAATTGCGCAAGCGCACCAAACGAACAACCACAAAGCGAAGGCCAAAACACTCCAGGTAGCTGCAGCACCTCCTGTAGGGCCCGCCTTCTGAGGCGGGCCGTTTTCGATTTCCTGTATTACTGTATAATTATCTGAACTATGCATAAATTCGAACAAGAAAAACCACACCCCTCCCACCATTCAACTATCGAGGCCAGAACTGCTATTTTGTTCCCCTTTGCTGCCACGACCGGACACCCATCTTTCGGGACGCCCTGAAGTGCCGCTGGCTTTTGACTCTTTTGCAGACGGAAAGCACAAGAAATGGCTTTCTCACGCACGCGTACTGCCTGATGCCAGATCATTTGCACTTTTTGTCGGAGGGGCATTCTCCCAACAAGTGGTCTGCTGCATTTTGTGAAATGTTTGAAGCTCAAGAGCAACCGGCCCTACACGGCGCAAACCGGGCGGCTCCTTTGGCAAAAGGGGCTATATGAACATATCCTGCGACCCGGCGATTCGCTGGAAGCAGTCGCCTGGTATATCTGGTTGAATCCCGTGAGACGCGGGATTGTGGCGACGCCGGAGGAGTTTGAGGGCGCCGGATCGTTTAGTGGGATGAGGATACCTAAGGCTTGGAATAGACCTGGATGGTTGCCACCCTGGAGATAGGGGTGTGCATTGCGGATCAGGTGGGATAGTGGTTCGGCCCGCCTCAGAAGGCGGGCCCTACCAGAGCTCAGGGCTTCGGTATCGATTCGCGGACGAGGAGGAATATCGCCGCAAATCCTAGAAAAAGGACCGCTCCTTCATAGCCTACTGACAAGTGATGCAATCGATTGAATTCCACCCGTAGTGGATCCGTTTCCGGCGTGTTCTGCACGGAGACCATCTGCCTTTTCAGGTTTTCCATACGATTGCTCACAGTGAACTGCGAAGCCGCTGTCAGCACCACCATGAGCACCACGCACAACGCTGCCATCGTCGTGAAACTGCCAAAATCGTGAGTTCGCAACAGGCGCGCCAGCAAGAAAATCAGTCCCAGAAAAATCCCTGCGTAATGCAGCCGTGCCAGCGAATAGCCCACCATCATTCCGGCCGCATCGCGATTCCCTAAAATTGAAAATGCACCCGGAGCCACCACGAAACTCAAGAACGCATCGCTTCCCAGCCACAAACTCAATGTCAGAAACTCAACCCCGCGAAGAAATGTTTGCATGGCGCCACTATACTAAAACCTCTGTAAGCAACCATAGCTGCCAGGTCTCATTCCGCCGGTGCGCTCTTCGCTGTCTGCGACGCGCCATTGCCCAACAGCGCAATCAGACCATCGGCCAGCGTGCCACGCCAGCTGAGATAGTCGTGGCCGCCAACAAATTCCTGAAAGTGTACCTCATAGCCTTTGGCACGCAGCACGTCCCGTAGCGTCCGAGTGCAGAACAGGATAGAGTCAGCGCCGCCAGTCGCGTTAAATTCCGTGCTTCCTACATCGAGATAGAAGCGCAACTGCTTCCGAGGACTGGAGATAAACTGGCGCACTATCCAGTCTGGTTCCGTGCTGGATTCCGCGCCACCTCTGTCCGCTGGCGGTGCGCGATGGAACGCGCCAGACTGTGCGAGCACGTTCCCAAACGTCTCGGGGTACCACAGACCGGCACAGGCCGCGCCGATCCCTCCCAAACTCGATCCAGCCACAACGGTTAGTTGCGGATTCTTCGTGAAGTTGTACAGACCGTGGGCCCAAGGCAGGACTTTAGCGACCAAGGTCTTTGTGAACTCCGGGTTGCACAGCAGTTCGCGCTCCCGTGCATCGTCCTCGGCATTGCCGATCAGGACTGCGACCACGGGCGGAATTCGTTTTTCCGCGATGAGGTTGTCCAAGATCGTCGGTGTCGGTACCAAACTGAGATAAGCCTCTTCATCGAACAGCACCAGCAGCGGATACGGTTCGGCCGTCGGAGAATATTGCGGCGGCAGGTAGACGGCGATTTCCCGTTCGTTGTTAAGTGCCGCACTCGTGTATCGATGCTTTTCTACTCGTCCGGCGGGAACTTCGGGCTTCTGTACAATCCAGGGCTGCGGTGGGGCATCGGGCATTTCGAGAATTGAATTGCCACGAAATTCCGGCGCATCCACACTCACAGGGTCGACCCGGTAACGATTGGGATTCAACGGGTCCGGCCTGGCCGCTGCCGCAGTCATGGTGATCGCATCGCCGTCGATGGCGATGGAAAATGGATGGAGCCGAGCAGCATTGGGAGCCAGCGTGTACGCAAGTCGCATTTTCCGATCCACTTTGATCGTTTTGTACCAGACATTGGTCTCGCCCAAACGCGACATCAGATATTCATCTGGCGCAACGCCGGCATAGGGAATCCAAAGCACCAGAACATTGCGTGTGTCGGGTTGTCCTTCCCACAGGAAGGTGACAGCCAGGTTGTTTCGATCACCGGCAATCGGCTCAATCAGTGGGGCGCTCGTCTTCTTCACCTCGTCCCAAAACGCGTTGACGCTCTGCTTGTCTCCCTGCTGGATAGCCGCTTGCAAAGCCTCAATCCGCGGACTCTCGACCACTGGCTTCGGAGGCTCGAGCCGCGCCGCCAAAGGGACCACTTTCTGCAGCGAAATGGTGTAAGTCCCTGTCGCGCTTTTGTTCACCGCGGAAACTTCAACGCGATAACTGCCGGAGGCTTCGGCGACGAAGCTGAACCTGTCTTCCTGTGGGCCCAGTTCGGCTCCGCGAAACGGCTTGCCCACGGGATCGTAGGTTTTGATGATGAGTGTCTGGCCGCGAGGGTTTACTGCAATCTGGGCAAAATCGCCATCACCCAGCGAAACCACAAACGACTGCGATTGACCTGGGCTCAAGCGGCCTTCCCGGACCTCGCCTAGTTTCAACCCGGGCTCGTCTGGAAGCGTTGGCGTACACCAGGCGGCTACGAGCAGGACAACAAGCAAAAATGCACGTTGGTCCCACACGGGAGGCCTCCTTTTTCAATGAGTGGTCCAGGAGCGAGGCGATGGGCGACTATTCCAGAGCCAGCGTAGCGCAGATTGGAACTACGCGCTGTGATACGCCGACGTCCTCGAACGGAGCAGAATCGCCTGCCCGGGCGACCAAATAGCAACTAAGTCACAGAAAACCCACGTTGCGGCGGCCATTGCGTCTAAGGTTGTGGGACAATTCAATAGAATGGTGGGCGATAAAGGATTTGAACCTTTGACCTCTCGCGTGTGAGGCGAGCGCTCTAACCGCTGAGCTAATCGCCCGTCTGAAACGGGGAAGGTGCGGCAACGGAAAGAAACTCCTGCGTCACACCCTTCATCTATTTGTAACAGGAAGACTAAGGGTTTTCAACCGATGGCGACCGTGACCTCCCAGGTGGTGACACAACTCCAACGCTCCATCGCCCGCGCCATCTTCGGCAAAGAAGATGTCATTCAGTTGGCCTTGATCACCCTCCTGGCTCGTGGCCATCTGCTGATTGAAGACGTTCCCGGCGTCGGCAAAACCACACTGGCGCAAGCCCTGGCCAAATCCTTTCATTGCACTTTTCAACGCATCCAGTTCACTTCTGATCTTCTGCCCTCCGATGTGCTCGGAGTAAGCGTCTATAATCCCGAATCCCGTGAGTTCGAGTTTCGTCCAGGCCCGGTGTTTGCCAACGTGGTGTTGGCTGACGAAATCAACCGCACCACCCCGCGCACGCAATCCGCGCTGTTGGAAGCGATGAACGAAACACAAGTGACCGTCGATGGCCGCACTTTGCCCTTGCCTCAACCTTTTCTGGTGATCGCTACGCAAAACCCTGTCGAACATCACGGAACGTACCCGCTGCCGGAATCACAACTGGATCGCTTTCTGATGCGCATCAAGATGGGTTATCCTTCGCCGGAAACGGAACGGCAGATCCTGCGCAGCCGCACCGGCGCCGATTCCACCGGCGATCTGGAGCCCATCGCGGACGTCACCGACGTGCTGGCCATGCAGGAAGCGGTTACGCGCATCAAGGTCGACAGCAGTTTGCACGATTACGCGCTGGAAATCGTGAACCGCACCCGCAAATCGGAGCAACTGGCGTTGGGAGTGAGCCCCAGAGGCACCCTCATGCTGCAGCGTGCCGCACAAGCCCGAGCATTTCTGGAAGGTCGCGAATTTTGCCTGCCCGACGATTTCAAACAATTGGCGGTTGCCGTTTTCTCACACCGCGTCGTAGCCAGCGCGCGCCAGGCGTCTTTGCAAAAAAAATCTGAGACCACCGAGATGGTGCTCCACGAGATCGTCAATTCCGTCCGCGTACCGCTGTGAAACTGCGAAACTCGATCACCGATTTCTGGGATAAGGCCGACCTCCCCGGAGTTCGCGCGTTTTTCCTTTCTATCGCCGCACTCTCGGTAGCCTTCGTTCTCGCCGTTTATTCCGGCGCTGCTGCCCGCATCGGCAATCTTGCCTTGGCCAGCGCGACGGCCATGTCCGCCCTGCTCGTCGCCGGTTGGGTCGGGGTTACCCTCGTGCCTGTCCTGGCAAAACGCACTCCCCTGCGCTGGATCACCTATCGCATGGAGTACCGGCTCACCCGGGAAGGGTGGATCTATATCGCGGGAATCGTCTCGGTGGCTCTGGCAGCGATCAATACCGGCAACAACCTGCTCTTCCTGATCCTCGCCTGCTTGATCGCCAGCATCCTGATGTCCGGCGTGCTTTCCTCCCTTACTCTGGCGGGAGTCGAGCTGAATCTCCACATGCCAGAACACATTTTCGCCGGTCAATCCGTGCGCGGCTCCGTGGAGCTACGGAACGACAAACAAACCTTGCCCTCATTTTCCTTACGCGTGGAAGGAGTGAAAAAGAAGAACGCCACCTCTTCGGCCGTATTGCCGGTTCCAGTCTATTTCCCTCACCTGCCGCGCCGTGAATCGGTGACTCAGTCAGTCCCGGTCACCTTTAACCGCCGTGGGTTGTACCGTCAGGAGGCGTTTCGAATCGCCACCCGATTTCCGTTCGGATTTTTGCAGAAGGCGCGGCGCGTGGATATCACCACGGAGGTGCTGGTGTATCCCTCCGTAGAGGCTACCGCAGAGTTCCTGGATGTTTTGCCCGGCCTGCAAGGCGCACTGGAAAGCCTCGCCAAAGGTCGCGGGCAGGATCTTTACGCACTTCGCGATTATCTTCCGACTGACAGCGCACGGCACGTGCACTGGAAAGCTTCTGCACGTTCCGGCTCGCTGATGGTCAGGGAATTTGCGCGAGAAGAGGATACCCGGGTGTTGCTGGTGCTGGACCAGCAAAGCGACGCCGCACCTGAGAGAGCAAGCGCATCGGCCGTCAATCGCTTCGAGCGTACTGTGGAATTGTGCGCCGCGATTGCCTGGAGTTTTCACGAACGAGGAGCGCTGTTGGAATTTCGCAGTGCCACTGCGGCGGTTCCGCTGGCCTCTGTCAAAGAAAACATTTTTGATGTGCTTCATCATTTGGCCCTGGTTCAACCCATTCCGCTGGATTCCCAGCAGAATTCATGGTCGGATATTTCAGCGAATGCCGAATGCTTCAAGATCATTGTGACCTCTCGACACCGCGGATCGATTCCCGCCGAGGTCTGGAATTCCTCTTACGTCGTGTTCGCAGAAGAAGAAGTCGCCACTACCCATTGAGCCGTCCAGTCTTTCCTGGGTTGTGCGAAACTATCCCGGCACAATGCTGACCGGACTACCACTCCCTCAGTTTCGCAAACGCCTGCTCGCGTGGTTCGCCACACAACAACGCAATTTGCCATGGCGACTCACCAAAGACCCATATTGCATCTGGCTCTCGGAAATTATGCTGCAGCAGACCCGCGTGGCTGCCGCCCTTCCTTACTACGAGAAGTTTTTGCGCCGCTTCCCTGACGTCGAAACCTTAGCAGAAGCTCCGGAGCAGGAAGTTTTACGGCACTGGGCGGGACTCGGCTACTACTCGCGCGCGCGAAACCTGCAAGCAGCCGCACGTCACGTCGTTGCCCGGCACAAATCGCAATTCCCGGAGTCCACGGAAGACGTGCTGGCGCTGCCCGGCATCGGGCCGTACACCGCGGCGGCCATTCTCAGCATTGCCTTTGGAAAGAATTTGGCCGCACTCGATGGCAACGTTTCGCGGGTTATCGCGAGGCTTTTTGCGCTGCGAGGCGACCTACGCACCGGCCAGCAATGGACACGGTTGCAGCAAACTGCGGATGCCCTGCTTGACGAGGCGTCTCCCGGTGACTGGAACCAAGCGATGATGGAATTGGGAGCTGTTGTGTGTACCCCACGTTCCCCGCAATGTTTGCTTTGCCCGGTAGCGGAGTTCTGCCAGGCGCGGAAGCTGGGTCTGGTTGACGCAATTCCGGAAAAGCGAGCCAAACGGGAACCCATTGCGGTTACCCTGGCTGCTCTAGTGCTTTTCGATTCATACGGACGTACGCTCCTCCTTCCTCCGCCAAAAGCCGCGGACAAAAGCAACGCTCAGCACAACGTGGCGGCCTTGCATTCCCAAATGTGGCACTTCCCGACGATCCAGTCGCGACGAAATGCCAGGCGCATGCTTCTCGGTTTCGCCAAAACACTGCTTCCCTCCCGCTATCTCGTCCGATGCAAGCTTCGCCAGATGCCGAAAGTTCGTCACGTGGTCACGCACCGTCAAATTACGGCCATCCCTTTTCGATTGGAAGTGACCAGACTACCAGTTTTAGCGGGCGCCAAATCGTTCCCGCTGGGTGATTTGTCTTCGATCCCCATATCGAACTTGACGCGCAAGATCGCGCAGTCGGTGCTCGCCGACGGCTATCCTCCGTCCCAAGGCTCACGGAGACGCACCCTGTCGGTTCGTTTCTCAACTGGCCCGTTGGGACATTAATCGTTTGGTTTGCTCCAGGCCGGCGACGCGTTCCCGCAGTGCTATCCTGAATTGCGCACCATGGCTTCCTCGCTTGCCACTCCGGGTAGTCGTTCCCTTCCGGCGGACCGTTTCTACCGCACCGCATTGTTCTTTCTGGTGCTGACTTCCGTAGCGACTCTGGTGGGAACTGGAAAGCTCGATCTCGCCACCACCCTGCTAGCTCCGGCCCTGGTTTTGTATAAGGGTATTCGCTTGTGGCGTGGGCAGCCGCCGGAACTCAAACATGCTCTCGCCACGCGTCTGGTGGTCGCCTATCTTTTTGTTTTTCCGTTAGACCTTCTGTTCGTCTCCCGTACGCTGGCGGGCGACACCGCGAATCCCGGCCTGTACGCAGCCCTTCTTGCGGTGGTCCATTTTCTCTTATTTGTTACACTGGTGCGGCTCTACAGTATCGCCAACGATCGTGATGCACTGTTCCTTTCCATGCTGTCCTTCGCTGGGGTCCTGGCGTCGGCGATTTTCACCGTGGACACTTCCTTCCTAATCTTTTTCGTAATTTTTCTGTTTTTCGCAGTGGCCGTGTTTGTGGGGTTGGAGATTCGCAAAGCCGCCAGCGGCGCCGTGTTTCCAGCTGTCGCCACGGAGCCCCGTCTAGAACGAAAGTTCAATCGATCACTTTCGCTGGCTGCTTTCAGCTTGGCCTTCGGGGCTCTGATCATCGGCTCCGTTTTATTCTTCGTGTTTCCGCGGTTCAGCGCCGGCTATTTCGCTCGCACTGGCCTGCAACCCTCCTTGATGAGCGGATTCACGGACGATGTCGAGCTAGGACAAATCGGCGAGATCAAAAGAAGCAGCGCCGTGGTCATGAGGGTCCAGACCGGATCGCCGATCGCTTACCCTTTGCTTCGCTGGCGCGGCATCGCCTTAACCACCTTTGATGGCCGCCGCTGGTACTCCTCGGAATCGAGGAACCGCCGTTTCGACCCCACCACGAACGGCTGGATTCCCGTCGCGTCGCGAGCCGAACTGACCAGTAAACCTGCATTGCAAGTGGAGTTTGTCGCCCTTTTGCAACCTTTGGCCAGCGACGCATTGTTCGCTCCAGCTCAGCTGATGGTCGTTCGCGGCAATTTTTCCGGCGAGGGAGGTACGTACGATGGCGCCGCACGCCGGAGTTATCTCAGCGTCGATTCGACCGGATCCATCTTCAATCCGTTTCACAATTCCTCGCAGATCCGCTATGAAGGAGTTTCGCTTCTGCCCGTAGCACGCCCATTGCAAGCCCGCTTTGCCAGCACGGAGTATCCGCAAGAAATTCGCAACACGTACCTGCAGCTTCCCGCCAACCTGGATTCTCGGATTCCCGACCTGGCACGCAAAATCACATCCTCGGCCGGCAATCCATATGACCAGTCCCTCGCCATGGAAAATTATTTGCGTACGAATTTTACCTACACGTTGAATCTGACCGGTAAACCAGGCGCCGACCCGCTGGCTCATTTCCTGTTTGAAACCAAAGCCGGACATTGCGAATATTTCGCTACCGCTATGGCCGTTATGCTGCGCACCCTCGGAATTCCTTCGCGCGAAGTGAACGGATTTTTGCCCGGCGAATTCAATGATGTGGGCGGCGACTACATCGTGCGCGCCAGCGACGCTCACAGTTGGGTGGAGGCTTATTTCCCCGGGACCGGCTGGATCACCTTTGATCCTACGCCTCCGGGCAACCCGGAAACCGCCGGCCTGTTCTCGCGCCTCGGGTTGTATCTCGATTGGTTCCAGCTCAACTGGAACGAATGGGTGATCAACTACGATTTTTCGCATCAAATTTCCCTGGCCAGAAATGTGGGACAGGTTTCCACGGATTGGAAGCAGACCTGGCGTCGCAAGATTCAGAGGTGGCAGGACCATACCATGGACCGTCTCACCACCTGGCAGACCTC
>Ga0335076_10002531_pt1 | contig 18212 bp, 15 predicted proteins | sample Lox_Sample_25_FD_206717 | JGI IMG/M metagenome (GOLD analysis project Ga0335076, IMG submission 206717) | Soil microbial communities from Loxahatchee National Wildlife Refuge, Florida, United States - Lox_Sample_2.5 | ecosystem: Environmental > Terrestrial > Soil > Wetlands | place: USA... | reverse complement strand
AATGCGATCGCGCGCGCGGACCCGGCGATCGTGTTCGTGGCGTTCGACTTGTTGCACCTCGACGGTTGGGATTTGCGCGGCGCGTCTTTGCGTGATCGCAAGAAGCTACTGGGCGCGCTCCTCGAGGGGCAGACGGATCCGTTGCGCTACGGCGAGCACGTCGAAGAGCGCGGCGACGTTTTTTTCCGCGAAGTTTGCCGGCTCGGGCTGGAAGGCATCGTCTCGAAACGAGCCGACGACCCGTACCGCGAGAAGCGCACGCGGAGCTGGTTGAAAGTGAAGTGCCTGAAGCGGCAGGAGTTCGTCATCGTCGGTTACACCGATCCGGCCGGCTCCCGTACGGGATTCGGCGCTCTGCTGCTCGGCGTGCGCGAGTCGCGCGGCGGCGCGCTGCGGTACGCGGGCAAGGTCGGCACGGGATTCGACGAGGTCGCCCTGCGCACGCTCAAAGTCCGGTTGGCGCAGCTCGAGACGCGCAAAGCCCCGATCGATGCCGGGCCCGCGCCTCGCTCGGGCGTGCACTGGGTGGACCCAGACCTCGTCGCCGAGATCTCGTTCGGCGAGTGGACCGCCGACGGACGCCTACGCCATCCCGTGTTCCACGGGCTCCGCGAGGACAAGCCGGCCCGCGACGTCGTCGCCGAGCGTCCGGCCGACGAGGGGCCGCCGGCCGCGGCGGCCAGCGCGCCACGCGCCCCACGCGCTCGTCGGCCGCGCGCGCAAGCGGAGCGCGCGGCCGCGGCGAAAAGGGGCGTCGCTTCGTCGCCGCGCGCGACCGTCAAGCTCACGAGCCCGGACAAAGTGCTGTTCCCCGATCCCGGCATCACGAAGCTCGAGCTCGCTCGCTACTGGGAGGAAGTCGCGGAGCACGCGCTGCCGTTCATGGAGCGCCGGCCCCTCACGCTCAAGCGTTGCCCGGACGGTTACGGCGTGCAGTGCTTTTATCAGAAGCACGTCGGCATCGGCGTCCCGGAGGCGGTCGCGCGTATCTCGATCAAGGCGGACGAAGAGCCGTACGCGATGGTCGATGGGCTCCCCGCGCTGCTCGGTCTCGTCCAGATCAGCGCGCTCGAGCTCCACGTTTGGGGCTCGCGCGCGGAGCACCTGGATCAGCCCGACATCATCGTGTTCGATCTCGATCCCGCCGAGGACGTCGGGTGGCGGGCGGTCGTGGACGCCGCCGTCTTGATCAGGGAACGTCTCGAGGGCCTCGGGCTGCGCGGATTCGTTCGTCTCACGGGCGGCAAAGGACTGCACGTCGTCGTGCCGGTCGTGCCGGGTCCGGAGTGGCCCGCCGTGAAGAAGTTCGCTCGCGCGTTCGTCAACGACATCGTCGGCGAGCATCCGCGGCGCTTCACGTCGTCGATCGCGAAGAGCCAGCGCGGCGGCAAGATCTTCATCGACTATCTGCGCAACGATCGCGAGGCGACGGCGATCGCGTCCTATTCGCCGCGCGCACGCGCCGGCGCTCCCGTCGCGTTGCCGATCGAATGGGAGGAGCTCGACCGCGGCACCCAAACGGCGCCGCGCTACGGCTTGCTCGACGTGCCCGCGCTCGTGCGCCGGCGCGAACGCGACCCGTGGGAGGACTTCGAGGACGCGCGCCGCTCGCTGGTCTCCTGATCGGCACGCTTCGCGGTCTCTCGCAGCGGCGTTGCGCGGGCGGCGCCCAAGCGCTCCTTCAGCGCGCTCATGATATCGATCACGTGACCTGAATCGGCCTCGTCCTCCGCGAGCGTCGACCTCCGCCTTCCACATTGCGCGCGCCGTCATTCCACCCCCTCGAGAGGTTCCAAGTGCTCGAATCACGGCCGGTCGGGTCAGCGTTCGTTGCTAGTGCCGGAGGTATGCGGGCTGCGGGCCCCGCTCCGCGTCGCCGACGTCAAGTCCGACTGGATCGACTGCGCGCGCTCCAGATGCGCCTGCAGGGTCGGCAACGTCTCCTTAGCGAACGCCATGACCACGTCATCATCAATCGCCGCAAGGATTTCAAGGTGATCGTCCGCTACGAGATTCATCTCGCCGGCGAAGACACCACGCCGCCGGACGAGGCGTACTTCGACGAAGCGTGGAAACGCGCCGTGGCGGATCGGCTCGTCGATGGAAGCCGTCGCGCGGATTACGGGTTTCAGTTGCAGCTGCCGACGACGATTTACGAAGCGTCGCGGTAGTCGGCTCAGCGTTCGGACGCGGCGTCTTGCTTGCCGGCGTTACGCCGCCCGGCGATTAGGCTTCAGGCGATGCGTCGGATATGCGACCCGCATCTTCGAGCGCAATCTCCATGCCCGCGCGCATGTGGCTCGTCGCGACGCTGATCTCGCGCAGAAGGAACACGAGACCGACGATGATCAGCAGCATTGCGATCACGAACAGGATCGCGATCACGGCGGCGATGTTGAAATTGACGAAATCGCCGACGAACAGCGCGACGATCACGACGCAGACGATCAGCGCGCTGCTCACGCAGAGCCGGATCGCCCAGTTGACCAGCGCGATTCGCGTCCAGAGCGTCTCGGTCTCCACGTGCAGGAGCTCGCGCTGTTTGTCGCTGTTCGCCTGAGGGATTCGGCGCTCGATCACCCGCGCCCGGTCGACGACTCGCGCGAGCCGCTGCGAGAGCACGTTCAGCAAGCCCGCAATGCCCGCGAGCAGGAACACCGGCGCGACCGAAAGCTGAATCACGCTCGCGAGCGCCTTGATGGTGGCGATTGGCTCCATGACTTTCCCGCAGCTCAAGCCGGCACGGCCGCGCGCGCAGTATGGCTGCTCCGGGACGGCTTGATAAGCGGCGACGCGTATCCCGCGCGGCCGCTTTTGGTGTCTAATCGCGGCATGATCTGCCTGCCGACACCCGACGCCGCGCTCGTCGCGCGCCGCGCCGAGATCGTGCGCGCGCTGCGCGCAGTCGTTCGCCGCGACAACGTGATCGACGACGACGTGCGCCTAGCGGCATACGAAACCGACGCTCTGACGGCGTATCGCCAGCGGCCGCTCGCGGTCGCGCTACCGGAGTCGACGGCCGAGGTCGCGGCTATCTTGCGCTACGCCGCGCGCGAAGGCGTGAAGGTGGTGCCGCGCGGAGCGGGCACGTCGCTGTCGGGCGGTGCGATACCGGCGGCCGACGCGATCGTCGTCGGCCTCGGCAAGTTCAATCGAATACTCGAGGTCGACTACCCGAACCGCTGCGTCGTCGCGCAGTCCGGAGTCACGAACCTCGCGATCAGCCATGCGGTCGCGGCGGAAGGCTTTTACTATGCGCCCGATCCGTCCAGTCAAATCGCGTGCACGATCGGCGGCAACGTCGCCGAGAACTCGGGCGGCGTGCATTGTTTGAAGTACGGTCTCACGACCAACAACGTGCTCGGGCTCGAGCTCGTGACGCCCGACGGCGACGTCGTGCGGCTCGGCGGCAAGCATCTCGACAGCGGCGGCTACGACTTGCTCGGTCTCGTCGTCGGCTCGGAAGGGCTGCTCGGAATCGTCACCGAGGTCACCGTTCGGATCTTGCGGCGGCCGGAGACTGCGCGCGCGCTGCTGATCGGATTCGGCGCCGTGGAATCGGCGGGCGCTTGCGTCGCGGCGATCATCGCCGCCGGCATCACGCCGGCCGGCATGGAGATGATGGACGCGCCTGCGATCCAGGCGGCCGAGGCGTTTGTCGGCGTCGGTTATCCGCTCGACGTCGCGGCGCTGCTGATCGTCGAGCTCGACGGTCCCGTGGTCGAGGTCGACCTGCTCGTCGAGCGCGTCGCGACGATCGCTCGCGCGAACGGCGCGACGTACGAGCGCGCGTCGGCGAACGAGCGCGAGCGGCTCGCGTTCTGGGCCGGGCGCAAGGCCGCGTTTCCGGCCGTCGGCCGCATCAGCGCGGACTACTATTGCATGGACGGCACGATCCCGCGGCGCGAGCTGCCGCGCGTGCTCGGTGCGATCGCGGAGATGTCCGAGCGCTTTCGGTTGCGCGTCGCGAACGTGTTTCATGCGGGCGACGGCAACTTGCATCCTTTGATCCTCTACGACGCCAACGTGCCGGGCGAGCTCGATCGAGCCGAGGCATTCGGCGCCGAGATCCTGAAGCTCTGCGTCGACATGGGCGGCGTGCTCACCGGCGAGCACGGCGTCGGACTCGAGAAGCGCGACTTGATGACGTACCAGTTCGCGGACACCGATCTCGAGGTGCAGCACCGGATAAAGCACGCGTTCGATCCCGACGTTCGCTTCAATCCTGGCAAAGTGTTCCCGACGCTGCGCCGATGCGCCGAGCAGGGACGCGAGCACGTGCATTCGGGCTCCGAGCGTTTCCCGGACCTGCCTAGATTTTGAGCGCCGCGAGCACAACCGCGCCGGGCGCAACGCCGCAGCGCACTCTGCGGCCGCGCGACGCAGCCGACGTCGCGGAGATCGTCGCGACGCACCCGCGCGCGCTCGAGCCGCTCGGCGGCGGCGCGCTGCGCGACGTCGGACACGACGCGGAGGCCGACGTTCTCGCGCTCGATGCGCTCGCAGGTCTCGTCGCGTACGAGCCGGAGGAGCTCGTGCTGACCGCGCTTGCCGGGACCCCGCTCGCGACGCTCGAGCGGGAGCTCGCGGCGCGCGCGCAGCGGCTCGCGTTCGAGCCGCCGGACTTCGGCGCGCTGCTCGGCGCCGCGCGGCCGCGCACGATCGGCGGCGTGTTGGCCGCGAACCTCGCCGGCTCGCGGCGCGTGTCGGCCGGTGCCGCGCGCGATCATTTCCTCGGCTGCGAGGCGGTCACGGGCCGCGGCGAGCGCTTCAAAGGCGGCGGCCGAGTCGTCAAGAACGTCACGGGGTACGACCTGCCGAAGCTGCTCGCCGGCTCGTGGGGCACGCTCGCGGTGCTGACTTCGGTGACCGTGCGCGTGGCGCCGCTGCCCGAAACGGAGCGCACGCTCGTCGTGCCGAGCGCGACGGCCGCCGACGCCGTGACCGCGATGAGTGCCGCGCTCGGCTCGCCGCACGATGTCTCGGCCGCGGCGTTCGATGCCGAGCGCGGGTGTCTGCTGCGCCTGGAGGGCTTCGCGGCGTCGGTCGACGCGCGCGGAGCGGCGCTCCTCCGAACGTTGCGCGAGGGCGCGGAGCGCGACGGCGCGGCGGCGCCGGGACCGGACGCGGACGTTCCGCGCGCAGAAATTGCGCTGCTCGGCGCGGGCGAATCGCGCGCGCTCTGGAGCGAGATCGGAGGAGCGGCGGCGCTGACCGGATGGCCGGTCGTATGGCGAATCTCGGTGCCGCCCTCGGACGCGCCGCGCGTGCTCGCCGCGCTCGCGCCCGAACGCTATCTGCTCGACTGGGGCGGCGGACTGATCTGGGCCGCGTTCTCGGCCGCCGATGCGGCGCGCGTGCGCGGCGCTCTGCGCGAAGGGCACGCGACGCTGTTCAAAGCGCCGCGCGAAGCGCGCGCCGCGAACGCGGTGTTCCATCCCCAGCCCGCCGCGTTGGCAGCGGCGTCGCGGCGCGTGAAGCACGCGTTCGATCCCGGCGGGCGCCTGAGCCCCGGCCGGCTCGGCTAGCAAGGCGGAGACGAGCGTGCAGACGCGTTTCAGCGCGGCGCAACTGCAAGATCCGGGCGTGGCTGCGAGCGAGCCGATCCTGCGCAAGTGCGTGCACTGCGGTTTCTGCACGGCCACCTGCCCGACGTATGTGCTGCTCGGCGACGAGCTCGATAGCCCGCGCGGCCGCATCTACTTGATCAAGGAGATGCTCGAGAACGGGCGGCCCGCGAGCGCGGAAGTCGCGCTGCACGTCGATCGCTGCCTGTCGTGCCTCGCGTGCATGACGACGTGCCCCTCCGGCGTCCACTACCAGCACTTGATCGATCACGCGCGCGTGCACGTCGAGAAGACGTATCGGCGTCCGCTGCTCGAGCGTGGATTGCGCGCGCTGCTCGCCGCAGTGCTGCCTTATCCACGCCGGTTCGCGGCGGCGCTCGCCCTCGTGCCGCTCGCGCGCCCGTTCGCGCGCGTCCTGCCGGCGCGGATGCGCGCGATGCTCGAGCTCGTGTCGGCGCGCTCGCTTCCCGCGAAACCCGCCGATACCGCCGGGACGGCGCAGGCGGGCCGCGCAAGCTCTGGCACCGCTACGTTCGACGCCGCGGAGCTCCGCGGCGCGAACGACGGCCGGCGCGTGTTCGCCGCGCTCGGCGAGCGCCGCGCGCGCGTCGGCCTGCTCCTGGGTTGCGTGCAAACCGTGCTCGAGCCGTCGATCAACGCGGCGACGATCCGCGTTCTCACGCGCGCCGGTTGCGAGGTCGTGACGATCTCGGGCTGCTGCGGCTCGCTCGTCCATCATCTTGGGCGCGAACGCGACGCGCTCGAGTTCGGTGCGCGGGTGCTCGAGCAGGTCGGCGCCGAGATCCGCGCCGGCGGTCTCGACGTGCTGGTCGCGAACGCGTCGGGTTGCGGCACGCACGCGAAGGACTACGGGCATCTGTTCCGCAACCATGCGCTCGCGGCGCCGGCCGCCGAGGCGAGCGCGCGAGCGCGTGACGTGACCGAGCTACTCGCGGAAATCGGCCTGCCGCCCGTGCGGCCCGATCCGCCGCGCCTCGCGGTCGCCTACCACTCGGCGTGCTCGATGCAGCACGGCCAGAAGATCGACGAGCCGCCGCGCGCGCTGTTGCGGCAGGCGGGATTCGCCTTGCGCGAGATCGCCGAACCGCACCTTTGCTGCGGCTCGGCTGGCACGTACAACATTCTCCAGCCCGAGATCGCCGCGCGGCTGCGCGAGCGCAAGGTCGCGAACGTCGCGCGGACCGGCGCCGACGTCGTCGCGACCGGCAACATCGGCTGCATCACCCAGCTCGCCGTGGGGACGGGCTCGCCCGTGGTGCACACGGTCGAGTTGCTCGACTGGGCGACGGGCGGGCCGGCGCCGCCGGCGTGGCTCGCGCGCGCCCGGCGATAGGAACCGCTCAGCGTCCGCCGAAGAGATGAACGAGCCAGGGCGCGATCAGCGCGAGGCCCAGCAGCCCGTGCAGCAGGCCGTTCCAATCGCGGACCGAGTCGGTGACCAGGAAGAAGCTCGCGAAGCCCGTCACGATCAGTAGCGCGACGAGCCAGAGCAGCCAGAGCCCGCTCGCACGATCCGCACCGACTCGCCACATCACTCGCACGTGCGCCGCGGCGATCCAACCGAACAGGAACGTCACGAGCACCGCGATGATTCCGTGCACGACGAGCAGCGGCGCGGCCGCGGCGTTCGGCGCGGGACCGAACTCGGTGCTCGCGGGGAAGAAGTGCTTCAGCACGAACACCGCGGCGCCCGCGAGCCAGAGCACGGCGAACGCGAGATGGATGCCGAGCCGCAGCCAGAGTGGTGAGTCGCGCACGATCAGTTGGCCGGCGTCGGGCGCAGCGCGACGGACCAGATCGCGAGGATCTGCCGCACGCCGCCCGTTACGTGCTCGGAGGAAAGGGTCGCGCCCGCGATGTTCTTGATGTCCGCGCGCATCCGCAGCTGACCTTGTTCGCTCTTGCCGGCGAACTGCGCGAGCCAGCCCTTGTTGCGGATCTCGCCTCCATGGCTCTCGCGATAGTCGAGGATCTCGACCGGACGCAGCTTGCCGTCGACGCCGATGCCGACAGCGTAGGTGATGAAGTCCTCGCGGCCGATCACGTTGTCGACGAACACGTGTCCGAGCAGGTCGTCGCCGTGCTTCGCCGCCCAGGCACGGAGCTCACCGTGTGGCGCCTGCGGTCCCGCCGCGTCGACCACGGCGCGCTTCTCGTCGTCCGTCAGTGCGATCACGACGGGAACGAAGGAGTCGGCGGCGGGGAACAACGCTTTCTGCGCCGCCTCCACCGTCAGGTAGGTCGCGGCGATCGTGACGCTGATCGGCGCCACGGCCGCGACGATGCCGAGCGCGGGCCAGAGCGGATTCGGATCGAAGCGGCTCATTCTCCCTCTAGAATTGGTAGCCGATCCCGACGTCGAAGCGCGCGCTGCGGCTATCGTGCAGGAACTGCAAGTAGTCGAACTTAACGACCACGCCGCGCGCGAAGTCGAAGTTGATGCCGGTGGTGAGCACTTCCGTGTCGTCGAGCGGGTCGGGAGTGAGACCCGCGCCGATGAAAGCATAGCTCGATGCGGTGTTCAGGCGCTCGTAGCGTGCAAACGGCGAGAGGGTCATCTCGTTACGCAGCGGCAGCCGATAAGCGCCTTCGAGGTACCAGCCGAACTCGGCTTCGGGGATCAGCGTTGGGTTGCCGACGAGCGTCGTGTTGACCGGCGCCGTGTTGTCGACGTGGACGTGGGAGTACAGCGCGGACAGATCCCAATTGCCCGGGTTCCAGCGCGCGTGCCCTTCCCAGAGCGTGATGCGGTTGTCGTCGAATCCGGGCTGGCCCTGCGCGGCGTCGCCGGTGAAGACCGAGCCGCCGAGCCGCAGGCCCGGGATGCCCGTGTAGTTCACGGCCCCGAACACGGCGAGATCGCCGGCCGAGGCGAGCGCGAGCTCTTGATGAATCGACGCGAGCGGCGCCTCGAGCCCTTCGCTCGACGTCGCGTCCCACTTCGACAGGTTGAAGCCCGTGCTGAGGCCGACGTTCCAGCGCAGGCCTCCATCCGTGTTGCTCTGCAGCTCGAACCCGCCCTCGCGCCAGGTCGTCGGGATGATGGCCGTCTCGACCAAGTTGCGGAACACGCCGTAATAGCGGGTCGGCTCGTGGTTCTCGTTCAGCAGGCCGACGGGTATCAAGAACAGTCCCATGTTGCCGAACGTGCGGTCGGTGAGGCGGCGCTCGATGTAGGCCTGCTCGACTTCGATCTCACCGGGATCGTCGGCCGAGGCCACCGCGTGCTCGAGCTCGAGCTCGCTGACGAAGCGTGTCTTGTCGTCGAAGCGATAGCCCGCGCCGAGCACGAAACGCGCGAGGTCGGCGGTCGTCGCGGGTCGGTCGTCCTCGGGCCGCGTGTAGGTGAACTCGCCGTAGCCGAACCACGCGACTTTACCGACGCCGCCGACTTCGCCTTCGGCCGCGCCGACGCTGACCGCGCTCGCGGGACCCTGGACTGGCGAAGGCGCCGCGGGGCTCCCCGCGCCCTGAACGCTCTGAGCGCCCTGAGCGCGCAGAGCGGCGAGCTCCGACCGAAGCTCGGCGACTTGCGTGCTGAGCGCGTTGAGCTTCGCCTCGAGCTCTTCCTGAGTCGCCGCGCTCGCCACGGAGCTCGCCGCGGCAGCGAGCAGGCCGGCCGCGCCGGCTACGAGTCGTAATTTCCAGAGTGTCGAGAGCCGAGTCGCCATCCAAGTCATCCTCAAGGTTCGAAGCCGTCCGTCAGCGTGTTCAAGAACGCAATCACGTCGTCGATGTCGGCGCCGTCGAGTGCCGGCACGTCGCCGGGATGACGGTTGTACGGAACCTCGGTCGTGTTGACGTTCTTTTTGAATTTATCTGGCAAGTCGTTGAATTTGATGGGCACGCCGCCCGCATCGAGCGGGTAGAACTTCTCCGGGCTCGTGTCGCGCTGTACGTAGAACTCGAGCGCGTCACGAAGCGTCGAGAAGCGCCCGTTGTGGAAGTACGGTGCGGTCAGCGCGATGTTGCGCAGCGTCGGGACCTTGAACGCGCCGCAGAGGTCCGGATGGTCCGCCGCGAGGTCTGTCCTGAACGGGCCGCAGAGGCCGAGATCGTAATAGGTCGGGTCCGCGTTGGCCGGAATCTCGCTGTTTCGCGGCACGCCGAGGTTGTCGTACGTGAAGTCGGTGAACATCGGCGGCGCGCCGTTTGCGGCGCGCGCGCTCGGATGGCAGCCCGCGCAGTTGCCTCGACTCGGGTCGTTGAAGAGCGCGAGGCCGCGAAGCTCTTGCGCCGAGAATTGCGCTCGGCCCGCGAGGAAGGCGTCGTACTTGCTCGTGAACGGGGCGAACTCGGGCGTGTCCTCGCGCTCGTACTGCTGGAGCGCGTACAGCATCCGGTCGAACGCGACGTCGGGAGTCGCGAGCACGTCTTGGCCGAACAGCGCGCGAAAGTCGGCGACGTAGGGCGCCTGGCTCAGCTTGGCGACGACGTCGGCCGGCGACGCGTTGGCCATCTCGTGCGGCGCAAGGAAAGGGCGCTGCGCTTGCTCGGCCAGCGAGTCGGCGCGTCCGTCCCGATCGAAGCCGCCTGTCGGCGTGCCCTCGGAGTCGAAGAAGAAGGCCGGTGTAAACGCCGCGTACTTCAGCGACGGCGCGTTGCGGAAGCCGGGCACGTCGAGCGCTGGCCCGCCGAGGGGCACCGGGCCGCCCCCGGCCGCGCCGGCGAACGCGGACGCGGGGTCGTGGCAGGTCGCGCAAGACAGGCGGCCGCTCGCCGAAAGCGCCGGGTCGTGGAAAATGCGTTCGCCGAGGGCGGCTGCGGCGCTGAGCGTCGGAGCGTCGAGCGCCGGGTCGGGGTCGTTGCTCGACGTCGAGCACGCCGCGACCACCACGAGGGCGAAAGGGAGGGCGGCACGTGCGAGGCCGGGTCGACGCGCGGTGTGACGTACCGCAAGCGAGCGGGCGCGGCGTCCAGTAGCTGCGCCGAAATCGTTATCCATTCGAGACCCCAACGAACCTCGATGCTAATGATAATGATTCCCATATGTCTTTGCATCCTTTTCGCGATAGAATATAGGACCATTTATGATTCAAAGGGTTAGGGCAGCACTCGGAACCTTTGTCTCAATAGAAGCGGCTGCGACGGCCGAGACCGGGGAGCTCGCGGCCATCAACGGCGCGTTCGCCGCGATCGAGAAAGTCGGTGCGCTGTTACACCCGACGAGCGGGAGCGACCTTCGTCGGCTGCGCTCGGCGCGGATCGGCGAGCCCGTGGACGTCGACTCGTGGACTCACGAAATTCTCCGCACGTGTCGCGAGCTGCACGCCGAGAGTGGCGGAATCTTCGATCCCTGCTTGCCCGCTTGGCCGGGCCGGATGCGGGACATCGAGATCGAGGAGGGCCGTGCGCGGATCGCCAAGCGCGCGGACGTCGCGCTCGATCTCGGTGGGATCGCCAAAGGCTTCGCAGTCGACCGCGCGATCGAGGCTCTGCGCTCGCTCGGTTGCGGGTCAGGGCTCGTCAACGCGGGCGGAGATGTCCGCGCGTTCGGACCACCGCCGCGCGAAATCCTGCTGCGCCTGCCGTTTGGGCGTGCGTACGCGCTGCGACTCGGCGACGAGGCGGTTGCAGTGAGCGAGCCGAAATCCGAGCGCTCGCCGGCGGAGCATCGTGGCTTCTATAGAGGTGACACGGGCGAGCCGGTCGCCGGCCGGTGGGTGGCTGTGACCGCGCCGACCGCGACCTTGGCCGACGCCCTAAGCAAATGCGCGCTCCTATGTCCGCCCGAGGCCGCATCGGCTCTGCTCGCTCGGCACGGGGCGCGCGCGATGTTCGACGTCGAGGTGCCCTAGGCGGCCACTCCGGCCTCGCTCCGCAGGCCGCTCAAGCGCACCGAGCCCAAAAACGAACCGGGGGCTCGAGGCCCCCGGTCGTCTATCGCGTGCTCGAGCTACTTCTCGGGGCGCTCGTCCGGCGCGCCCGTGCCCGAGGAACCGATGAACATCTTGGTGCCGTCTGGGAACGTGATGTCGCGTGCGTTCGCGCGGTGCGACCCGTCCTTCGCCATGAAGCCTTCCACGATCACCTTCGTGCCGGGCGGCAGCGTGTTCTTCGTCCAGCCGCGACGCAGCAGTGCGCTCGGCGCGCCACCTTCGACGTCCCATGTCTCCACGGTACCGTCCGGCTTCGGCACGTTGACGATCAGCCAGGAGTGCGGATTCACCCAGCGGAACTCCTTGACCGTGCCTTCGAGCTTGACGGGCTGGTTCGCGTCGAACTCCGCCGCGAACGAGTGATGCGCGAGCACCGGAGCAGCGGCTGACAGCATGAGGCCGCCCCCCGCAATCAAGCCGATGAGTTTCGTTCGCATCGCAATCTCTCCTCCAGAAACCTGCGTTGAAGCCACCTAATTGGCGCTAGTTTAGCCGCTCTGCAAGCGGCTCGTCATACGTAGCTACCGAGTCTCAGTGAGATTGTTCCAAATCTTTGTAAAGCAACTCCTCGACGAACGGCACGCATTTGAACTCGAGGATCTCGGCGTTCGGCTCCAGGCGCCGGTAGAGCGGCATGCTGATCGTCCACGGCCGTGAGAAAACTTCAGGATCCTCGATCGTCGCGGAGTAGCGAATGGTGTTCTCACCGTCGAGAGTAAGCCGCTCGGTGACCTTCAGCGAGCCGCTGTGGTAGTTGCCCGCGCGGTCGAACCACGTGGAGTCGTTGAAGCCGGTCGTCTCGATCACGAGCGTGTCGCCCTCCCAGTGGCCGTTCGACCAACCCATCCAGGTGTCGACGGGCGGCTCCTGGTGGTTGCTCATGTGCACCTCGCGGTTCGCGCTGTCGTATTCGTACGCGAACAGGATGTCGCCGCCGCCCTGGACGATCTGAAACGGATACGGCATGTACGTTGCGCGCGGAATGCCCGGCAGGTAGCACTTCACTTCCGGATCGCTCTCGGGCCACTTCTTGCGGTTCTCGTCGCGCTTCGCGAGCGCCTCGGGCTTGTACGGAATCTTGCCGTCGCCGTCGACGACGCTCTGGCCGGCCGGAATCGCCGCGAGCGAGCCTAGCCGATAAAAGCCTTCGATCTTCTGCGCCGAATGCGCCTCGAGGTTCCAGTCTGCCGTGTTCATGGCCTGCCAGATGCCGTTGAAGTTCGGCTGGCCCGCGATGCGCGCCGGCCGCGCGGCCGGCTTGGCCGCCGCCTGGCTCTGCGCAAAGCTCGGCGCAGAGCCGAGCGCCGCGACAGCGGCAAGCGCGATGCCCCAAGACCTGATGCCGTACTGCATACGAATCCCCTTACTTTCCCGCCGGGCGAATAATAGTGAAGCCGGTCTGGTGAGTCATCCGCGTCAGCGCAGGCCGTACACGTTGACGGTATCCCCGGCGATGATCGCGACGTGCTGCTTGCCGCTCTTGCCGGCATAGCTCATAGGGTTCGCGTTCCCGTTGTTGCCGAGCGTCGCGGTCCAGAGCTCCTTGCCGTCCTTCGCGTCGAAGGCGCGGAAGCGCTTGTCGCTCGTCGAGCCGACGAACACGAGCCCGCCGGCCGTGACGCTCGGGCCGGCGCTGCCCGGATTGCCGACGAGCTGCTTGCCGGCCGGCAAGTTCTCGTCGATGCCGAGCGTCGACTGCCACAGGATCTCGCCCGTGTTCGCGTTGACCGCGAGCAGCCGGCCCCAGGGCGGACGTTGACACGGCGCGCTCGGCCCGACCGGCCGTCCGCGCTCGTCGTACTTCCCGGAGATCGGCGCCGCGAACGTGTGGAACGGTCCGACGCCGTCGATGCTCGCGCGGTCGTACGGCTGCTTCGAGCCGACGGCCTCGAAGCTGTATGTCACGTTCGGATCCTTGTCCTGCACCCAGCCGACGAGCGCGTTGTCGTGTGACGCGGCATAGAAAATGCCGGTCGTCGGATCCGCCGCGACTCCGCCCCAATTCACGCCGCCCGTGCCGCCCGGAAATTGGATGTACGACTTCGGCGGCGCGTCGGGCGCTTTGTAGCCGAACGGCGTGAACGGTCCCGCGTTGAAGAAGCCGCCGCTGCGCTTCATCAAGTCGCGACAGGCTTCCGCATGCTCCGGCGTCGTGTCGTCGGCCGTCACCAGATCGGCCTCGCTAAAGCTTGTGCGCGCGAGCGGAGGCGGCCGCACCGGAATCGGTTGCGTCGGCGAGTACCACTCGGACGGCACGTCGCCTTTCGGCACGGGCTTCTCCTCGACCGGAATCAACGGCTCGCCCGTCTTGCGATTCAGCACGTAGAAGAAGCTCGACTTGCCGACCTGCGCGATCGCGGGCACGCGCGTGCCGTTCTGCGAGAACTCGAACAGCGCGCCGCCCGACGGCATGTCGGTGTCCCAGAGATCGTGATGCACGGTCTGGAAGTGCCACAGGTACTTGCCGGTCGCCGCTTCCACCGCGACGATCGAGTTGCCGAACACGTCGTTGCCGGGGCGATCGCCGCCCCAGTAGTTCGCCGCGGGTCCCGCGATCGGCAAGTACGCGACACCGGTCTCGGCGTCGATCGGCGCCGCGAACGCCCACATGTTCGTGCCGCCGCGATCTTTCCAGCCGTCGCCCCAGGTCTCGTTGAACGGTTCGCCGGCCTTCGGAACGGTCTGGAATTCCCAGATCTTCGCGCCCGTCCGCACGTCGAACGCGCGCGGGTTGCCGGCCGGGCCTTGCGGCACCTCACCGCTCGCCGCGCCGATGATCGCGATGTTGCGATAGATCGTCGGCGTGCCGCCGTACGGAACGCCGACGTCGGCGGCACCGTCGGTGCCAAAGCCCACGGACGGCTTACCGGTCGCCGCGTCGAGCGCGATCAGATGCGCGCCGCTCATGAACAGGATTCGTGGTGCGAGCGTGCCGTCACCGGGCCAGTAGCTCACGCCGCGCGTCGACGCTGTGGGCCCGCGGGCGCCAGGACCACCAGGACCGCCAGGACCGCCTGGGCCGCCCGGACCACCGGGAGCCGCTCCTGGCGCCGAGCCCGATGGCGTCGCCGACGACGGCAGGACGTACGTCCAGACCGTCGCGCCCGTGTCGCCGTCGAGCGCGACGACGCGGTCGCGGCTCGGTACGTACATCGTTCCGCCGACGACGATCGGCACCGCGGTCGAATTCCCGCCGAGCTGGAACGTCCACGATGTCTCAAGATTTCTCACGTTGCCCGGATTGATGGCGGTCAACGGCGAATAGCGATTCGCAGCGAGCGTGCGGTTGATCAGCGGCCAATCGCCCGGCGCGACTGCGTCTCTCGTAGGCGCCGCGCCGCTCTTCGCCGGCGCCGAAGCGGCCGGCGCCTGCGAAGTATTTGGCCCGCAGGCCGCCACGCTCGCAGCCATGGCCGCGACGAACACCCAACTGCGTTGCATCGATTTTCCCCCGTGCGCGCTCAAGCCGCGTTCTGGGTTGCGTACGATACACCCGCACGGCCTCGGGGTCGTCATCCGAGCGGCGTGTGGACGCTTCCGTGATGCCGTCACGCCGGCGAGACCGTTCCCGGGAACGGACGGTATACGTATACTCGTTTGGAGCGCGAAGGGGGCCAGGACTGCGCGAACGGCGTCGACGGCGCCCCTCGTTCGCGTCTCGTAGAAACGATTGCGTTCTCCCGCGTCTCGTTACGCGGCTTGCACGCGTGCAAGTGGAGGTCGGATATGACTCAGCGAATTCTTGCGTTGGGATTGGTCGCAACTGCGGTTGCGTTGGCGTCGTGCGGGCAGTCCCCTTCCGCTACCGCTCCGGCAACGGGAGCCGCCGGCTCGGCCGCGCAGGGAGCCGCGTGGAAACAGCCGATGACGGCTTGGGGCGATCCCGACATCCAGGGCATGTGGCCCATCATCAATTTGATCAGCACGCCGTTCCAGCGGCCGTTGAATCCCGACGGCTCGTCGAAATACGGCGAGCGGCTCTACCTGAACGACGAGGAGTACGCTAAGACCGAGCAAGCGCTCGCGGCTCGCGACAAGCGCTACCAGGAAGAGATCAAGAGTAACAAGATGGGCATGGGCCATTGGGCCGAGGCGAGCCACCACAACGAGGCCGCGCGTCTCACGTCGTTGATGCGCGAGCCAAAAGACGGGCGCTTCCCCGAGCTCACCGAAAAGGGCAAGGAGCTCGCTTCGCAGATGAGCAGCAGCTGGACCGGCAGAACGGTCGAGCTGAATGGGAAGCAGTTCACCGTCTACGAGAAGCCGACCGACTTCGACACGTGGGATCGCTGCATCACGCGCGGTCTGCCGCCGTCGATGTTCCCGTTCAACTACAACAACGGCATTCAGATCATCCAGGCGCCGGGCTACGTCGTGATCCGGCTCGAGATGATCCACGAGGCGCGGATCGTGCCGGTCGACGGACGCGCGCCGCTCGATCCCGCGGTCAAGCAATGGATGGGCGAGTCCCGCGGTCATTGGGAAGGCAATACGCTCGTCGTCGAGACCACGAACTTCAACGGGCTCGGCGGCATGACCAACGTCGGCATCCCGGGCTCGCCGCGCGGCAACACGCCGGAAACGACGAACATGAAGATCACTGAGCGGTTTACCCGGACCGGCGACGACACGATGCAGTACGAGATGCACGTCGAGGATCCCGAAGTGCTCACGTCTCCGTGGACCGCCGGCTATCCAATGGAGCGAGACCCGAGCTACAAGTTCTTCGAGTACGCGTGCAACGAGGACAACACGGCGGTGCGTAACTACATCACGACGTCGCGCTACGAGCGCGCGCAAGCGGCGAACGCTGAAAAGAAGACGCAAGCCGCCACCGGGAAGAAGAAATGAGTCGCGAGCAGCGTGCCGGCCGCGCCGGCATCGGAGTTGTCGCGCTCGTGGCCGCCCTCGGTGCCGTCTGGTCGTTGTCCGCCAACGCGGCGCTCAAGGAGCCGCTGAAGCTCGACTCGGGTGAGATCGGCGGTGGCGTCGAGTCCGCGCCGGGAATCCGCGCGTTCAAGGGCATCCCGTTCGCCGCGCCGCCGGTCGGCGCGTTGCGTTGGACCGCTCCGCAGCCCGTCGCGAAGTGGAGCGGCGTGCGCGACGCGAGCAAGTTCGGCGACGTTTGCATCCAGCCGCCGGGCCAGGGCCGGCTCAACATCGCGAACATGGAAGGCTCGCCGCCGACGAGCGAGGACTGCCTTTATCTCAACGTGTGGACCGGCGCGGCGTCCGCGAACGAGAAGCGGCCCGTGATGATCTGGTGGTTCGGCGGCGCGTTCACCGAAGGCGGCGGGTCCGTGCCGCTCTACGACGGCACGGCTCTCGCGAAAAAGGGCGTGGTCGTCGTCACGATGAACTACCGCTTGGGCGCGTTCGGCTTCTTCACTCACCCGGCGCTCACGGCCGAATCGCCGCACAAGGCGTCCGGCAACTACGGCCTCATGGACATGCTCGCGTCGGCGCGCTGGGTGAAGAACAACATCGCCGCGTTCGGCGGCGATCCGAACAACGTGACCGTGTTCGGCCAGTCGGCGGGCGCGATGGCGATCGCGTCGCTCGTGGCGTCGCCCGAGTCGAAGGGGCTATTCAAACGCGCGATCTCGGAGAGCGGTGCGTGGATGGGGCTCGGCATGGCGCCCGGCATGACCACGCGCGCGCAGGCAGAGGAGCGGGGAGTCAAGGCGGCGACCGAGGCCGGCGTGAGCACCGCGGCAGAGCTGCGCGCGATGTCGGCGGCCGACGTGACCGCGAAGCTGCGCAGCGGCGGTTGTCCCGGTTGCATGATCGTCGACGGCTGGGTGATCCCCGAGGACCCGTCGGTGACGTTCGCGGCAGGCCGACAGAACGCGGTCGACGTGCTCGTCGGCTCGAACAAGGAAGAGCTGTCGTTCGGTCGCGGTGCGACCGCTCAGCAGTTCGAGGCCGGGGCGCAGCGCTACGGCGACCTCGCCGGCGAATTCCTGAAGCTCTATCCGCACGCGACGGACGAAGAGGCCGCCCGCTCGAACATCGCCAGCACGGCGGACGGCACGTTCTGGCACATGCGGTTGTACGCCGATTATCAGGTCAAGAAGGGCAACAAGGCGTATCTGTATTTCTTCACGCAGCACCCACCGGCGCCCGACGGCAAGCCGCCGTTCCCAGCCTCGCATGCGGCCGAGGTGCCGTACGTGTTCGACAATCTCGGCAAGCCGCACCTGTTCCCGGACAGCAGCAGCGCCGAGCTTTCGGCCAAGTCGGCGCCGGACAAGAAAGTCGCCGACGAGATGTCCTCTTACTGGACGAACTTCGCGAAGACCGGCGACCCGAACGGGCCGGGTTTACCGAAGTGGACGGCGCACAAGATCGGCAACGGTCAGGACGCGATCATCCTCGACGCGAATCCCGCGTCGGAGAAGCTGCCGACGCCGGAGCGGCTCGCGCTGATCGACAAGCAATGGGTGAAGCAGGGGCACACGTTGCCCTGATCGCGCCCGTCCGCACAGGCGCGGCGACCTCGCTCGAGGAATCGTGCCGCGACCGGCGTTCCGGGATCGCGCGGCCTATCCGCGCTTCTCGCGCGTGAGGCGGCCGATCCGGTTGTACGGATCGCACTTGAGCTCGTCGTCGAGCGACAGGCGCATACGGCCCTCGAACTCGAGCGTCGCGTCGTCCCGTTCTTGAATCGCGTCCTCGGGGTTCTGCTCGCGAAAGCGCAGGTTCGAGGCATCCCGCAGGCTGCCGCTACGGGCTTCGTTCATCG
>Ga0335076_10002530_pt1 | contig 18213 bp, 16 predicted proteins | sample Lox_Sample_25_FD_206717 | JGI IMG/M metagenome (GOLD analysis project Ga0335076, IMG submission 206717) | Soil microbial communities from Loxahatchee National Wildlife Refuge, Florida, United States - Lox_Sample_2.5 | ecosystem: Environmental > Terrestrial > Soil > Wetlands | place: USA... | reverse complement strand
CTGCAGACGGATTTACAGAGAAAGCAGTTAGAGGGGCTGCAAAATAACGTAGCGCGAGACGTTCGAAACGGTTGGCTCGATACGCGAAAGGCATATGAGCGTATGGGGGTGACGAAACAATTTCAGGACCAAGCGAACCTGGCGTTGCAATTGGCGCAGTCTCGCTACAAGCTGGGCTTAGGCTCGATCGTGGAATTCAGTCAAGCGGAATTGCAGAAAACGGACGCGGATTTGCAGAACACCGACGCACACTATCAATACTTGCTGTCGCAAATCCTGCTGGCCTATGAGATGGGCACGACGCGCTAGGAGCGAAGCAGGGAATTGCAGCACAGGACTAAGGCCCGCGTACCTATTTTCGTTCACGTCGTTAACTTCTTGAAAAGACAAATAGATAGACAAGTCGTCACAATAATTGTTACGGACTCTTAACATGTAATTGATATATCCGTAAGAGTCCGCCTCTACCTTCTGGACGGGGTGTTTTAAGTTCACAACACGACTGTCTGAAATTTCTTCAAGAAGAGAGAGGAAATGAAAAAACTTGCAGCACTAACTCTGTCACTGTTCATGTCCGTGGGAACAGTGCTAGCAGACTCACCGAAAGACACACCGAAAGAAGCCGACGCGCAGCCGGCCAAGAGCAATGCGGCAGCGAAGCCGGCCCCAGCCAAAACCAATGCGGAGATTTCGGCGGAGATGGAAGAGCTACGCCAGGCACTGCAGGCGCAGCAGGAACAGCTCCAGCTTTTGAAGGAGGAATTGGCAAAGCGCGACCGCCAAATCGAAGAAGCACGCGAAGCGGCGGCTGCGGCAAACTCCAAGGCCGGCGAAGCGACCGTGAAGGCCAGTGAAGCAGCGGCAACCAGCGCGGAAGTGAAGACAACCACGAGCGCGCTGAATTCGTCGGTGGCGAGCCTGGCGGCAAGCAACGCGGCTGCCAGCCATGCGGCGGCGAACGCCTCTCCGTATACTACGGCGGGACAGGGCGGCGCGGACGAAAAAGGTCCGACGACGATCCGGTTCAAGGGCGTAAACATCACCCCGGGAGGCTTCATTGAAGCCGCGACGGTGAATCGTCAGCGTGCATTGAGCGCGGACATCAACACCCCGTTCACGGCGATTCCGTATGGCGGGAACAGCCTGGGGAAGCTGTCCGAAATGAACATGACGGCGAGGCAGTCGCGTTTGTCGTTGCTGTTCGATAGCAAGATCGGCACCACAAAGGTCAGCGGCTACTACGAAGCGGACTTCCTGGGCGCAGGCACGACTTCGAACAACCGGCAGAGCAACTCGTACGTGTTCCGCCAGCGGCAGTTGTGGGCGCGTGCGGACTTCGCAAATGGCTGGGCGTTTTCGGCCGGGCAGATGTGGAGCTTGGCGACGGAAAACACCAAGGGTATCGCGAACCGCGCGGAATGGTTCCCGTCGCAAATCGATCCGCAGTACGTTGTTGGCTATAACTGGCAGCGTGCGTACGGGGCTCGAATCGCCAAGAGCTTTGGAGACAAGTTCACGATCGCGGCGTCAGCAGAAGGGTCGCAGGCGACGGTGGGAGGCCGTGGATTCAGCACGTACACGAGCACGTCCGCAACCGGCACAGTGACTACGTATCAGAACTTCTTCGAATTCGCGCCAGGCGCGGGAGGCGGTTTGTACAACGCGTTTGATGGCACGGGCTATTCTCCGAACAAGACTCCGGACTTCATCGTGAAGGCTGCGTTTGATCCGGGCTTTGGCCACTACGAAGTGTTTGGCATCGTGAGCACCTACCAGAACCGCGTATATCCATGCGCGGTGATCGGAACGACGGCAGGGAACTTCCCGACTCCAACGACGCCGACGGTACTGTCTTGCGCGCAGAGCGCGTCTTTGACGCCTAGCTCCGCGGGAGCGTACAACGAGTCGACAACGGGCGGCGCAATCGGAGCCAGCTTGCGTGTGCCGTTGGCTTCGAAGAAGTTCAGCGTCGGGCTCAAGGCGATGTACGGCGACGGCACCGGCCGGTTCGCTTCGGCGCAACTTGCCGACGCGACGTTCCGTCCGGATGGCACGATGACCCTGATCCACAACGCGTCCTGGTTGGGCTCGGTGGACTGGAACCTGACCAAGAAGCTCAGCATTTATGCCTATGTTGGCGGCGAGTATGCCGGCCGCACAGCGTATCAGGGCTATCAATCGGTGAAGGTGACGGCGACGCCCGCGATTCCTGGATGCGGCGCGGTTGGCCAAGCACCATGCCCTGGTGGCGGAATTCAGCCAGCCTATCCTGCGGTGACCTCAACCAGCATCAGCACCAGCGGGATCGGCGGGTACGGCTCGCCGTTCTTCAACAACTCGGGATGCTCGACGGAGAATCCTCCGACAGGAACGGGTGCACCCTCGGGCGGCGGTTCTTGCGCGGGTGACATCCGTTACATCGGCGAGGCGACCCTCGGCTTCTGGCACAAGATCTACCAGGGCGAAAAGGGCCGCGTGCAGTGGGGTGTCCAATACTCCTACTTCTACAAAGATGGATGGTCGGGGAACAATTCGTCCAACGGCAGTTCGACTGCGGCAGGGCTATCGCCTCACGCGGTGGACAACATGGTTTGGACGTCGTTCCGCTACTACCTGCCATAGCTGTAACTGGATAAAGTCCGGAAGAGAAGGGCGGCTCTGGTGCACGGGCCGCCCTTTATCACGAACGAAGGGTTGCGCCAAGTGATTGCTGGGAAAAGGGATCTGCGGATGTTGCGCATTTTTAACAGACTCACTTGCAGATGTAACAATTCTGTAACTTCCAAGAATCAGAATTCTTAGTTCTAAGGCCAATAAAAATACGTCGAGGGGAGAGTGGAATGAAACGCACCATAATGTTGCTGGCTGCAGCGCTTGCGTTCGGGGCGGTCGTTCTCGCGCAAGGTTCGCTTTCGATCACCGGAGCGGGGGCTACGTTTCCGTATCCGATGTATTCGAAGTGGTTTGACGAATACCACAAGAAATTTCCGAATGTCGAGATTAACTACCAGTCGATTGGGTCCGGCGGAGGTATAAAGCAAGTCACCGAAGGCACTGTAGATTTCGGGGCATCCGACGGGCCTATGAACGACGATCAGTTGAAGGCCTATCAAGACAAGCACGGATTCGGAATTCTACACTTTCCGACGGTACTAGGGGCAGACGTGCCGACCTACAATATCCCCGGCGTAAGCGCGGAACTCAATTTCACACCAGACGCCCTAGCAGGAATTTTCCTTGGGAAGATCACCAAGTGGAACGACCCGGCGATCACGGGCCCCAATCCCGGTGTTAGTCTTCCAGCTAACGACATCGTAGTGGTACATCGTTCGGATGGAAGTGGAACAACATACATCTGGACCGACTACCTCTCGAAGGTCAGCGAGGAATGGAAGAACAAAGTCGGAAAGGGTACCTCCGTGAACTGGCCCGTGGGCTTAGGCGGAAAGGGCAACGAGGGCGTAGCTGGATTGGTAAAGCAGACGCCAAATTCGTTCGGGTACGTCGAACTTATCTATGCGATCCAAAATCACATGCCATATGGGAAAGTCAAAAATTCGTCTGGCGCCTTTATCAAGGCCGATCTGGCGAGTGTGACCGCTGCGGCGGCCGGTGCGGCGAAGGAAATGCCAGCGGATTTCCGCGTATCCATCACAAACGCGCCTGGTAAGACAGCCTATCCCATCTCCAGTTTCACCTGGCTGTTGATTCCATCGAAGATCTCAGATACGGGCAAGCGCGAAGCTCTCAAAACCTTCCTTAAGTGGATGATGACGAGTGGACAGAATGACACAGAGGCGCTTTCCTACGCAAAACTTCCGAAGGAAGTGGTTGCGAAAGAGCAGAAGGCGATCAACGAGATCCAGTAAGGAATATAGAAAAAGGTGGCCACAGCAAATCCAACGATACAGAGCGCGGGCCCGGTGGCGGGTTCGCGCTCATTTCTATCCAAGCTGCGGGATGGCGACGAAATCGCGCGCTTGATTACGTTTCTGTTCGCGGCGTCCGTGGTTTTAATCACGGTTCTGTTGGTATATGAACTATGGATCGGTTCTGTGCTGCCTCGTCACAAATTCGGGCTGCGTTTTTTGGTGACGCAGGTGTGGGATCCGGTAATGGACAACTTCGGAGCGCTGCCGTTCATCTACGGAACGGTGGTGACCTCCGCGGTGGCGCTGTTAATTGCCGTGCCGCTGGGAATTGGTGCATCGATTTTTTTGGCTGAATTGGCTCCTCCCCGCATTTCTGACACGCTGCAATTTTTCATCGATTTGTTGGCGGCGGTACCGAGCGTTATTTACGGATTGCTAGGCGTGTTCATCGTGGTGCCGCTCATGCGCGAGATCATCTATCCGGCACTGAACAAGCCGTTCGGGTTTCTACCGATTTTCAAGGGGCCGTCGTACGGGGTAGGTTTTCTGACGGCGGGAATCGTGTTGGCGATCATGGTAATACCGTACATTATCTCGGTATCGCGCGAGGTGCTGCTGTCGGTGCCGCGGGATCAACGGGAGGCGGCGCTGGCGTTGGGTTCAACGCGCTGGGAATCGACTTGGAAGGTGGTGGTGCCGTTTGCGCGGACGGGTATTATGGGATCGATCTTTCTGGCGCTGGCACGGGCGCTAGGGGAAACCATGGCGGTGACGATGGTCGTAGGTAACGTTCCGAAGATCAGCGCATCCTTGTTTGCGCCGGGGTATTCGATTGCTGCCGTTATTGCCAATGAATTCACGGAAGCCACCGGGGATCTGTACCTGCAAGCTCTAATCGAACTAGGGCTGGTGCTCTTCGTGCTGACCTTTATCCTGAATGGCCTGGCGAGACTGCTCATAGTCGTGACATCGCAAAAAGGAAGCGGGAGAGGCAACCAATGAATAGTGCGCGGCTCCGTTGGCGAAAATTTGTTAGCAATTTTATGCTGACGCTGACCGGCGTTTGCGCGTTCGTATCTGTTCTGGTGTTGTTTCTGATCCTGGGCTATCTGGTGTTTAATGGAGGGGCCTCCATCAATTGGGCATTCTTCACGCAATTGCCAAAGCCGGTAGGAGAAGTGGGCGGAGGAATGGCCAACGCTATTGTAGGCAGCGCGAAGTTGTTACTGGCAGCATCGCTGGTGGGAGTACCGGTAGGTTTTCTGGGAGGGATCTACCTGGCCGAATTCAGCGGGCCGAAAATTGCGTCAGTAGTGAGGTATGCCGCCGATTTACTGAATGGAGTGCCGTCGATCGTGATTGGGATATTTGCGTACAGCTTGGTGGTGCTCCCGTTCAAGCATTTCTCGACCTTGGCGGGAGCTTTCGCTCTTGGTCTGATGATGATTCCGATCACGTTGCGGAGCACAGAAGAGTTTTTGGGGGCAGTGCCCCGGATGTTGCGTGAAGGGGCGATGGCGCTGGGAGCAAGCAAATGGAAGACAATTTCTTCAGTAATTGTGCCGGCAGCGTATCGAGGAATTGTTACCGCGATACTGCTGGCGCTAGCGCGGGTGGCGGGGGAAACGGCGCCGCTGCTGTTCACCGCGTTCGGGAACCGGTTCTGGAGCCAGGGGTGGGGACAGCCGACGGCGTCGCTACCGGTGGTGATCTTCAACTACGCAGTGTCACCCTACGAGGACTGGCATCGCCAGGCATGGGCAGCGGGGCTGGTACTGCTCGGGCTGATTCTGATCGTGAACATACTGGCGCGGACGATACTGTCGCGCGGAATAGCAATACCGAGGGGATAGGGATGCAAGTTTCGCCAAAGCCGGGACTTTCCGTGAATATCAGCGCGACACCGGGAACAGGGGCAGAGACACACGCGAAGCCTGGGCCGATGCGCATGACGATTTCGAAAGTGAACTTTTTTTACGGCACCAAACAGATTTTGTTCGACGTGAACATGGGGATCGCGGACAAGAAGGTGACCGCGCTAATCGGACCGTCCGGATGCGGTAAGTCCACGCTTTTGCGGACGTTGAACCGGATGCATGAAACCGTGAACGTGTCGCGGCTGGAGGGCGAGATCCTGCTGGATCAGCAGAATATTCTGGCGCAGGACGTGACTCTGTTGCGGCGACGCGTTGGAATGGTTTTCCAGCGGCCGAACCCGTTTCCAAAGTCAATTTTCGAGAATATCGCGTACGGGCCGCGAATCAACGGATTCAAAGGGGCGATCGCGGAGATCGTAGAGAAGAGCTTGCGGAACGCGGCGTTGTGGGAAGAGGTGAAGGACCACCTGCATAAGTCCGCGTACGAACTTTCCGGCGGGCAGCAACAACGACTGTGCATTGCCAGGGCACTGGCGGTCGAACCGGAAGTGCTGCTGCTCGACGAGCCCTGTTCGGCGCTGGATCCAATCAGCACAGCGAAGATCGAGGAGTTGCTGGTCGAGTTGAAGAACCTTACGACGGTGGCGATCGTCACGCATAACATGCAGCAAGCCGCGCGCGTGAGTGACTTCACAGCGTTCTTGTTGACCGGGCAGTTGATTGAATTTAACCCGACGCCGCAACTGTTTACGACGCCGAGCGACCAGCGGACGGAAGCGTACATTACTGGGCGATTTGGATGATGCGCAGCAGGATTTTGCGTTTGACGGGCCTGGCACGATAGCTAAGATGCGAACGGGAAGGGATTCATGGAACGGCACTTCGAAAAGGACCTGAACGAACTGAAGGAACGGCTGTTGTGGATGGGCAGCCTGGCGGAGCGTGCGGTGCACCAAGCCGTCCATGCGGTGCTCGATTCCGACGAGCAACTGGCGAAGCGCGTGCTGGACGAAGAAGACGCGATCAACGAGCTACAGCTGGAGATCGACGACCGCGTGGTTCAGTTGCTGGCTCTGCATCAGTTGATGGCGGCGGACCTACGGTTTGTATTGGCGGTTTCCCGAATCAACAACGACTTGGAGCGGATCGGGGACCAGGCGGTGAACGTGGCTCAAGGAGCGCTGCGGATTCTGCGGCACCCGCGGGTGAAACCGTATGTCGATTTGCCGCGCATGACGGAACTGGTTGAGGAGCAGGTCAGGAACGCATTGAACGCCGTGGTGCGCCGCGATGTCGAGCTGGCACAGAAAGTGATGGCCAGTGATGACCAAGTGGATCACTACCGGGATCAGATTTTCCGGGAGTTGCTGACGTACATGATGGGCGACTCCAGTCTGGTGTTTCCGGCGTTCGAGCTGATCCTGGTGGCGAAGAATCTAGAGCGCATCGGGGACCACGCCACGAACATCGCCGAAGACGTGATTTACATTGTGCAGGGGCTGGATATCCGGCATCCCTCGATTGACCGACGATAGCGCCGAAACCGGCAATCGTTACGAGCGCGGAGTTGTCGCGCTGCGTTTCCTGTCTAACCAGAGAAGAAAAAGTGCCAACGAAGCGCTAGCGACGAAGATCGCATCGCCAATGGTGCGGTCCGTGGTGCGGGTAAACTCAACGCGGATATCAGAAACACCGGATGACACGGGAACGACCATCTGGTCGAAGTCTTCCATGCGTTCGGGTTGAATTTGCTTTCCGTTCACGAGAACGCGCCAAGCGGGATAATTCAAGATGCGTAGAGCGATGCGGGCGGGCTGCGGGGTATTGAGCACGACTTCGATCTTCCGGGTGGTCCAATGGGGGATTTGGAGTTGAGCTTGCGAGTTTAATGGTTCGTCGGCGTCGGCAGGAAGGAGCTTTGCGAGGGGCGCATTCTGAGGAAGGTCGGCGTGGTCATCGCCCAGGGGATCGTATTCATCCACTCCCTCGTAGCCGGAGCCGCTGTTGATGGCGTCACGCATGGTTGGCATCTCGTCCTCATCCCACCACGTGTTATTCACCTGAAAGCAGGCGAAACCGAGGCTAATCGCGCAGAGAGCCGTAAACCAGAGCCAAGCGCGGCGTCTTCGCGCTTCGATCGTAAAAGCGAGGAAACAAGTGGCAGCGAGCGCGATCATGGACATCCACCGCCAAGGGAATTGCACGAAGCGCAATTTGGGCAAGTAGATCCAGAGCGGCAACGTGAAGTGCAGAGTAAGCGCAGTGGCGGCCGCACCGAGAAGCAACAGGGCGATTGAGGCGTTACGGGTCCCGTTTGGAGCACGGAAGCGCCGCGAGCCGAGAACAGCGATGGCAAGCAGGAGAATCAAAGCGAGCGCACAGGCGGAAGCAATCCAGTTAAACCAGGTGTGCTCGGGGTCGTCGATGGCGGTAAACAAAAAGTTTTGATAAGGCAGGAGTCCGCTGGAGAGGGCCTGTCCGATGCTGACCCAGCGTTGTTCGAAGGCGGCAGGGACGAGGTAAAAAGAGGTGAGGCCGAAACCGAGGAGGAAACCATAGGTGCCAAGGAGGAGCGGGCGGCAGGAACGTCTGGCCCATGCCGCCCAAGCCAAGATGAGGGCCATCGAGTAGGTGGCAATCACCGCAGCGGGCGCGTTAGAGAGCCAGACAGCGGCAAAAGGCAACGCAAACAGTACGATAGCGGAACGAGCCGGGCGGTGGTCAGGAATGAGCTGGGAAAGGCGGAGGACGGGAAGTAGCAGCAACGGGAAGAAGGCACACGCGAGGAGCTCGGCGAAGTCGCTGCGAATGTAGATCATCAGTAAAGAGTTTGGGTTGATGACATAAACCGCAGCGCCAAGAGTGGCAGCTCGCTGCGTAGTCAGATTCCGAAGCAGGAAATAAGCGGAAATGCCAGCGAAGGTTTGGACAAGGACGATAAAGACGATGGGGATGGCTACATCTGGCAACAGCATTGTGAGAGCGGCCCCCAGCATCCAGGAGAGGGGTGGGTAGAAGATAAAGCGAGGCTCGCCGAAGCCGTGGTTGGTCCATGCCGTCCAGCGAGGATACAGAATGCCTTGCTTCCACTGGTAGGCCACGTCGAACCAAGAGGCTATGTGGAACTCAAAATCGTGGCCCGAAGCGGTGCCAAGAAAGAAAAAAGGGGTAACGACGATGAGTGACAGCAGTAATGAAAGTCCGAATGGCCAAATCCACGAGGGGAAACGACGGGACGTCGGTTGGTGGTCCAAGATGGTTTGCGGAACTGTCATCAAGCGTTCACGAAATTGTAACCGCACAAGCGAGCCCGTGGCCAAGGCAGTGAAATAGGCTCGGGGCAAGAAGAAATTGAGTGATAATACGGGCACTCATGAGCGAAACCATCCTAACGGCAGGCGTTGAACCGATCATTGAGGCACGGAAACTGGAGAAATTTTACCCGCAGCCGGACGGGAATCGCATCCAAGTGATATCCCCGACGAACATTGCGATTTATCCAGGGCAGATTATCGCACTGCTGGGCCCATCGGGGTGCGGGAAATCGACAATGCTGCGGATGTTGACGGGACTATCACCAGCATCGGGAGGAGCGGTGTACTGGCATGGGCAGCCGGTGGCCGGAGAAACACCGAACGTCGCAATTGTATTTCAAAGTTTCGCGCTGTTTCCGTGGCTGACAGTGATCGAGAACGTCGAGGCGCCGCTGGAAGCGCGGGGATTAGCGGAGTTTGAGCGGCACAAGCGCGCGCTGCGGATCATCGATGCGGTGGGGCTGGACGGATTTGAGTCGGCGTATCCGAAAGAGCTTTCAGGAGGAATGAAGCAGCGTGTGGGCGTAGCGCGGGCGCTGGTGGTCGAACCGGAAGTGTTATTCATGGATGAACCGTTTTCTGCTCTGGACGTGTTGACGGCGGAGACGCTACGTGGGGAATTGCTGGAGTTGTGGCAAGGCAAGAAGATTCCGACGCGTGCCATTTTCATCGTGACGCACAACATCGAAGAGGCGGTGATCCTGGCGGACCGGATTATCGTATTGGGACGGAATCCGGCGCATATCCACGCAGAGTTTACTGTGAATCTGGGGCATCCGCGGGATCACAAGGATCCACGTTTTGTGGAGCTGGTAGACCTGATCTACCGGGCTTTGACGAAGCAAGACCATCCCGTGCAGATGACGACAGACGCGGTGGGGACCGAGGGTACGGTACGCAAGGCGCAGTTGATGTTGCCGCATACCCGACCAGGAGGGCTGGCGGGGTTGCTGGAGATTCTGGCGGATCAGAACGGGCATGCTGACCTGCACGTGCTTGCAGATGAGTTGAGCCTGGAAGTGGACGCCTTGCTGCCTAGTGTAGATACGGCGGTGCTGCTGGGGATGCTGAGGCTGGAAGAGGGAGATGCGCTGATCACCCCGGAAGGATTGGCATTTGCGAATGGCGACATTCAGGAACGTAAGGCCATTTTCCGCAAAGCAGTGCTGACGAATATTCCGTTGTTCCGCCAGATGGAACAGTCATTGAAAGCGAAGGCGGACCGTACGCTGCCGGCAGAATTTTTCCAAGACCTGCTGGACGAGCATTTCAGCGAAGACGAAGCAAAGCGACAGTTGGAAACCGCGATCCAGTGGGGCCGTTACGCGGAGATATTTGATTTTGACGCAGCCAGCGGGAAGTTGACCTTAACGGAAACTTGAAACTCCCGTGCCCTCTCCTCCACCTTTATCTGAGCAGAAAGGCCCGATACCGCCAGCAGCGAGCAGGCCCGCAGGCTCACGTTGGGCCTATGCCTTCCTGATCGACATAGCGGTGTTTGTGACGGTGTTTGGGGCCGTGTTTGGGCTGTACTCCATCGGTCGGTCGTGGCTCGGACCGGTGCGGGTGGAGGCGGAGATCTCGCAGGACCCGCGGAGCTTGTGGGCGTATTCGTTGTATTCGCTGGTGCGAATACTGGTGGCGTATGGGGTCAGTCTGGTGTTTGCACTGGCTTACGGTTATGCGGCGGCGAGATCGAAGCGCGCGGAGATTGTGCTGATTCCGCTGCTGGACATTTTGCAGTCGATTCCAGTGCTGAGCTTTCTGCCAGGTGTGATGCTGGCGATGGTGACACTGTTTCCCAGCCGGCAGCTTGGGGTAGAGCTCGGCTCCATTATTCTGATTTTTACCGGGCAGGTGTGGAACATCGCGTTTAGTTTCTATTCTTCGTTAAAGACGATTCCGCGGGACTTGCGCGAGGCAGCAATTATATATCGCTTCGGCCGATGGCAGCGCTTTACCGAACTGGATTTGCCGTACAGCACGATCGGGTTGGTGTGGAATTCAATGATGTCTGTGGCCGGCGGATGGTTTTTTCTGATGGCCTGCGAAATGTTTGTATTGGGCGACAAAGATTTTCGGCTGCCGGGCCTTGGGTCTTTCCTGCAAACCGCTGCCAGCCACGGAAACACGCGGGCGATGCTATGGGGTTTGGGCGCAATGGTTGCCGTGATTGTGTTGATGGACCAACTCATCTGGCGGCCGGTGATCGCGTGGGCGGACAAGTTCAAGTTCGAGCAAGTGGAAAGCGCAGGAAATGGCCACAGCACGTTGCTGGCTTTGATTGGCAGAGAGTCGCTGTTGATTCGCGGATACCGGAAACTGTTACATCCAATTGTGAATTGGTTGGCGCAACGGTTTGAGACCGGGGCGAAACGGGCGGCCGCGACAATTTCTTCTGCGCAGACAAAACAGCCGAGGCGATGGCTGGGTTGGGTGGCGGCGGGCATTGTCGGGCTGATGGTAGTGTATGCAGTTTACCGGATGGTGGGTGAGTTAGCATCGGTCAGCGGGCCCGAATACTTGCAATTGCTGCGAGATGTTTTGCTGACATTTTTGCGAGTGAATCTGGCGTTGATTCTTGGCGCGTTGTGGACCGTACCGGTGGGAGTGGCGATCGGATTCAGCCCGCGGTTTGCCCGGCTAATGCAGCCGCTGGTGCAATTGGCCGCGTCGATTCCGGCGACGGCATTATTCCCGGTTTTGTTGCTGGTGCTGATCCGGATGCGCTTCGGCGTGGAGATTGCGGCGCTCGCGCTGATGCTGCTGGGCACGCAGTGGTACATCCTGTTCAACGTGATTGCCGGGGCCATGGCGATCCCAACGGATCTGAAGGAAGCAGCGAAGATTTTTCGGTTCAGTCGATTGGATCGCTGGAAGCGGCTGATTCTGCCGGGAATTTTTCCGTATCTGGTGACGGGCCTGGTTACGGCGTCGGGAGGCGCGTGGAACGCCAGTATCATCGCCGAGTATTTTCATTTTCAGGGGAGGATCGTAGAGGCACCGGGATTGGGCAGCACGATCAGTCAGGCCAGTGACCACGGACAATTCCCGGTCTTACTTGCTGCGACGCTGATCATGGCAACGGTTGTGGTGGTGATCAACCGCCTGGTGTGGCGAAAGATGTATCGTTTGGCGTCCACCCGCTTCAAGCTGGAGACATGAGCGGCGTTGCTAGATTAGCGTGCGGCAAGCTTTTCATTCTTGTAGATCACACCAGCTTTCATCACAAAGACGACATGTTCGGTGAGGCGGATATTCTGCAGGGGATTGCCGGAGACCGCGACGATGTCGGCGATTTTGCCGGGCTCGAGTGTGCCGACCGTATTGGCGATACCCAGAAGATTGGCGTCGGCAGAGGTTCCGGCCTTCAGGGCAGCGGCGGGCTTCATGCCGAGATCGACCATTTGATGGAATTCTTCGGCATTTCGGCCGTGGGGGTAAACAGCGGCGTCGGTACCGAGGCCTATGTTGACACCTTTGGCGAGGGCGCGCTGAAAGGTAGAGTGCATGGCGGTGATAGCGGCGTGGGCCTTGGCTGCGATCGCGGGGGGCATATAAACGTTCCGGTCGAATTGTTCCTGAAGTCCTTGAGCAGCCATCAGAGTGGGAACGAGGTAGGTTCCGTGCTGCTTCATCATGTCGAGGGCTTCGTCGTCGAGGAAGCTGCCGTGTTCGATGGAATCGATACCGGCGCGAATAGCGCGCTTTGCGGCTTCGGCACCGTGGGCGTGAGCCGCCGTTTTTCTGCGCAGCGCATGGGCTTCATCCACAAGGGCATTTAATTCTTCCTGTGTTAGTTGCGGGGTATCGACGTCGTCTGTAAGAGAGAGAACGCCGCCAGAGGCACAAACCTTTATTACGTCGGCGCCGTATTTGTGGTTGAGCCGAACGGCGTAGCGAGCCTGTTCGGGGCCGTTGATGACGCCATCGAGCGGTCCGGCTTCGTGGCCGAAAAGGCCTTCGCGGAAGCCAGCTTGATCGTCGCAGTGGCCACCCGTGGCGCCGAGGGCGTGAACCGCGACGAGCATGCGAGGGCCGGTCACATCGCCACGCGCAATGGCGTTGCGCAGGCCGACATCGATGTAATCGGCAGAGCCGACATCGCGGACGGTGGTGAAGCCGGCCATGAGGGTAATACGCGCATTGACACTGGCATCGAGCGCGCGTTCGGCCACGGTTTTTTGCAGGCTCTCGAGTTGCTGCTTGTTGTAGTCGTCGGAATACGGGAACGTCAGATGGGTGTGCGCGTCGATGAAACCGGGGAGAAGCGTGGCGACGCCGAGGTCAATCACTTGGGCGCCTGGGGGAACGGAAAACTCGGCTCCCAGCGCGGTGATGCGGTCACCGGAAACCACCACGAGTCCTGGGGTGATCAGGGTATCGCTCTTCCCATCGAAGAGCGCGGATGCTTTCAGGACGTAAGTTTTGGGCGCCAGCTTTTGTTGCTGCTGAGCGATAGAGGGAAGGGTCCAAAGTAGAAGAGCGATGAAAATACAGGGTACGCGTCTAGACATTCTTGATCACTTCCAGTCAGAGTAGTGTTTGGATCGAGCAGACTTTATCGCGCCTGAAGAAAATGTCAAGTTGGGGGGCATTCGCGGCAAATCGTGAGAGACAGGAGCATCATTTGAGGGTCCCAGCGATTCGCATCCGGGCTTGCAATCGGGAGGCGGTGAATCCCGGTGGGAAATTTGTTCTGTATTGGATGATTGCCAACCGGCGGCTGCGGTACAACTTTGCGCTGGACCGGGCTCTGGAGCACTGCCAGATACTGAAAAAGCCGCTGGTGATCTTGGAAGCGTTGCGAGTGGGCTATCCGTGGGCGAGCGATCGGCTGCACCGTTTTGTGATGGATGGGATGGCCGAGAATGCACGGTTTTGTGGAGACCGGGGCGTGCGATATCACGCCTATGTTGAGCCTCTCCGTGGTGCTGGAAAAGGCTTACTTCGGACGTTGGCGCAAGACGCTTGTGTGGTAGTGACGGATGAATTTCCATGCTTTTTTCTGCCGAAGATGGTGGCGAGCGCGGCTAAGCAAGTGAAGGTGCTTCTGGAGGAGGTGGATTCGAATGGATTGTTGCCTTTGCGAGCAACGGAGAGCGTGGCGCAGCGTGCATTCGACTTCCGCCGCATATTGCAGGGAGAATTGCCCAAACATTTAGAAGATTTTCCTCACGCAGACGCACTGGCGAAGGCGAAGCCCGCGAAGGTGGGGCCGGAACTGAGTAAGGACATTCATGGGAAGTGGCGGATGGCGACTGTCGAGTTGCTGGGGGGCGGGGAGAGTGGGCTTGGAGAGCTACCGATCGACCATACCGTTTTGCCGGACGGCTTGCGCGGGGGGCAAGAAGCGGCGCGAAGTTGTTTGAAGGAATTTTTGGACAAAAGGCTACCTCGCTATGCTGAGGAGCGGAATGAACCTGAGAACGATGTGGCGAGCGGGATGTCCCCGTACTTGCACTTCGGGCACATCTCGGTGCATGAGATTCTTGCCGAACTTGCCAAGCGCGAGAAATGGAAGCCGGAGAAACTGGCGGTTCGCGCGACTGGTAGCCGAGAAGGCTGGTGGAATATGAGCAAAAATGCGGAGGCTTTCCTGGATGAAGCGGTGACTTGGAGGGAAGTGGGGTACAACTTCGCATCGCACCGCAAAGATTACGATAGATACGAATCACTGCCGGAGTGGGCCAAGAAAACGCTGAAAGAACATGAGAGAGATGAACGGGAATTTGTCTATGACTTGAAGGAATTTGAGGAGGCCCAGACGCATGATCCGCTATGGAATGCGGCCCAAAGGCAATTGGTGCGCGAGGGGAAGATCCATAACTATTTGAGGATGCTATGGGGAAAGAAGATTCTGGAGTGGTCACGGTCTCCGGAAAAAGCGGCTGGAATTATGATCGAGCTCAACAACAAGTATGGACTGGACGGAAGAAATCCCAATTCGTATAGCGGGATTTACTGGGTGCTGGGGAGGTACGACCGACCGTGGGGGCCGGAACGGCCGATTTTTGGACTGATCCGGTATATGAGCTCGGGGAACACCGCACGAAAGGTTTCGGTGAAGAACTATATGAAGAAATACGGGCCGGAAACAACAGATCAGGGACGGTTGGAGTTCTAGAGGTGAAATCCCAGGAAGACGGAGGACAGAGTGTGGAATCGAACGTGTCCGCTTTGCTTCGTAAGGGTGCCGAGGGTCGTGGTATTGACCCAGGGGGAGGACCTGAAGTGCGGTTCCTGTCACGCGGCCCTGGAGATATCACGACCGAGCCGAGTGTTTGGGGCGCTGGTGGGCCTGGCGGTGGCCTTGGCAGTGGCTAAGGGGACTTGGGGGGCAGTCGTGGCGGTTCGATGGATATTACCGATAGTGGCAGCGGTGGTCGGCTACGGAGTAGGGTCGGCGGCATCACTGTATTTCTTTTCGGATTTGGTCGTGCAGCCGAAGGCTCCGGTGGGTCATTTTCCACATGGCTACAGGTAACATGCCTTCCGTACTATTGACCGGGCGGTAGGGCGCTCGGAGACTCGCATGCGTGGCAGCGTATTCGCAATTCCTGGGTTGCCGAGTCACGGTCAGATATCGTGTAGGGGAGATGCTGCTGTCAGCGACCGGGACTTTCTGCGGGGATTCCGGGCGGTCGATCTTTTTAGAACAGCATTTGGAACAACGTGGCACGCGGAAGTATTTCCGCTGGGAAGTTCCCTACCCGTATATCTACCGGGTTGAACCCGAGACGACGTCTGAGTCAGCCGCTGCCGGTGCGGATACTACGATTGAAGCACCCCAAGGGATTGCGAAAGCGGCTGCTGCGAGCGCCGGCGAGAGCTCCGGAGATGTCGCGACATTTCCACGACTGTTGAACCTACCCACGCCCCTCGACTGACTACGCTGAATCCACAATCCTGCTAAGAATCCGATACACTTGGTTCGCGCAACGTGTGTAAAGGCGAGAAAGCGCACGGGAGGAATTCTGTGAGCACTGTGGGGGCGTCTCGGAAAATCGGATTGATCGGATTGGGTCTGATGGGTCGGCCCATGGGAATGAATTTGCTGAAAGCTGGGTTCCCACTGACGGTGTGGAATCGTACGGCATCGCGGGCCGACGAGTTGGTGGCGGGGGGCGCCAAACTGGCGAAGTCCCCAAGGGAGGCGGCGGAAGCGAGTGATGTCCTGTTGACGATGGTGAGCGACCCGCCGGCGTTGGAATCTGTGCTGTGGGGTGAGTACGGCGCGCTAGAGAGTCTGAAGAAAGGAAGTACTTATATTGACTCCAGCACCGTGTCACCCGAGCTGGCAAAGAAGATTGCGGCGGCTTGCAAAGATCGAGGGATTCGCTTTCTGGATGCTCCGGTGACCGGGGGAGATTGGGGAGCGCGAGAAGGCAACCTGGTATTCATGATTGGCGGAGATAAGGAGACGTTTGAGGACGTAGAGTCGATCCTGAGGGTAATGGGGAAAAGATTCTTTTTGCTAGGGCCGAATGGCGCCGGTCAGACGATTAAGGTAGCGATGAACGCGATTCTGGCTTTGCAGGTGGGAGCGGTGGCAGAAGCAATTGGTTTGATCACCAAGGCAGGGTTGCAGGGTGAGCAGCTGCTGGAGGTATTGCAAGCCAGCATGGCGCGATCGGGCTTGGTCGATTTGAAGGCCCCGCTGATGTTGAAGGGAGATTTTAAACCAAGTTTTCCGCTGCGGCTGATGCACAAAGATCTGGGGCTGGCGCTGGACCTGGCGAATCAGTTGGGCGTAGCTCTGCCGACGACGGCGGCGGTGCGCGAAGTGTATAACTACGTGAAGGGTGAAGCGAAGGAAGATGTGGACTACTCCGCCGTAATCCAGTTCTGGAAGAAGTAGAAGCGAAAGCTATCTTAGCGGTCTCGGTGGAAAGAAACCGATTGGCAGATCGCGCGAGGTGCGCAGGCCGGACTGCGCGTCAAGAATGGCGGGTATGGAATTCACGGCGACGGAAGCGGTGGCGATATCGCCGTGGGAGCCGCCCGGTATGACCAGGCTGATGTTGGGGTGACCCTGAAGTTCGACGGTGTCTGCTGGATCCTTGGCGCCGACATACATCTGCAGTTCCATGTAAATCAGTTCTTGGCCTTCGAATAGCCCGCGAGCGATTTGGTGTACGCCCGCGGCTTGCCCAGATTCGACAGCCAGAAATTCCGTCTGGACACGCTCAGAGGCGACTTTCGGCTCGATGGTTTCGGTAATTTGATCGATGCGAATGCCGAGGCTGTCGGCAACCATGGCGACGGACTCGGGCAGTCCGACGTGCTTGATGGTGCCTTCCTGAACTTTGGCGCGAAATTCATCGACGGTCATGCCGGCGCCGATCTTCTTTTGTAATGGAAGGCGACGCTTGGAAGCGTCGACGACGCGAAGAGCCTTGACATGGTCAATGCGTTGGGACACACCGGCAAGAGTGATGACCAACTTGTCCATTACAAAGCCGGGATTGATGCCGGTGCCGACCAGGGCTACGCCAGACTCTTTCGCGGCTTCGTCGAGTTTGGCGGCGAGGTCCGGGTGGGTGCGGTAAGGGTAAGACAACTCCTCGCAAGTAGACACGACGCAGGAGCCGACGTCGATGCAGGCGAGGAGTTGGTCCATCACTTTGGCGAGGGAGGATGAGGTGGTGTGCATGACCACATCGGCGGACTGCGCAAGCGTACCCTTCGCATCACCAGAGACCTTGACGCCCCAAGGACCGTCGGTGGCACCGACTACTTCAGAGAGGTCTTTGCCGATTTTTGCGGGATCGGAATCGATGGCGCCAACGATGTCGACGGATTCTTTTTCGCGAAGTAGTTTCACGATGGAGGCACCAATAGGACCAATCCCATATTGAATGGCACGAATTTTCTTTTTCACAGTAGTCTCCGATCCAGCAGCGAGTAGAAGAGAGCACAGAGCAGAATTTCGCCGGGAGCGAACTATCAAGCGTACTGGATTTCGCGAGGGCAGGCAATCGGGGGACGTCAAAACGGTGGGTGTCTGTTGCCGCTGGTGGGTGGAGCACGCATAATGGGGCTGCCCAGCTGAGGTGGTGGAGGTAACAGAATGCGCGCCGAAAAGATGACTGACGCGGATATACAGAAAAACCTGCACAACGTGAGCGGGTGGAGCGTAGTAGACGG
>Ga0335076_10002529_pt1 | contig 18214 bp, 18 predicted proteins | sample Lox_Sample_25_FD_206717 | JGI IMG/M metagenome (GOLD analysis project Ga0335076, IMG submission 206717) | Soil microbial communities from Loxahatchee National Wildlife Refuge, Florida, United States - Lox_Sample_2.5 | ecosystem: Environmental > Terrestrial > Soil > Wetlands | place: USA... | reverse complement strand
GAGGCGGTTAGAGGAATGTTATCCCCCGAGCTTCTTCACTTCTTCGTTGTAATACTTGCGGTAGAGGATGTCCCACTCCTGCGAGCCTTCGAGGATGGTCCGCTTCTGGCTCTCGATCTTTTGCCGGGCTGCGAGATCGATTCTCTCTTCCTGATTGAGGAGTTCCTCCAGGATTTTGCGGGTTTCCTGGCGGATGGTGTTGGGATCTTCGATGAACTCGACCTGATCCATTTCCTTGAGCACGTCGGCGACGGCGCGGGCCAACACATTGACTTTGTCGCGGCTGAGCCTCACAGCACCGCCTTGTACTTGCGCACGAGTTCGCTCTTTACCTTGCGGAACATCTCCTGGTAATTGGCGCCGGTCCTGCGCATCTCTTCGGAATAGGCTTCAAGGATCACGCGGACTTCATCGTTGATGCGATCTTCCAGCGTGAGTTCGTCAAGCAGGGCGGCATGCACACGCTCAGTGACGGCCGGAACCGAGTCGACCTCGATAAACTTTGTAGCTATCAGTTTTTTTGTTACTTCGCGGGCCAGATAGCCCACATATTCTTTGGAAAAAAGCATTTGTGGATCAGAAATCCTGCCTGGGATCGGATCTTAAGTTTTGAATCAAAAAGTGTAACACAGCAGGGAGGCTATCGGAGCGGCCGTCAGGGTTGTCGGGGCGACTGATCCCGCAAGGTATAGACGAACTGGCGGATCTCGTGCCGCTCACGCTCGCGGCTTTCTGCCGACTCTTTCGACATCCGCTCATAAGTCTGGAGTTCGGCTCTGGACTTCTCTGCTTCCCCTGTTCTGCGGTAAGCTTGCCCCAAGCGATAATGGGCTTCTTCGTTCTCTGGACTGAATTGTGCGGCGCGCTGTAAATCTGGAATCGCTTTTGCGAAGTACCCTTGCTCGAAATGAACGATGCCCAATTGAAGGTAAGCGACCCCGAACTTCGGATCGAGTTGGATAGCGCGATTCAGAAGCTTTTCGACCTGTTGCGCATTCGCGGGATCAGGGTTCGTTTTTTGCGCCTTCCATAACGAAGCGGCGTAATAGTAATTCGCCTCCGGGCTCTCGGGATGCAGCGTGGCAAAGCGGCGCAGGTGATCGAGCAGTTCCGGCGAAGACGATGACTCAGCCCGGTCGATCTTGCCCAGGAAAAGATAGGGCACGGGATTATCAGGCTGAAGGTCAGACGCCTCGCAGATGGTCTTGATCGCCTGCTCAGCGGACCCTTGCGCGAACAAAGACGCGCCAAGCGCGACCTTCATGCGAATAGAACCAGGAAAAGATCGCACTCCCTTACCGAAGACTTCGACAGCCGGTTCCGGCGCATGATGCAACAGCAGCTCCGTGCCCCAATCGAACAGATACGGCTCGCTGGGGTCGAGTTCGGCGGCACGCTGATACTCCCGAACCGCCGCCAGAGAGTCGCCGGACTTCTCGTCGCTATCGGCCGCCCGATGATGAATCGAAGCCTGCTCATGCTCCGCTGCTGACGACGGCTGCGGAGAAGAATCTTTGCCGAGCGCGGCCGTCTCTTTGGCGAGCGAGTCGCGTGTGCGGACGATTGTGTCTGACCCGTGTCCGCCGAGGTTTGTCGTATCGGTGACGCCTGAGACCGTGAATTGCGGTTGATCGTAGAACTGGGGGACCTCAGGGGAGGAAGAGCGCGCGTTTAACGTCACATCGATGGCCTTCTTTTGGCCGGGCTGGATGGAAATCGCCCCGATGCTGGTCGCGTTGTAACCCTTCTTCTCTAGGTGCAGGCTGTAAAGACCCGGTCGTACTTCAAAACTGTAGCGGCCGCGATCGTCTGTTTTAACGGTTGGAAGTTCAGAGCCCGCTCCGCTGAGGAGAACAAGTGCCCCACCAATGGGCTTGCCGTCAGCGGTGCAGACCTTGCCGCCCAGCGAGGATTGATCTGAGTTCTCTTTCGATTGTGCCCAAGCATTAGACAGGGCGATCGCGATCAGGAAGGCAGCGAGAAAAAAGCCTGTTGCTCGATATGCGATTCGGCGGACAACAGCCGAAGAGTTGAAGGCAGAAATCACTAGCCGGGATTCTAGTGCGCGCAACGGAGGGCTGCAACCGGCCTGGAGCAGTCAATGCGAAGTGACGAATTCAAAAAAGGGGAACCTGCGTTTACAGGTTCCCCGAAGTTGCATGACGTTGCCCAGACGATCGTCATGCTTGCCCAGCTAATTTCATTCAAAATTCCAACGATCTCACGCCATCGCGGCACGAGCTTCCTCGTGCGATACCGCCGCGGGCGGGTGGGGCAAAGCCCTGAAGCCCGAGTGCGCCGCGCCGGATCCCACATGTGTGACGTCGGCAATCGAATACCATTCGCGGCAGAGTTGCCCGACCTGCTTGGGATTCACGTCGAGCGCAAGCGTGACCTGATGTCCCTGCTCGGCGGGCTCGGCCTGCACAACCGGCAAATCAAGGCCTCGGCGCGAAGCGGCGTTCAAAATGCGCATCAACGTCCCTTGGGTATTGCGATAGCGAATGTGGAATTGCATAGCACGCTCCCGAACAACGATTGCAGATTTGCGATTTCAGATTGCAGATTGAACAAGCCACAGCGCGCCGTAAAATCTGCAATCAGAAATCTTCAATCTGAAATCTTTTCTATTTTTCTTCCAGCATCATCTCCGACAACGCTGCTCCCGCCGGCACCATCGGAAACACGTTCGCCTCTGGCGCGCAATCGAACACCAGCAACTCCGACTTGGGCGACGACAGGAATCGATCGATCTGATCGCCAGTCTCGCGCGATACCGGGTACTCTCGGATCGCCTCCTCGCTCATGCGCCAGCCGTGAATCTTGTAAGCCTTGGCGATATCGACGAAATCCGGGTTATCGCTGAGATCGGTCTCGGCATAGTTGCGCTGATAAAAAAGCTGCTGCCACTGCCGCACCATCCCGAGATACTTGTTGTCGATGATGACCATCTTGATCGGCAGTCCCAAACGTTGCACCGTGGCCAGTTCCTGGATGTTCATCTGAAATCCGCCATCACCCGAGACGCACAGGACGCAGGTTTCCGGCTGGGCGAGCTGCACGCCGATCGCAGCAGGCAAAGCGAAGCCCATGGCTCCCAGGCCGCCCGATGTGATGAAGCCGCGCGGCGACGAGGAGCGATACCGTTGCGCCGCCCACATCTGGTGCTGGCCAACGTCGGCAAGAACCACGCTATTTTGCGGCAAGCGGCTGAAGAGCTCGTCGAGAAAACGAATCGTGGGCTGAGCCAGCCCGCGCGGATCGAGTTCGGCGCGGTCAGTGCCGCAAGCAACCGCGCGCCAGCCGCTGAAATCTGGCAACGAGTGGCGGCGCAGTTCAGCGTGGAATGCGGGGACGGTGTCGGAAAGATCTCCGATCACCGGCAGGTCGCAAGGCCGCACGCGATCGAGCTGCGCAGGATCGATTTCGAAATGAACGATCCTGGCATGCGGCGCGAAGCGCGTAGGATCGCCGGTCACGCGGTCATCAAGTCGCGCGCCAAACACCAGCAGCAAGTCGGTCTCGTGCAGCGCCATGTTGGCCGCGCGCGTGCCGTGCATGCCCACCATGCCGAGATAGTAAGAAGCCTGCGGCTCAACTGCTCCGAGACCGTGAACCGTGGCGAAAGTCGGAACGTCGAGATCATCGAGCAGTCGCCGCAGCTCCGGGATTGCGCCCGAAAGCTTGGCTCCGGCGCCGACCAACGCAACCGGCCGCGTAGCCTGCTGCAGCATGGCCACAATCGTGTCCGTGAAAGCGCCTTCCGCCTTGGCGTCGGCAGGACGCGCGTGTGGCGTGAACTTCACCGGTCCTGAAAATGCTTTCTTCGATTTCAGAATGTCGGTCGGAATGTCGATGACGACGGGACCCGGCCGTCCGCTCCGCGCCCAGTGAAATCCCTCAGCGATCACGTCAGGAACTTCGTCGAGCGTGCGTACCAGCCGGCTCCACTTCGTCAGCGAAAGAGTGACACCAAAAACGTCGGTCTCCTGAAAGGCGTCGGTACCGATCAGCGCGCTGCGCACCTGTCCCGTGATGCACACCAGCGGGACGGAATCCATCTTCGCGTCGGCGATGCCGGTCACCAGATTGGTTGCGCCGGGACCGCTGGTAGCCATGGCGACGCCAACTTTCCCGGTGACCCGCGCATATCCTTCGGCAGCGAAGACCGCGCCTTGCTCATGCCGAGTGAGGATGTGGCGCACCCCGCTGTCACGGAGTGCGTCATACAGCGGCATAATCGCGCCGCCGGGGTAGCCAAAGACGAGGTCTACCCCTTCGGCGCGCAAGCACTGCAGCACGATCTCGGCTCCGCGAAGCTCGGCGTGATCAGGCATTCACCACCCCTATCGCGGACGCTTCGGACTCCCATGTCTCGCAACGTCGGCGAGACATGGGGCATCCCAATTCAACTCGATCGACTCTGGAGGCCCTTCTAGGCATTCACCACCTGTTTAGGAGCGTCAGCCTGCTTCTTGCCTTCTTTCGGCAGCCAACTCATCATGCCGCGCAACTGAGCGCCAATGATCTCGATGGGATGCTGCTTTTCTTTTTCGCGCAGCTTGTTGAAGTTGGGACAACCAGCCTTGTTCTCGGCAATCCACTCCTGCGCGAATTTGCCGGATTGAATGTCGGCCAGCGTCTTCTTCATGGCCTGCCGCGTAGCATCGCCGACCACTTGTTCGCCACGGGTCAGATCGCCGTACTCGGCGGTATTCGAGATCGAGTAGCGCATGCGGGCCAATCCACCTTCGTAGATCAGGTCCACAATCAACTTCACTTCGTGCAGGCATTCGAAATAGGCGATCTCCGGCGCATAGCCGGCTTCGACCAGAGTTTCGAACCCCTTCTTGATGAGTGAAGTCAATCCGCCGCAGAGTACGGCTTGCTCGCCGAAAAGATCGCTCTCGGTCTCTTCACGGAAAGTGGTTTGCAGCACTCCAGCCCGCGTTGATCCGATGCCATGGGCGTAGGCCAGCCCAAGTTCGTGGGCGCGGCCAGTCGCATCCTGCTGGATCGCGATCAACGATGGAACTCCACGGCCTTCGGTGTAAACCCTCCGCACGAGATGGCCGGGGCTCTTGGGAGCGATCATCACCACGTCAACGTCGTTGGGCGGAACGATCGTCTTGAAGTGAATGCTGAATCCGTGGGAAAAACCGAGGACCTTGCCGGGATGAAGATAAGGCTTGATGAACTGCTCGTAAACGGCGGCTTGGGTTTCGTCGGGAGTGAGAACGTGGATCCAGTCGGCACGCTTTGCCGCCTCATCGGGCGCCACCACGACCATGCCGTCGGCGCGGGCCTGCTGCGCGCTCTGACGGTTGGGATCGAGCCCGACGATGACTTTGTGCCCGCTGTCACGAAGATTCTGCGCCTGCGCGTGTCCCTGGCTACCGTAACCCAGGATGGCGATGGTTTTGCCCTTTAGCGCCTCGGGCTTGGCATCGCGTTCATAAAAGATAGTGACCACCTGCGTACTCCTCTCTGTTAGACAAGGGGAGAAATGGTTCCCTTGTTCTTGGGGATGAACTGCACTCTGCCGAAAACGGTAGCAGAACAGGCGCTGCGGCGAAAGACCGACCGGTCGGTCGGTATCGGCAATCCTACCTAGGCCCGCCCTTTCCTGTCAAGAACAAATGCCTGCGCCCTTCGTGCGGACTGGGGTGTCAAATTCTGTATCGAAGCACGCGGCCTTGCGCGTACCCTTGTATGTGCAGTGCCACACGGTGGCATGCTCAGCCTGCAAGGGAGGCAAGTCCATGGCTGACAAGCGGACTCCCACGATCGAAAAGCCCCAAAACTCTAATGGATCCGGCGCCAGATCGAAAACGGCACCGACTGAAAACCGAAGCACCTCCATGCGCCTCGACAAAGACTTCGATTACGAACGAGAACTCCTCCGCCTTCACATCGAACTGGTGAAGCTGCATGAATGGGTGCATCACAAGGGACTGAAAGTCGTCGTCCTGTTCGAAGGGCGCGATGCGGCGGGAAAAGGCGGGGCGATCAAGCGCATCACGCAAGAACTCAACCCGCGCATTTGCCGTGTCGTGGCGCTGGGCACGCCGACCGAGCGCGAGAAAACGCAGTGGTACTTCCAGCGCTACGTCGCGCATCTGCCCGCTGCCGGAGAAATCGTGCTCTTTGACCGCAGTTGGTACAACCGCGCCGGCGTCGAGCACGTCATGGGCTTCTGCACCGACGCCGAATACCAGGAATTTCTGCACAGTTGTCCGGAATTCGAGCGCATGCTGGTTCGCGCCGGCATCATCCTGATCAAATACTGGTTCTCGGTCAGCGACGAAGAGCAGGAGCGGCGCTTCCAGAACCGCATGAAAGATCCAACCAAGCGCTGGAAACTCAGCCCCATGGATCTGGAGTCGCGCCGCCGCTGGCAAGAGTATTCCCGTGCCAAAGACGAGATGTTTGCCGTCACCGACATCAAGGAAGTCCCCTGGTACGTGGTCAACGCCGAGAACAAGAAATGTGCGCGTCTCAACGTCATCCGCCATCTGCTGTCGATGATTCCCTACAAAGACCTGACGCCGGAGCACCTCAAGCTGCCGTCTCTCGACAAGTCGAAGTACGTCCGGCCGCCCATCCAGAAACAACACTTCATCCCCGAGGTGTATGTCGTAGAAGAGTAGAAGCGGGGCCGTCCGGGCGATTGACGAGCGCAAAACCTGTGCGCGGTTTTGATACCATGTCCCCCAATGCCCCGCGAAACCCTGGTCGATTCCCGGCAGGAAATCCTGCGCACCGCTGCCCGGCTATTCCAGCAGCGCGGCTATGATGCGACCTCGATGAATGATGTCGCCGCCGCGCTCAAGCTAAGCAAGGGCGGTCTTTATCATCACTTCCAGAGCAAGGACGAAATCCTGTTCGAGATCATGAGCCACGCCATGGACATCACGCAGGAGCGCGTCCTGGGGCCGGTGCGCAACATCGACGATCCCGCAGAACGGCTACGGGCGCTGATCCGGCTGCACATGGAAGTGGTGCTGAGCCCGCGCGATCGCGAGATCACGGTCATGCTGCATGAAAATCATCCGCTGCCACCCGCATTGCGCCGGCGCATTAATCAGCGGAAGAAGGAATACGTTCATTACGTCGAGAACCTGATCGCGGAAGTGCAGAGGGAAGCGCAGCGCCATCACCAGACCAAAGGCGCGGTAAGCCCGCGGGCGGCTGCGTTCGCGCTGCTGGGAATGATCAACTGGATTTACCAGTGGTATAAGCCGGAAGGAAAACTTCAGGCCCAGAATCTGATTCCGCAGTTCACAGACCTGGTTTTTAACGGCATTCTGGCCTAGACCGTTCCGCATTGCCGATCACTCGGCGTGGGAGGATCGAAGTGTCCCAAGCGAAGGCGAATTGTTTCGCTTTGCCATCCCTTGAGCAACGCCGGGCTGACGCCCACAAGGCATATCTGGAGTTCTTGCGCGTTCCCAGCATGAGTGCTGGACTCTATGTGCTGGCAGCGGGAGCCGAAGATCAGCAGAACCCGCATCACGAAGACGAGATGTACTACGTGGTGCGGGGCCGGGGGCGATTTCGGGCCGGCGATGAACACTACGCAGTCGCTGCGGGCAGCGTGTTATTTGTGGCCGCAGAAGTGGAACACAAGTTCTACGAGATTTCGGAAGAATTGGCCGTCCTGGTTTTCTTCGCGCCCGCGGAAAACTGAGCAAGCCAGCCTTTCGCAATGAAACGCATTTGCCTGTTCGGGCGCGGAAGCCGCTGCTTCAGCTTTCAGCTGACTCAATGTCGGAGCTCCAGGCGCCCTCAGATTCTGCCGGGTTGCAGGCACCCAATAGACTTCTTCTTTGATGACGCCCTTATCTGTGAAGCCGCGCCTCTTCAGGATCGCTTTGCTGTGTTCGATCATCTCCGGATGCCCGCACAAGTAAGCCATGGCGTTGGTTCCGTCGAGACCCCATTGGTCTGCATATTTGCGCAGCACATCATCGGCACGGCCGATTTCGCCCGGCCAGTCTTCGTGGTCCCAAGGACGGCTGACGGTTGGCACGTAAGTGAACCAGGGCGCTGCAGATTTAGCCAACGTTCTAAGTTCTTCGAGATATCCGAACTCCCATGGGCGGCTTGCGCCATTCAGCAGAAAGAGCTTATGGGCGCCGTCGAATCGTCCTTCCTGCCATTGCTGGTGCAGAGTCCGGACAAAGCTGACAAACGGGGCGACACCGGTAACGGTTGAGATCAGCAGGTGATTCTTGCGCCCATTCTGCGTATCCAGTGAGAACTTGCCTTTCGGCGCTTTCCGCATGAGCAACTGATCGCCCACCTGCATTTTGTGCAGGAGCGGAGTCAGCGCACCCTCGGGCACGAGTTCGAAGAAGAATTCAACTTCATCCTCGGCCGGAGAAGAGGCAATCGAATACGGCCGCTCGATGCGCTTTCCGTTCTCCTCCACACCCAGCGTCGCGTATTGGCCGGGGACGAACTTGAACTCACCGCCGCTGCGGATGCGGAACATCCACAGGTCGGGCGCGAAATCAATTCGCCTCGTTATCTGAGCACGATAGAACTTCTCGTCGGGAATCGTCATCTGTATTTGCCGAACCGTTCAAAGCCTGATTCAGGATCATCGGACGTTCTCAGAACCCGATGCAAGAGTACTTGCGTCGCCTCGCAGGTGCAGTTACCCGTCCTGTACTCCAATGAATCCCGAGCGCGGTCTTCCAACCGAACGGTCGTATAGGCTGCTCTTAACTCAATGCTAACGCCGAGGCCGGAGGTTGGAAAGATAGCATCGCCATCGATTTTATGGATGACCTGAATCGCGATTGTGATTCAAGCCCCTAGAAGTGACCACAGACCCACAAACCCTGTCATTCCGAGCGGAGTCGAGGAATCCCTACATCCGGCAGTGGGTTGCGGGTGTAGGGATTCCCTTCGACTGCGCTCAGGGCAGGCTCTTCGACTGCTCAGGATGACAAATCGGCGGGGCTGCACCACGGACCTGAATCGCAATAGTGATTCGTTCCGGATGCGAAGTTGCACATTTTGTGGAGCGGGCACTCTTGCCGCAGTGCCGGAAAGCTACGCTATTTTCCCAGCACCAGAACGACAAAGCTGTTCGGCACCATGGGCGGCCTGGGATGCGGGTGATCCGCGGTCGGTGTCGGAGGCGCTCCGAATTCGGCCGTGACCAGGAAAACATTGTGCGTTTTCGAGTCCAGGGCCATGGTGCGGGCGCCACGCTGGGTCTTTACATTTTCGACGGCCGCGAATTTCGTGGGCGATGCTTCTTTCACTACCGTCAGTTGCCCTTCGCCGCACGAGGCGAAAGCCAGCCCAGTCTCGTCGTCAAATGCGGTCGCATCTACTCCATCTCCAATCGCCGGATTGGCTAGCACTTTGCCATTGTCGGCATCCACGATGGCCATCATCTTGTTGTCGCATCCCACAAAGAGACGCCGGTTCTTTCGATCCATCGAAAGTCCGGACGGCTCGGTGCATGGAGCGAGAGGCCACTTCCATTTGATCTCCAACTTCTTCGAATCGATGGCCACCAATTCGCTCTTGTCCTCGATGTTTACGAATACCTCGCCGTTGCCATCGCTCGCCGCAAACTCGGGCTTGCCATCGAGTTTGATCGTCTCGAGCACTTGTCCGGTTCCGGCATCCAGCACCGTCGAATCCTGGCTCTTGCCGTTAAACGTGAAGACGCGTTTGCTTGCGGGATCGTAGATGATGGCGTCGGGATTCTCGCCGACCCTCACTTTACTGATCACCTCGAGAGAATCCAGCTTGAACATGGTCACAGTGCCTTCGCGCCCGTTACTGGTAAAGCCGCGCCCGGCGTCTTGTGCCAGTGCGATACCGTGCACGCCCTCAGTGTTGGGAATTTCTCCGACGCTTCTGCCGGAATCGGCATCCAGCACCATCACGTGGGTACCGCGCGAAATGTACACCCGGCGCGCGCTCGCATCGACGGTGAGGTAATCCCAGCCGCCTTCGCCGCCGAGCTTATAAGTGGCGATTACGTGATATCCGGGAGCGTCGGCTGACCATAAAACTGCGGAACAGATGAACCACAGCAAAAAGCAAAGACTCATTCTCTTATTCATGAATCCCTCCTGACCCTTGCCGTTTTGGGCCTTCCTAGTCTTCGCCGCGAACCTGAATTTTGCATCAAAGCCTTTGTATCTAAGCGAATGGCTGACCGGAAGTAACTTTACCCTATCCCAACAGTCGACCTAGACTTTTCTTAATATGGAGAACGCGCAATCAAATCCGCCGGGGCAAGTCCCGGTACAATCCGCGGGCACGACGGATCCGCGCCTGCAGCCAACACCGGACTTCGGAACTCTAGGTCCGAGTGCGGATGTCCCGCTGTGCTGCACCGATCACGCCGGATCCAATGCTCGTGCAAAAGGCAATCCTCGCGGCGGTCCTGTCATCGCCGCCATGGCTGGAGTGCTGCTCGCAGTTCTGGTCGGCAGCATCGGCAGCGCCCATGCCGCGTGGTCGAAATTCTCAGGCTTCTTCTCGATCGCAGGAAATGGTTCTTTGCACTCGGCAAAGAACGCTGAAATCGACCAACTGAAACCTCAAAATCAGGCCGAGGCTCTGCTGGAACTGGCCGTTGCTCACAACGACGCTGCTGTGGAGCAGATTTCCACCCGTGTCGATCGCTGGCAGGGACGCATCCAGTGGACGCCTCAGATCGCGAATCTGACCACCGCGGCGCTGAATTCGAAAGATATGCGTGTACGCACTTCGGGCGTCGAGGTGGAACTCGCAGCTTATGGCCTAGCCAGGAATTCCGATACGGTCGATTATCTGGTGCACTCCGCGGAGTCGCCAGACCACGCACAAAAAATCTGGGCGCTCTGGGCGCTCGGGCTGATGGGAAATCGAGGAGTACAACAAGGCCGCGTAACTGAGATTCTGATGTCACATCTGCGCGACTCGGATGCGGATTCCCGCCGCTGGGCGGTTGAAGGATTGGCGCTCGTGGGAAGCACCCCGGTGATTCTTCCGCTTCTGCAAGTGATGCACGATGATCCTTCGCCCGGAGTTCGAGAAAGCGCAGCCTGCGCTCTGGCAGAATCTGGAATGTTCTCTCACGAACAGCGATTCGAGGCTGTTCCCCAGTTGCTGAAGTATACGGATGATCCTGCACTTGATCCTCAGACTCAGGCTTGGGCATACCAGGCATTGGCGGATATCACGCACCAGCACTTGGGAAACGATCCCGCGGCCTGGCGCAACTGGTACACCAGCCAGCAATAAAAACGTGGTCAGCGGTTAGTGGCCAGTGCGCCAATCACTGACCGCTATCCACCGACCACAAGTCACCACCCACCACGAAAAACTTACTCCGCCATTTTCGCCACGTGCACGTCAAAACCTGTCTTGGGCAATAGCGATGTCAGGGCGAACACCTTGAATCCATCGCCGCTGACTTCGGTGTGCCGGTAAACGCCCGGCTCGCTCTCGATGGTCTCGCGGCGCCCTTCCATATCCTCGAGGAACGCCTGCGCCCGGCCCGTCGACACTTCAATTTCTTTTGCGCGAGTAACCACTGCCTCCGAGGCATACGAGCGCACCAGCTTTGGCCAATACTTTTCCAGCAGATCCGTGCTGGCAAATACATCTGCCCAGATGATGCGCCCGTTCACCGCCACCACCACGCCCAACGCATTCCGATCGCGCAGCTGCCGGATCAGGCTGCGATAGTTTTCTTCCAGCGGCTTCGCCACCGCGTCGACTTGTTTCTTAACTTCGGAGTTTTCCATCACCCTCGCATACGAAGTCGTCTGAGCCAGTTCGGCCGCCACGGCTGGTGACGCCGCGGAAACTTCTACACTTTCGGCCGACTGCTGCTTCCTCACCGCTGCCCAGACTTCATTCTGATCTTTGTCGGCCATCGCTTTCGCGCGCACGGAGGGCTGCGCCATAATCGCCATCGGGACTGACCCATGAAGCTCTTTACCGTTTGTTCCGTACATCGCTTCGGAAGCGCCGAAGTGCTCGCTTGCGGCAACCCAGCGTCCGGGCTCAACGCAAAACACGCTCAGGTCTACCGGATCACTCTCTGCAGGCACGATGCGGTCTTTACCAATCACGCGGTCCTGCTTGCCTCCAGTCACAATTTCCCCGGCGAGCAAGAGCAGTGGACGCCTCGAGTTGTTCACCAGTACAAGCCGGTTGACTTCTGCCCCGTCATACCGCACCGAAGGCACTCTTCGCCGCCGGATTAAACCCGATACATTTCCAGCTTCGGTTACAACCACATCGCCTGAGCGCAAACCTTCGTCGAGCGTCAAAAACTCTCCGGTGGAATAACTCTTGTTCGCCACCACGGGGAAGATCGTCAGGTTTCCATGTCGAATCGGCTCTAATACCTTGTAGCCCGAGGCTGCATTTGTCTCTCCGGCTCTGGCTTGCCGCTGCGACATTACCAGCAGACCAGTCATCGCCCCGAGCAACGCCACGACTACGGATGCCTTCGATTTCATAGACGCTCCTTCCCCGCGGCACAGATGCCTGTTGCTGCCCAGGACCGGCGATTCGAGCTATGGGAGGACCGCTCCCGGAGCCTCCGCTGTCCTGTCTGAACTTCGTTTGAAGAACGAACATTTCCGCGCGGCTTGCGCCCAAAATTCACGCCCCAGGCGTCTAATTAATTGATAGCATCACGATGAGGGGAAGCTCCTAAGCAGTCCGACGGACCTACACCAAGCCTTCGCATGAACTTAACCAAACAACTCTCCGCCGTGCAGTCGGTCGCAAACGAACTGCTGGCGGAATTGCGTGCCAAGGCGGAGTGCCAGAAAATCGGGCTGAGCAACGATTCGTTTCTGACGATCCTGTGCGAGGTTGGAACGAAGTACGTTTCCGAAGGCGCCTCGGAGACTGAGGTCCGCACCTTCTTTTTGAGTCTGCGCATCGACGAGCTTGCGTTAGCGCGTGCGTGCGCCGCCGGCCACAACACAGCCTGGGAAATCTTCCTCACGCGCTATCGCGAGAAGCTCTATCTTTCCGCTCTGCGAATCGCCCGCGAAGATTCTGCCGCCCGCGAACTTGCCGACACCTTATACGCCGATCTCTACGGAACCAACACGCGAGCCAGCGAGCGTGTCTCGAAACTTTCTTCTTATACCGGACGCGGATCGCTGGAGGGCTGGCTGCGCACGGTCCTCGCCCAGGAGTATGTCAACCGCTACCGCCGCACCAAGCGGCTGGTCAGCCTTGAAGAGGAGTCGGAAGAAGGCATCCAGTTCCGCGCTCCAGACCCGGAGCCGACCCCCGCTCCCGATGCTCGCCTGGGCCGCGCCACAGACGTGGCGCTGGCCATGCTTTCGGCAGAAGACCGTATGGTGCTGAGCTCGTATTACCTCGACGGACATACCCTCGCCGAGATTGCCCGCATGCTGAGCGTCCACGAATCGACCATCAGCCGCAAGCTCGACAAACTGGCTAAAACATTGCGAAAACAGATCCTTGCGGACTTGGTACGAGGTGGGATGTCGCGGCGGCAGGCGGAAGAGGCCCTGGAGGCCGACGTGCGGGATCTGCAGGTCGATATTCGCCGTTCTTTGGCGCAAGAACCAGCAAATGGGGCGTTCTCAAAGAAGACGGCAGAGGCACGGGTCCCCGAGGATCCAGGCTAAGTAGGCCGCGGAAGTTACGCCGAAAAATTCGGTTTTGTAGTGGTCCGGGCCGGCTGGAAAGTTGGCCGAGAAACTGAAATGCAGAATGTCCCCAATATCGTGCGCGAGCGGCTGAGAGCCGTCGTTCCGCCCGGAGATCATCCGGAGGCGGATTTGCTCACGGCTTTTGCCGAGCAGTCGCTGCCCGAACGCGAACGGGCGAAGCTGATGAATCACCTGGCCCGCTGCGGCCAGTGTCGCGACGTCATCATGCTCGCCCTGCCTGCCGCGGAGGAAACGAGGACTGTCACTACTCCTGTTCGCGGAAACTGGCTCACATGGCCCACGTTGCGATGGGCATTTGTGGCCGCGGGAATCATTGCCATTGCATCGTTCGCAGTCATGCAATATCAGCACGGCAAGCAAAACGCCACGACCGCGTTGCGAACGGCATCGCCTGAGGCCACGAGCACGGTATCCAAGAACGAGGCGCCTGCGCCGCCTGCCGCGCTCGACGCAACCGCGCTATCTGCATCTGCCGCAAAGAAGAGTGCGAGCGCCGATTTACCTCAGTCCAGTCCTCCCCCTCCTGCAGCCCACGCTGACGCCGAAAAGACGCTCGTCGCTCATTTGGATGCGTCATACGGCACGACCGCTCGGGCTCAGGCCAATGAGCCGAAAAGGGGCGCTGTTGCCGGTGGTCCGCTGGTGAGACCGCAACAGCAAGGAAGCTTCCAACTGCAGGCTCAGGCTCCGTCTCCGGCGGCGCCGCGTCTCGAGAAGCAAATGTCGCAGTTGGCGGCAAATGTGCGGTCCGCTCCGTCGACGAGCGTAGAACCTCAGGCAGGAGGCCTTGCCGATGCAGGCGCTGTATCTTCCGACAAAGCAGTTGAGACCGCCGAGGTTTTCAAGGCCAAGGACGCATCGCCTCCGGCGACGGGCGCAAATGAAGTGAAGGCCGACCGCAAGCAAACCGCAGCCGGACAGATTGGCGGATATGTGTTCGATCCGAGCGGAGCCGTTGTGCAGCATGCCCAAATTACGGTGACGCCGGCGAACGCCGGTCCCGCCACTACAACCGTTACCGACGCTCGCGGGAGTTGGGAGATTGCCGGCCTGACTCCCGGCAACTACCGGGCTCAGGCCCAGGCGCAAGGCTTCCGGACTTCGGTACTCGACTTCAGCTACGACGCGAAGAACCCGGCCATCTACAGCATGACCTTGGCGCCCGGCAGTGTAACGGAGACGGTTGAAGTCGCGGCCGCGGCTCCCGTCATTCAGACGGAAACCTCAGCCGTGGGCAAAATCACCAGCAAGGAAACCAGCCAGCTACCGCTCAACGGCCGCAACGTTACCCAGTTGGCGACAATGACGACGCCGCGCTGGACGATCAGTTCCTCTGGCGGGCTGCAGCGTTCCCTGGATCAAGGCAAGACCTGGCAAGACGTAAACGTGCTAGCAGAATCTGATGCCTCTACAGCTGCGTCGAGTCTCGAGGTGTCGTCCGAAACTACCGTTGCCAGAGCTAAAGTCGCTCAGAAGAAGTCTGCGAGCGCGCCATTTGCCTTCCGTGCCGTAACCGCAATCGGAGCCGATGTCTGGGCTGGTGGATCGCAAGGGGCGCTGTATCACTCCAGCGATGCCGGCAATCACTGGACTCGAGTTGTACCGTCTGCAGGCGGCACATCATTGACGGGCGACGTCATTCACCTGCAATTCGCCGATGCGCAGCATGGAAAGATCACAACCTCGAGGCCGGAAGTCTGGACGACCTCCGACGGCGGACAGACCTGGCAGAAAAACTGATTCGTATCATCCTCGGCGCGCCGGTAGCTGCTCCTTAGCTTTCCGCTAACCCATTACCAACGTGACGTTCACATCCGCTGAGATGACCGATAGTATCCAGTTGTAGTCTGGCAGTTCTGGGGGAGGGCTGCCGAGGCGTCCTGGACTAATTGTCCGAGGGCGCTTTTCCTCTTTCTACGCGCCTCTAGCTATGTCTTCGGCTGAGCCAGGCGCAACATCATATATTCCTCGTCGATGTAACGCTCACCGATCTTCAGAGCGCGGGGCTCACACCCAAATGCTTCGAAGCTCAGGGAACGATACAAACGTCCCGCGTTCTTCTGAGCAGTTGTAACCGAAAGTAATACCTGTTCCACGCCACGAATTTTTGCGGCGCGATCGATCAGTACCTGCATGATCTGCCTTGCCAGTCCTTTTCCGCGGTGGCTCGGAGTTACATAGACTCCCCAGACGTGCCCTTTGTGGCGCGACTTCAGCCCTTGTTCCCGATAAAAGCCCGCCACTCCCACAAGCAAGCCATCGTCGAAAGCACCCGCGACGAAGGTATCTTCCCGCTCGAATCCAAGACGCTTCTTTACTTCCTCGAGATCGAGCTCTGCGTATTCCTCCCAGGATGCGCTGAATGCCTCGGGATCGCCTTGCAGCGCTTCCAGCCGCAAGCGCAGCCAGTCGCTGGCATCGTCCGGATTGAGGAATCGGATCTCCATTCCGTTCGCCTACTGCGACCCCCTGCAACTGGCGCAGTAACCTCCGATTTCGAGACGCGAGATCAGAACCCGAAATCCGCAATCCTTCTCCACCTGGCGCTTGAGGCGTTCGAAGTCATCGCTCACGAATTCACTGATCTTGCCGCAGCGCAGGCAGGCCATGTGGATGTGATCGCGGCCCAGCTTGCGCTCGTAGTAGTGGCCCTCGCCATTGATGTGCATCAGGTCGAGTTCGTCAATCAGACCGTGCCGCTTGAGCAGGCGCAATGTTCGATAGACCGTGCTGCGGTCCACGCTGGCGTCTAATTTCTGGGCTTTACGAAGAATCTGCGCGGCGTCGAGATGTTTGCTGGCAGTTTCCATGACGCTGAGAATGGCCCGTCGCTGCTGCGTCATGCGAATACCGCGCTCGGAAAAATGCGCCTGCAGTCTTCCGGGAACTTCCGTTTGAGGCAACGGCATAACTGTGTCCTCTCTCGATGTCGCAAGTAGTCGCAGGCGCCCTGCGACGAAATCTTCCGCCGGAACTGGACATCGTCCTTGCTCTTCCGGCATTCTGGGATGGTGCTTCTAGATGCGACTCAGTTGCAACTAATACGCCTCGCGGCTTTTAGATCGTAGATGCGACTCAGTTGCATTTGCGGATTATATCATTGCAGAAAGGATTTCCAGCCTTCCTTTGCCATCCTCGCCATTCAATCGCTCGCAGTTACGACCTGCGCCAGGCTTCCACGGCGCCCGCTTCCTCTTCACCCTGGGCGCGTGGCTGCTGTTCTGCATGCTGCACGCCGCCGCGCAAGAGAGTCCTTACATCGTCACCTACGATCACTACCTGGAAGAACCCGGCAACCTCGAAGTCGAATACTTCTCGACCTTCGGCACGCAGCGCGGCGGCAACGACTTCCACTCTTTCTGGACTGAATTCGAATATGGCGCGACCGCCTGGTGGACCACGGAACTCTACCTCGACGGCCAGACCACCTTCGGAGACAGCACGATCTTCACCGGCTTCCGCATCGAGAATCGCGTACGTCTTCTCCAGAGCGAGCACTTCATCAATCCCGTGCTCTACTTCGAGTACGAGCAGACCAGCGGCGCCGACAAGATTCTCAAAGAAGTCGAAGGACATGACGTCGAAGCCGACTACGCCGACCCCAACGCCGTCGCCCGCCAGGAACACGATCACGAACTCGAGTTCAAACTGCTGCTCTCGAAAACTTTCGACGGATGGAACATCGCCGAAAACACGATCGCTACCAAGAACGTGACTGGAGGCAATCCCTGGGAATTCGGATACGCCATCGGCGCGAGCCGCCCGCTTGCGCTCAAAGCTTCGGCGCAGCGCTGCAACTTCTGTCCTGAGAACTTCATTGCCGGCGTTGAGATGTACGGCGGACTTGGCGATCGTTACAGCTTCGGTCTGAACGACACTTCGCATTACCTGGCGCCCGTTGTCGCCTGGAACCTGCCGTCCGACTGGACATTCCGGCTTTCGCCCGGCTTCGGCCTCAACGACAATAGCCATCGCTTCCTGCTACGCTGGGGAGTCTCTCACGAATTCTCCGGCTTCGGATCAACCCTCGCCCGCTGGTTCGGAGGTCATAACTAATGCGCCAGGTCCTCATCATCTTATTGCTCGGCACGGTCGCCGCCGCGCAAACCGGTAAACAGCACTCCTTCGATCCCAAGACGGTCTACGTCGAACTCTCGAAAGCTCCCAAGAAAGCTGTCTCTCGCCCGAACCCGCTTGCTGCCGATCACGACGCCGTGCTTGCCGGCGGCAAACTTTTCGATCTTCACTGTGCGGAGTGTCACGGAGACATGGCCGAAGGCACAAAGAAGGCTCCGAGCCTGCGTGCGAACGAGGTTCAGCAAGCGGCCCCGGGAACCATTTTCTGGGTGTTGACAAATGGAGTGGTCCGACACGGTATGCCGGTATGGTCAAAATTGCCCGAGCCCCAACGCTGGCAACTTGTTACCTACATCAAGTCGCTAACTCCTGACTCGGGGTCAGGTACTCCCGAAAAGCGTTCAGCCGACAAGTAAGCCCGAACTCCGATTCCTGAGCCAAAGGCG
>Ga0335076_10002528_pt1 | contig 18218 bp, 18 predicted proteins | sample Lox_Sample_25_FD_206717 | JGI IMG/M metagenome (GOLD analysis project Ga0335076, IMG submission 206717) | Soil microbial communities from Loxahatchee National Wildlife Refuge, Florida, United States - Lox_Sample_2.5 | ecosystem: Environmental > Terrestrial > Soil > Wetlands | place: USA... | reverse complement strand
ACAGCAGCGGGCCGAGACGATCGCGGCGATCCGCGCCGCGGCCGACGTGCTGGCCCCGCTTGCGGCGCGCTGTGGCGGCGACCTGGACCGGTTCCTCGACGAGCTCGCTCTCGGCGCCGAGGTCGACACCTGGGATCCGCGCGCCGGCCGCATCTCGCTGCTGACCCTGCATGCGGCCAAGGGCCTTGAGTTCCCCGTGGTGTTCGTGGTCGGCTGCGACGACGGCTTGCTGCCGCTGCGCCCGTGGACGGGCGCCGAGGTCGACTACGCGGAGGAGCGCCGGCTGCTGTTCGTAGGGATGACGCGGGCGACGACGCGACTGGTGCTGCTGACCGCGGCGGAGCGTGCGATCCGCGGCACAGTGACCAAAACCGCGCCGTCGCCGTTCCTCGCCTCGGTCGATGCCTCGCTGCTCGACCGAGGCGAGGGTGCGGCTGGCGCGGGCCCCCGTGCCCGGCGCCGCGATACGCCGCACCAGGCTCGGCTCTTCTGATCGTCAGGTGATGCCGTCCACCCGGTGCACGGCGCCGCAGTCCACGCCGAGCGCCGCGTGGTGCTTGCGGACAGCCTCCTCGTCGGGGGCTTCGAGCAGGCAGTACACCTTGCCCTCGTCGTTGTGGTACAGCTCCACCTGCCGGACGCCGAACTCGTCGGCGCGCTTGTCGCGGGTGTCGGCCGTGATCTGGGCGATGGCTTCGGCGGGCAGCTTGAGGTCGTCATGGAAGTCCATGAACTGCGGCATGTCACTTGCCTCCCGCGACCTGAGCCGGGCTGCCGAATCGCGGCGCGGCGAGCGGCTGGCGGCGCGCGGTCCAGGCCCGGTAGGCCAGCACCGCGACGAGGGCCGCGACGAGCGCGGCGCCGATCGCGATGAGTGCGATCTGCCAGCCAGGCATCCCGCCGACGACGTTAACGACCGGAGCCGCGGGCGAAGTCTGCACGGGGTCGTAGATGCCGCCTCTGTTCGACGACGGGAAACCTGCCGCCCCTGCCGCCCGCCCGTCCGGCAGCGGGACATTTACCGTCGCCAGCGCGGCGGTCGCGGTGGACGCGAACGCTGCCAGGACGGCGCCGAGTGCGATGAGCAGGCCGCCGAATCGGCGTGAGCGCCTAGAGATATGCATGAGGATCCCCCTCCTCGTACGGTGACCGGGAGACAGTCCCGGTCGGGTTGTGCCTGTACAGGGACCGTACGGGGAGGGGTAGTGGCGTTAGATCGGCAGCGGGTACCCAGGTTTGGCGGTGAGTTACCTAGTTTTCCCTTGCCAGGGGTTAACGGGGAACGGTGAGCCCGTCCGTGGCGCGGCGGGCCTCGCCGAGCGCGGCGGTCATCATGTCCGCGGCCTGCCCGGCGGCCGTGAGCGCCTCGATGACCTCTGTCACCGAGTGGTCAGGGTCCTGGCCGTCTTCGTGCGCGAGCTGGCCGTCTTCGTGCTGGATAACCAGGAACCTGGCCAGCTGCTCGTACAGCTGCGGCAGGTCTTGCCCGATGAGCTCGAGGCTGGCGACGATCGCACGGACATCGCCGGAGTTGCTGAGCTCGCCCCCGCCATGCGTCAGGTCGTTCAGCACGCGGATGGCGTGCGCGGCCCTGCTGGCGATCTCTGCTGGGGTCATCGTGTTCGCCAGCTCTGTCACTGGGCAACCTCGGCGACACGCGCGCGGGCTTGCTCGTGCATCAGTCTCCTTGGGGAAATCGCGTCGGGGGCCCAGGGCTTACCTCTCGGTCTGCCCATAGGGACGTTCTTATATACGATACGACTCCAGTCGCTTAGACCCGTGCGACCTGGAGGCAGGAGGCCCGACAATGACCGCCGGATCGCTGATGGCAGCCGAGCTTGCCGAACAGCCGCAGGTCCTCGGACGCCTGGTCAGCAGGCACGTAGCCGACCGGGATCAGGTGCGGGCGGTGCTGCCAGGCCGGCTGCTGCCTGGCAGGCTCGCAGGGACGGTGCTGCTCGCCCGCGGGTCGTCGGACAACGTCGCGGTCTACGGCCGGTACCTGATCGAACTCGCCTCCCGGCGGCCCGCGGGGCTCGCCGCGCCGAGCGTGCACACGAGGTACGAGGCCGACGTGGACTACAGCGGCTACCTGGCGGTGGCGCTGAGCCAGTCGGGGGCCACCCCGGAGGTAGTCGAGACGGCGGCGCGCATGCGCCGGGCCGGCGCGGTGGTCGTCGGGATCACGAACGAGGCAGCCAGCCCGCTGACGGGCGTGTGCGACCTCACCCTGCTGACCGAGGCGGGCCCGGAGCTGGCAGTTCCCGCCACGAAGACGGTCACCGCCCAGATGCTCGCGATCGCCGCGATCGCCGCGGCGTACGACCCGGCCCTCGTCACGGTTGCCGACCTCGAGGCGCTGCCTGATGAGGCGTCCGCCCTCGTTGCCGACTCCGCCGACCTTGCCGTCGGCGGCGCGGTCGGTTCCGGCCCGGCCGCCGTGGTAGCGGCGCGCTGGGCGGCTGCGCGGCGGCTTGTGGTCACCGGGCGTGGCCTCGCCTACGCCGCCGCGCTCGAGACCGCGCTGAAGATCAAGGAGTCCGCGCGGGTGCACGCGGAAGGCCTGTCGTCCGCCGACCTGCTGCACGGCCCGATCGCCGCGCTCGACTCCCGGCTGCCCGTGCTCGTCGTCTCCGGCGGGGAACGGTTCGCCGCCGACGAGGCGGCCCTCGTCGCGAGGCTGGCGGCTGAGGGGGTGCCGTACGCGGCGTGCGGCCCGGCCCCCGGCGCCGACCTGCCGTTGCCCGCGGGGGTGTGCGAGGTGACCGCGCCCATCCTGGCGACCATCCGCGGGCAGCAGCTGGCGCTGGCCAGCGCGCTGTTGCGCGGCCTGGACCCCGACGCTCCGGCCGGGCTGTCCAAGGTCACCGCGACCCACTGAGCCGCTGTCCGCCGTAGGTCCGCCGGCCGGCTGCGGTCCGGCCGGCCGGCGGACGTCTTCCGGTGCTAGCGGACTAGGTGCTGCATGTCGTGCAGGCCTGCGAACAGGCCTAGCACCGTGAAGATGAGCAGGGAGATCATGATCATCAGCAGCACCGTGCGCCAGTACCTGGCGCAAACGGCGGCCACGAAGAGGACGATCGCCACGATCGCCGCGCTGTCTTGTGGCTGAGGGGCTGGCACAGACATCGTGTCTCACTCCTGGCAGTTGCCATGGCGGATGAGGCACACCGACCCGTGCTGAGCCCGTGATCCTGGCCCTCTGGAACATCTGGATGACCGGGATGGAGGGGGCTAGGCAAGCTCTCGCTGACCGAGTAGGGTTGCTAGCTGTAACTCGGACAAGGACTCTGTACGGGTCTGGTGTTCGTTATGGCGCGGTCGAAGTGGGCGCTTCGGCCGCGCCTTTTTGTGCGGAGCCCGGGGAACTGAATAGCCTGCGGTAACGGCGTCTGACGCAGGCGGCCCTCGCGGCTTCGCCGACATGAGGGCGCGCGGAACCGTCGCTATCGCCGACCCAACAACGCTGTTGGAGACCGGCTGAGTTCTCTGCCTAGTCTCCATGGCCACCCCTGGAAGCGCAGGATGCCCTAGCTGGTATCCTCATCATGATTCCCTATGAGAATCTCATCAACCCAATCGCAGTGTTTTTTAGCCGTACACATGGTGAAATTTCTGGAACGGGCAGATACAGACGTGGCAGACTGCGGCATGTAAGCAGGGAGCGACGTAGGAGGCTGACGTGACCTCGTCCGCGAGCCCCACGGTCCGGCGGCGCCGTCTGGCCGCGGAACTGCGTCGCCTCCGCGGCAATCGCACAGGCACGACCGTGGCAAAGGCCCTCGGCTGGTCGCCTGCGAAGGTCAGCCGCTACGAGCTCGGACAGGGCACCTTCCCGCTGGAAGAGATCGAAAAGCTGCTGGACTACTACGGCGTCACAGAACCCCGCCGCGCCCAATTGCTTGACCTAGCCGCGGAAGCAAACGAGCGCGCCTGGTGGTACGACTACGCCGATGATCTGTCACCTGCATACATGGAGTTCATCGGGCTGGAGACAGAGGCCGCTTCGGCGCTTGTGTGGCAGGTGGCGGCGGTGCCCGGCCTGCTGCAGACCGAGCAATACGCGCGTGCGGTCCACGCCGCGCACCAGGAAGTTGTCCTCATGCCTCCTGGAGTATTCGAGCGCAGAGTGGCGGTCAGGATGATCCGCCAGCAGGTGCTGGCGACGCGGAACCCGCCGCTTGAGCTGTCGGCTGTTCTCGACGAGTCGGTGCTTCTGCGGAGGGTCGGCACTAGAGAAGTGATGTTCGCGCAGTTGCGTCACCTCGCGGAGATGGCGGAGCTCCCGAACGTAGAAGTGCGGATCCTGCCGTTGCAGAGCGATACGTCGCTGAAGGCGGACTCGTTCGTGGTGTTCGGGTTCAGCCCAGAGCAAGAGACCAGCAAGCTTGGCGACGTCGTCAGCACGGAAGGCATAGAGAGCGAGATATATATCGAAGGGGAAACTGATACATATATTTTCCGACTCATCTTCGGTGCCTTCGCTAAGGCGGCGCTGAGCCCAGAAGATTCCCGTGAACTCATTCTGCGAACTGCTGAGCAGCTATGGGCGTTAGCGATAAGGTCGCCTGCGATAGTCCGACTCTGGGCGATAGGCGGGAAGCTAAATGACCAGTGTGGTGCGCGTGCAAGGTGCCAGCAACTGCGCGGACGACCTTGGCCGCCACTGGCGGAGAAGCTCGCGCACCTATGGCGGCGGCAACTGCGTTGAAGTCGCCACACGGTTTGGCGCGCGCATTGACGTCCGGGACAGCAAGAACCCGGAGGGTGCGGTGCTCCGCTTCACTTCCACCGAGTGGAACGCCTTCGTCGCGGACGTGCGGAGCGACGGACTCGGTCTGTAGGTGTAGGTAGTGCTCGGCCCGGGAATCCGGGCGGGGTCGCAGCGAGGAGATGGCGATGGTTGAAGCTGCGATCGTCTTTACGATTATAGGAGCGAGCGTAACGCTGATCGGAGCGCTTGCCGGGATTGTCCGTTTGGCCGTCGCCGCCGTCGATGGCCGGATTAGCGCTAGTCAGCCCAGTGTGCTGCTCGCCATCGGGCATGAGCGCACAGCCGAGGGAATCCGGGCGGGGTCGGCTGCGCTGATCCATGGCGTGAAGAAGATCGGGTTTCTTTCGTTCGGCTTCTGGCGGGATGTGCCGGAGTCGCAGACGCGCAGCGCGGCCGACTCGCTGCTGCAGACCATTGAGCTGGCGCAGGCCGCCGAGGACATCGGGGTCGACGGGGCGTTTGTCCGGGTGCACCACTTCGAGCGGCAGCTGGCTTCGCCGTTCCCGCTGCTGACCGCGATCGCGGCGCGGACGCGCCGCATCGAGATCGGCACCGGCGTCATCGACATGCGATACGAGAACCCGCTCTATATGGCCGAAGAGGCCGCGGCGGCTGACCTTATCAGCGGCGGGCGGCTGCAGCTCGGTGTCAGCCGGGGCTCGCCGGAGATAGCGCTGCGCGGCGCGGAGGCATTCGGCTACGTGGCTCCCGAGGGGGAGACCGCCGCCGACAACGCCAGGCGCAGAACGGAGATCTTCCTGACCGCCATCAACGGGGCGGCCGTCGCGCGGACCGACCCGGAGCGAACCGGCATCAGTGGCGGGCTTGCCATCCAGCCGCAGTCTCCCGGCCTCGCCGACAGGATCTGGTGGGGCTCGGGCACGAGGGCAACCGCACAGTGGGCGGCGACCAAGGGCATGAACCTGCAGAGCTCCACGCTGCTGACCGAAGACACTGGTGTGCCGTTCGACCAGCTTCAGGCCGAGCAGATCCGGCTGTACCGGCAGGCCTGGAAGGAGCAGGGCTGGGACCGGGAGCCGCGGGTTTCCGTTTCGCGCAGCGTGCTGCCGATAACCGAGGACGTCGACCGGCTCTATTTCGGCGACCGCGGGGAGGACGACCAGGTCGGGCTGCTCGAGGGCGTGCGGTCCCGGTTCGGCAGGACGTACGCCGGGGAGCCGGACAAGATCGCCGACGAGCTCGCCGCGGACGAGGCGGTGCGCGCCGCTGACACAGTGCTGTTCACCGTCCCGAACCAGCTCGGCGTCGAATACAACGCCAGGATGCTCGGCACAATCGCCCGGCACATCGCGCCGGCCATTGGCTGGCGCCCGGCGGGCGCGGCGACCGCGAGCTGACACGAAATAGACGCGGGCGAAACTAGCCCAATAGCGGATGGATTTCCGCTAATTTTCCATGCAGTGTCATTTTGCCTGCTGAGCGTGGAGAAACATTTATGTCCGCACCGACGGAGAGCACCCCGCCGCCGCATATGCCAGTACCGCCGCATGCGCCGGTGCACGTGCCCATGCCGCCGCCACCACCGGGGACAGCGTTCGCGCTGGGCTGGCTGATGGCCGAATTGTTCGATGACAGCCGCAGGAGAATCCTCGACGTGCGGCAGCCGCCGTTCAGCCAGGCGGTTCAGTTGCCTCTCGTCGCGGACCTCGACGAGCCAGACCTGCTGAAGTTCCTGGTCACTGACCTGCATGATCTGCTCAGGCCGTACCACGAGGTTTCCGACGCCCGCGTGCAGGCCGAGGCCGCGAAGAGGCAGCCAGGAAGCGCGGAACCGTTCGACAAGGCCGTCTTCGACAAGGAAGTGAACGCGCTGCACCTGGCGATCCTCGACCGTTTCGCGGATGATCAGCAGCAGCTCAACGCATACCAGCTTGGCCTCGCGCTCAGCGATCTGTGCTGGCTGCCGGAGGCCGCGGGCGTTGGCTCGATGACCGGAATGTTCAGGCGCGACCAGATTGCCGCTATGCAGACGTGGCTCAATGGCGCAGGTACCGCGATCCCCCAGTCGACCGGGGCCATCGTCGGCCAGTCACTTGGGCACTGGGCCGACTGGGCGGACGTCAACGCCGCGACGCTGCGTGCGGCCAGCGCGGGCGCGGCACAGGCGACCACCGTCATCAGTGCCCTGCGCGTGCAGGGAGCGGTCTGGCATTCGGTGCTCACCGCCGACCCGGACGTGACCCTCAACCCGCCAATGGGCGCCTGGGTCCAGGCCGGGTCGGCCATGGCGCGGGCGGTGCGGATGGTGACCGGTGTCATCCTCCGCCGGTTCTGGCCGGCGGTAGTGATCGTCCTGGCGGCCCTGGCGGGGCTGCTCTACCTGGTCATCGCCAACCTCAGCGGCGCAGACCAGGTGTGGGGGAGCGTGGTGACGGTGATCGCGGTCGTCGGCGCCGCCGGCGGCGGCATCTTCGGGGGAGTTTCACGAGCCCTGGGCGGGGTCGGCTATGACATCTGGAACGCCGCCAGGCGCGAAGCCCAGGTCTGGAGCATCACCTGGCTGCCGGCGATGACACAGGGCGTCAGCCAGCGCGCGAAGCTGGAAAGCCGCGGGGTGGCAACGCCGAACATCAGGAAGAACCTCGAAGGCTAGCAGCGGCCCGCCGCCCCGGCGGGCCGCCGCGACGCGGCGTTAGCATCACTCCATGCCGGACATCGAAGAGCCCACCGAGGACACCAACGCGGCCGTGTGGAAGACGGACGTTGGCGTGACCTTCTGGAAATCGACGGAAGCCGACAGGGAACGCCGCCGGGCGGGGCACCGGGAGCTGATAGCGGAACTGCTGCCGTTCGGCCCCGACGAGTCGTTCACATTCGCCGACCTCGGGGCCGGCACAGGCGCCGCGTCCAGGACCGTCCTTGACCACTTCCCCCTCGCGCACGCCGTGCTGGCCGACTTCTCGCCGCAGATGATGGCCCAGGGAATGCTCGAGCTGGCTCCCTACCAGGGCCGCTACACGTACGTCGAGTTCGACCTGACACGGGCGGGCTACTGGCCGTCAGGCATCCCCGCGCCGGTGGACGCGGTGATCAGCTCGCTGGCCGTGCACCATCTGAACGATGGCCGCAAGCAGACCATCTTCGCCGAGATCCTGCGGCAGCTGGCACCCGGTGGCTGGTTCCTCAACTACGACCCGGTCCAGCCCCCGGACGCGGTTGTCGAGGAGGCGTGGCTGCGGGCCGGCGACCGCCGGGACCCGTCGGCCGCGGACAAGCGCGCGCACCGGACCGCCGAGGAACAGTTCCGCTACGACAACCACGTGCGGTACATGATCCCGCTCGACCGGCAGGTCGGCTATCTGCGCGAGGCCGGCTTCGAAGGCGTGGACGTGTACTGGAAGGAACTCGACTACGTCATCTACGGCGGTCGTCGGCCGCGATAGCCTGCACGCCCGCGATGAATAGCCGGATCCCGAACTCGTAGTGCTGATCCGGGTCGTCGCACGCGGTCATCGGCACCGCGCACTCCACTAGCCGGGGGTACTTAGCGAGCGGCAGCGACGCCAGCGCGACCTGCTTCTTGCGCTGGGCCTCGATCCTCTCCTCCTCCGTCAGCCACGCGGCGCCCGGTTCACTCCTCACGAGCATGATGCCGGTCCACAGCGCGGACCTGGCTATCGCGCTCGCGGTATCCGGGTCGAATCCGGCGCCGCGCAACAGCTCCAGCGTGACCTCGGCGGCGCGGGCCCACGCCTCGCCGGCGAAGGCCGACATCTCGCCTTGCTTCTCGCTGTGCAGCAGCAGCTCGGAACCGCCCGGGTGCGCGCGCAGCACCCGCAGCAGCGACTCGAGCAGGCGGCGCAGCTGCACCGGCCACGGCGCCTCGCTGTCGACGGTCAAGTCGATCTCGCTCCAGAGGCGCTCGGCGAGCCCATCGAGCAGCTCGTCCTTGCTGCGGAAATGCCAGTAGAGCGCCATCGGCGTGACGCCGAGGTCGGTGGCGAGCTTGCGGATCGTCAGCGCCTCGAGTCCATCGGCGTCCGCGAGCTGCATCGCGCGGTCGACGACCACCGCCCTGGTCAGCCTGGTGCGCTCGGCGCCGGCCTGTTCTTCGAGGGCGGTGGATCGTCTGGAGGAAGTCACTTGACAACTATACGGCGTACAAGTCATCATCGGCAATAACAGAGTTATACAACGTATAAGAACGCCATACAGGTACGGCGTACAGGTACGGCGTACGGGGATCCTCACGGAAGGACCGAAGCGGTGACGGCAAGGGCACGGTGGTGGGCGCTGGCCGCGGTCAGCATGGCCACGCTCATGACATACCTCGACAACAACGTGATCAACGTCGCGATCCCGACGATCCAGCGAGACCTGCACCTGTCGGTGACAGGGCTGGAGTGGATCGTCAGCAGCTACCTGCTCGTTCTCGCCGGGCTGCTGCTTGTCGGCGGCAAGCTGGCCGACGTGTACGGCAGGCGCCGGGTGTTCCTGACCGGCCTGGCGATCTTCACGCTCTCCTCGCTCACCGCCGGGCTATCCGGCAGCGGCGGCATGCTGATCGGCGCCAGGGCAGTGCAGGGACTCGGCGCGGCGCTGCTCATGCCGGCCACGCTGGCGATCATCGGCCACGCGTTCACCGACGTCAGGGAGCGCACAGCGGCGATCGCCATCTGGAGCGCCATCGGGGCGCTCGGCCTCGCGCTCGGCCCGGTGGTCGGCGGCCTGATCAGCCAGCACATCCACTGGGGCTGGATCTTCCTCATCAACGTCCCGATCGGCGTCGTCACCTTCGCGATCGCCATCCCGTCCATCGCCGAGTCGCGAGCGGACCTGGAGTCGCGGCGGCTGGACATCCCCGGGCTCATCACCTCAGCCATCGCGCTGACCTCGCTGACCTACGCGCTGATCGAGGGCCACGACCGCGGCTGGACGTCAGGGCAGATCCTCGGCGCGTTCGCGGTCGCCGTGGCCGCCGCTGCGGTCTTTCTCGCCATTGAGAACCGTAGCCAGCAGCCCATGATGCAGACCCAGGTCTTCCGAGCCCGCGAGTTCAGCGGCGGCACCGTCACGATGATGATCTGGGCGTTCGGCGTCCTGGGCATCTACTTCTTCACCTCGCTCTACCTGCAGGGCACCCTCGGGTTCTCGCCGACCAAGGCCGGGCTCGCGTTCGTGCCGATGGCGCTGTTCGTGGTGCTGGCCTCCACGGTCGCGCCCCAGGTGGCGGCGCGGATCGGCAACCATCGCGCGGTCGCCGCCGGGGTGCTGCTCATGGTCGTCGGGCTGTTGCTGTTCGCCCGGCTGGGCGCAGGCGCCTCGTTCACGGAGCTGCTGCCAGGGTTCGCGGTGTTCGGCATTGGCATCGGGCTGATGAACGTGCCGCTGACCACGGCGGTCCTCGATGGCATGCCTGCGGAGCACGCGGGAATCGCGTCGGCGCTGCTCAACAACTCGCGGGAATTGGCCGGCCTGCTCGGGATCACGGTGATCGGCGCGGTGCTGCGGGGGCAGCAGGGAGCCTCGCTACGCGGCGGCGCCTCGGCGCCGCAGGCGTTCCTCGACGGCTACCACGCCGGCCTGTGGGTCACGATCGGCCTGCTGGCCGCGGGCGTCGTAGTCAGCTACGTATCGCTCCGCCCGCGCCAGCGGCCAGCGCCCGATGTCCTGGCTGCGCCCGGCGAGGCAATCGAGGCCGAAGGGGTCACTGCCGACGCGTCGTGACAGCGGTAGCCCTCACCGGAACGCGGTCGATGGGCCATCCACCACCTTCGATGGCGGTCGATGGCCATCGACCGCCATCGGCTGCCAGGTGTTGGTAGACGATGTCACATCGACCACGCTCTTTGGTAGACGATGTCACATCGAGCACGTTCGGGCTGGGTGGCGAAACGGGTGGTGGCTGCTACCGGTGTTAGGTGAGGGCAGTACGCTTCCGCCACGGGGAGGTTGCCGGCTGTAATGCTGCGGCACAACCTAAGGAGGAGTGTTGGCTGCGGCGGACGGGTTTGACGCGGTAGTGGTGGGGTCTGGACCCAACGGCCTGGTCGGCGCGGTCATGCTGGCCGACGCAGGCCTCAAAGTGCTGCTGGCCGAAGGCGCCGGGGAATTCGGCGGCGGGCTGCGCAGCGCGGCTCTCACCCTGGACGGGTTCACCCACGACATGTGCGCCACTGTGCTGCCGATGATTCGCGCGTCCGCGGCGTTCCGCGCCCTCGACCTGCCTGTTGAATTGGCGTTCCCGCAGATCCAGGCGGCGCATCCGCTGGACGGGCAGGACGCCGTTCTGGTGCACAGGGACGTCGGAGAGACCGCAGCGGGCCTCGGATCCAAGCGGGACGCGGCCGCCTGGCGGCAGAGCGTGGGCGCCACCGCGCGCGACGGCTTCGGCTTGGTCGACTCGCTGCTCGCCCCACTGTCGGTGCCGCGCGCGCCGCTGCGGCTGGCCAGGTACGGCGCGCTCGGCACGCTACCCGCCACGACGCTCGGCCGCCTGCTGTTCAGCGGGGAACGCGGCCGTGCTGTGCTGGCCGGGATGGCCGCGCACTCGATGGTGGACCTGCACGACCCGATCACCGGCGGCTACGGGCTGCTGCTCGCCGCCCTCGCCCATCAGGTCGGCTGGCCGGTGGTGCGCGGGGGGTCGGCGCGGCTCGCCGCCGCCCTCGTCGACAGGTTCGTGTCGCTCGGCGGAGTGGCGGAGACTGGGCACCCGGTCAAAGACCTGTCCGACCTGCCGCAGGCCTCCGTGATACTGCTCGACCTGACGCCGAGGCAACTGCTCGCCGTGGCCGGCGACCGGCTGCCCGGGGGGTACGCGCGGCAGCTGCGCCGGTACAGGTACGGGCCGGGCGTGTTCAAGCTCGACTGGGCGCTGTCCGGGCCCGTGCCGTGGAAGGATCCCGCGGTGGCGCAGGCCGCCACCGTGCACCTGGGCGGCACGCTCGCGGAGATCGCCGCCGGTGAGGCAGAGGTGGCCGCGGGCCGGCATCCGGAACGGCCCTACGTCCTCACCGTCCAGCCCTGCGCGGCAGACCCGTCCCGGGCGCCGGCCGGCCGGCACGTGCTGTGGGCCTACTGCCACGTGCCGAACGGCTCGACCGTGGACATGACAACGGCGATCGAGGACCAGATCGAGCGGTTCGCGCCAGGCTTCAGGGACGTCATCATGGCGCGGTCCGTGCACGACACCGCCGCCATGGAGCAGCACGACCCGAACATCATCGGCGGCGACATAGCAGGCGGCCACTCGGGCTTCGCGCAGTTCGTGAGGCGCCCCGTATTGTCGCTGCACCCGTGGGCGACCCCGCTGCCTGGGGTGTACCTGTGCTCGGCGAGCACGCCGCCCGGCGCCGCGGTGCACGGCATGGGCGGCTACCACGCCGCCAGGCTGGCGCTGAGTCGCCTTCGTTGACATTGGCACCGCGAGTCACCACGGGTACGTTCTGGATATGTCTTTTGACTTTTCCCTCGCGCCCCGCGTCGAGGAGTGGCGGGACCGGATCACCCGGTTCGTTGACGACGTGGTGATCCCGCGTGAGCAGCAGGCGTTCACCGACGGGGCGGACGACGCGCTGCGCGTGGAACTGCAGCGGGAGGCGCGAGCCGCCGGGCTGTGGGCACCGCAGGCGCCGGCCCAGGTCGGCGGTGGCGGGTTCGCGTTCGACGAGGCCGCGGTGCTGCTCGAAGAGGCAGGCCGCAGCCTGCTCGGGCCGCTGGCGCTGAACTGCTCGTCGCCCGACGAGGGCAACATCCACCTGCTGCACATGATCGGCTCGGCTGCCCAGCGGGAGAAATACCTGCTGCCGCTGGTGGCCGGCGAGGTCAGGTCGTGCTTCGCGATGACCGAGCCGCCGCCCGGGGCCGGGTCCGATCCTGGGGCGCTGCGGACGTCAGCGGCGAAGGTGCCCGGCGGCTGGGTCATCTCGGGGGACAAGCACCTGATCACGGGCGCCCAAGGGGCCGCGTTCGCGATCGCGATGGCGGCCAGCGCGGACGGCAGCGGGGCCACGATGTTCCTCGTCGACGCGGACAACCCGGGATTCCTCATCAGGGGGCACGCCCGCACGATCGACTCGACGGCGGTCGGGGGGCACTGCCAGGTTCGTTTCGAGGACGCTTTCGTGCCGGACGACGCGGTGCTCGGCGAGCCGGGCAAGGGGTTCAGGTACGCGCAGGTGCGGCTGGCGCCTGCCCGCCTCACGCATTGCATGCGCTGGCTCGGCGCGGCCCGGCGGGCGCACGAGATCGCGCTGGCCAGGAGCGTCACGCGGTCGGTGTTCGGCGCCGCGCTCGCCGACCAGGGCATGGCCCAGCAGATGATCGCCGACAACGAGATCGAGCTGGCGGCGGCCCGTGCGCTGCTCTGGCAGGTCGCGTGGCAGGTCGCGCGCGGCGACAAGTCCACCGAGTCCTCGTCACGGGCGAAGGTGTTCATCAGCGAAGCGGTGGGCCGGATCGTGGACCGCTCCGTGCAGCTGTGCGGCGGGCTCGGCACCTCCGAGGAGATGGTGGTCGGGCGGATCTACGCCGACGTGCGGGCCTTCCGCATCTACGACGGGGCGTCCGAGGTGCACCGCATGTCGATCGCGAAGCGGGCAGCGCGCCGGGCGCGTGGCGATGGCTGACGACCTGCCCGGGCTGCCCGCGGCGCCGGTCGGGCAGTGGCTGGGCGACACGCTGCCCGGGCTGCTCGACGGCGGCCCGTGGCGCGCGGAGCTGATCTCCGGCGGGCTGTCCAACATCACCTACCGGCTATGGCTGCCGGGCGGGACGGTCATCCTGCGGCGCCCGCCGCTCGCGAACGTGCTGCCGCGGGCGCACGACATGGGGCGGGAGTACCGGGTGCTGCGAGCGCTGTCCGGGACGGCGGTGCCGGTGCCCGAGCCGCTCGCGCTCTGCCCCGACCCGGACGTTCTCGGCGCCACGTTCTACGTGATGCGCGACGTGCCGGGCTCGGTGCTGCGGACCGGGGCGGACACCGAGCCGCTGTCTCCCGCCGTGCGCGGCGAGCTGGCTGCTTCACTGATCGCAGTGCTCGCAGATCTGCACGACGTGTCGCCGGACGCCGTCGGCCTCGGGGACTACGGGCGGCACAGCGGCTACTGCGTCAGGCAGATCAAGACCTGGGGCGCGCAGTGGGAGCGGTCGAGGACGCGGGACCTGCCGGACATGGACAAGCTGCTGGCCCGGCTGGCGGAGCTGGCGCCGGAAGACAGCGCCTGCACGGTCGTGCACGGGGACTTCCGGCTGGACAACACGGTCGTTTCGCTGCCGCCCGACGAGCAGCCGCGGGTCGTCGCCGTGCTCGACTGGGAGCTGTCCACACTCGGCGATCCGATCGCCGACCTCGCCACCACGATGTCGTACTGGCACGATCCGGGAGACGTGGAGCGGCGAGAGATCCCCGTCTCCGTCGGGCTGACCGACAAGCAGGGGTTCCCGACCGCTGAGTCGCTCGCTGCCACGTACGCCGCGCGGACCGGCCGGGACCTGGGGAACCTGTCGTTCTACCTGGGCCTGGCGTGGATGAAGCTGACCGTCATCTGCGAGGGCGTGCACGCCCGCTACCTCGGCGGGCAGACCCTCGGGGAGGGCTACGCGAAGGTCGGCCCGGCGGTGCCGCTGCTGGCCGCCCGCGGCCTGCGCGCGATCGGGGACGCTGGCTGAGGCTCAGCCCTGGCTGTTGCCGTTTCCGTTGCCGTTTTTCCCGCCCTGACCCGGCGTGCCTCCGTTGCCCTTGCCGTTATCGGTCTTGGTGGGCTGGGCGGTGGCGGTGGTGCTGTCGGTGGCGGTGGCTGTGGTGCTGGCGGTGGGCTGGCTGTTGCCGTTGCTCTGGCCGTTGTTGGTGTGTGTCGGCTTCGGGCTGGCGCTCGGGTTCCCGGCGCGAGAGTCCTGGCTGGCTCCGGAGCCGGCCGGGGCTGACTGGCTCCCCGTAGCGCCGGGACCGGGTGTGACGTCCGCGCTGGGCTGCGGAACGCGGATAGCTGGGGACGGGGCGGGCGCGTTAATTGCCTGATGTGCCAGCTGCTGCAGCGGAGCCGGGAGCGCACCCGCCTCAGCCGTCCCGCAAAGCGCGAGGAGCGCGACGAGCGTGAACGCCACGGCCAGCGCGGGGACCCGCCGCGGGCCACGCCGCGGCCGTTCCGGCTCTGGCAGGGCGGCAAGGAACGCGGTGACCGCCGCTGCCTCCCCGGCCAGCTCACGTTCCGTGGCCGGGCCGGCCGCCGCCGCGAGGACCAGTTCCAGCGTTCGCTCGCTGGCCAGGGCATGCTGGCCCACGCGCCGTTTGGCCAGCAAGAGCTCGGCGGTCGCCTCATCAGGGGACAGCCGGCTACGCCTGCTAGCGAAGGACCACATCTCAGCCAGGGAATCGGCGAACACCCTCATAGCGTTACGCCTCCCCGGCCTGGCGAGGTAACGGTGGCGTCGGCCATGCGATCACGCAGCGTGCGCAGGCCGCGGTGCGCCGCGACCCGGACCGCGCCCGGGCTCTTGCCAACGATCTGCGCGACCGCGCCCGCGTCTAGGCCTACCACGACGCGGAGCACGATGATTTCGGCTTGGTCGCGGGGCAGCGTCGCGATCAGGGCCAGCGCCGTCTCTGTCGAGATATATTCCAGTGCCGCGGTCACGGTGTCGTCGGCCGCCGGGCGGTCTAGCAGCTCCCCGTCGGAGGTGGGAGACACCGGGCGCCTCGCCTCGTACCGGTGCCGGTCGATCATCTTCCGGCGGGCCATCGTGAAAAGCCAGCCGCGAAATTCGTGTTCGCCGCCGCGGAACGACCCGATCCGCCGCGCGACCTCCAGCCACACGTCGGCCGCCACATCTTCGGCCGCGTCCCCCGCCGACACCCACAAGTAGCGCAGCAGCGGCGGGTGGGTGTCTCGCCACAATCTCGCGAACGCGGATGCGTCCCCGGCGGCTGCACGGCGCAGCACTTCCGGAAAATCCCCGACCAGCACTAAACGACCATAAAGCACTCATGTCATTGTGTTCTCGCGAACGTAAGAAGTAGCTAAAGGGCAGCTCAGTAACACAAGTCAGGGCGGCCACGGTTCTATCACCACATGCTGGGCTAACGGGGCGATGTAAGGCCGGGAGGGACGGGGGCTCGTGAACGACGAGCTGCACTTGGAAATAGGGGGACGACGAAATTCTCACTGGGCAATAGCCGCGCGCGACCTCGCGAGCGCGGTAAGGACCGGCAGGTACTCCCCGGACGAGCGACTGCCCACCCTGCTCAGCCTGGCCGCCTCGAATGAGGTCGACCCGCGGACGATGTCGCGTGCCCTGCGCCGGCTGCGCGAGCTCGGCTACGTCACCTACCGCCGGGGCTACGGCTACTTCGTCAGCCACACCCCGCCCGGCTACGAATAGCCGGGCGGGGCGGGGGCTTGCGGCTACCAGTGGCCGCGGTGGAGGACTTCGTTGAAGGGGCGGCGGTTCGGCTTGATGATGGGGCGCAACGGGCGGTCCGCTGGGTAGCCGGCGCCGATCAGGTAGGCAACGTCGTGGTTGGCTGGCACGCCAAGGATCTCGCGCGCGGCCTGCTGATCGCCCACCGAGGAGTGGCCGGTCCCGATGCCGAGGTCGGCCGCGGCGAGCATCATGGCGTACGTGGCCTGGCCCAGGTCGTACTGGTCGATGACCCGGGTGCGCTCGTCGGCGGGCTGCGGGATGACCAGCGCGAAAGCGGCCGCCGCCCCGGCGATGTGGCCGGCGCCGCGCCAGACGGTGGACAGCGCCTTCAGCTGCTCACGGTCGGTCACGAGGACGAAGTCCCAGTGCTGCCTGTTGCTTGCCGACGGCGCCCGCCAGCCCGCCTCGGCGATCCGGACGAGGTCGGCGTCAGGGATCGGGTCCGGCCGGTAGCTGCGGACGTTACGGCGGGCGCGAATGGCGTCCCAGGTTTCCATGAAGCGTTTCCCTTCGGTTGTGTTGTGATCATGATCTCCTTTTGTGCTCTGGCCACGGGTCCGGGCCCGCGCGGAGCGCCGTGCCATCCGCCGCGACCAGCGGCGCACCCGCTTCACCAGCGCCGTCGGCCGCTGAGCGGCGCCCGGCTCAGTGCTGGGGCGAGCAACGAGAGCGCCCGCGCAAATTCGGGTGAATCTAACAGCGACAGCGTGTCACCGGGGGTACATGATGGTCATCGGGCCACCGGGAACAGGAGCCTTGAGCTGGGCTGCCCCGGCGCCCGGGCCAGGCGGAGTAACCACGAGAGGCAGGAAACGACATATGACGCAGCGAAGCCTTGAGGATCTGCTGCAGACAGCCAATCCCGTCGAGCTGCTGCGCAGCTCCCAGGAGGGAGCCTACGTTTACCCGGTAGTCCCGACAGAGTTCACCAACTGGAAAAACGAGCAGCTCGCGTGGGCGAACACGTGTGTGCTGTTCGACCAGTCGCACCACATGGCGAACGTGTACATCAAGGGCCCGGACGCGCTCAAGCTGATTTCCCACCTGGGCATTAACACGTTTAAGAACTTCCCGACGAACATGGCCAAGCAATTCGTGCCGACTACCTACGACGGGCACGTGATCGGCGACGGGATCCTGTTCCACCTCGAGGAAGACGAGTACGAGTTCGTCGGCCGGGTGCCGACCGTGAACTGGATCCAGTTCCACGTGGAGACCGGCGACTGGGACGTCGAGCTGGTCCGCGACGACCGGTCGCCGTCGCGCCCGATGGGCAAGGCCGTCACCAGGACGCAGTACCGGTTCCAGATCCAGGGACCGAACGCCTGGCAGGTGATCGAGAAGCTGAACGGCGGCCCGTTCCCGGACATCAAGTTCTTCCGCACGGACTACATCAACATCAACGGCCGCCGGGTCCGGGCGCTGCGACACGGCATGTCCGGCCAGCCGGGCCTGGAGGTCTTCGGCCCGTACGACGAGTACTTCGAGATCCGCGACGCGATCCTGGAGGCAGGCGACGAGTTCGGCATCGAGCCTGTCGGCTCCCGCGCGTACGCGTCCAACACCGTGGAATCGGGCTGGATCCCGTCGCCGCTGCCCGCCATCTACACCGGCGACCAGCTCAAGCCCTACCGCGAGTGGCTGCCCGCGCTGGGTTACGAAGGCTTCGCCGGGTCGATCGGCGGCAGCTTCGTCTCGGACGACATCGAGGACTACTACCTGACGCCTTACGAGCTCGGCTACGGCCACATGGTGCGGTTCGACCACGACTTCATCGGCCGCGAGGCCCTGGAAGCCCTGGACAAGCCGTCGCAGCGCCGCAAGGTGACGCTCGCCTGGAACGGCGAGGACGCGGGCAGGATCGCCGCCTCGCTGTTCACCGACGAGATCCCGTACAAGGGCCTCGACGTGCCGATCTCGAACTATGCCGCGTCGAACTACGACAGCGTGCTGCTCAACGGCAGGGCGGTCGGCCTGTCGCTGTTCAGCGGCTACAGCCACAACGAGCGCAAGGAGCTGTCGCTCGCCGTCATCGACCCGGACATCCCCGTGGGCACCG
>Ga0335076_10002526_pt1 | contig 18233 bp, 16 predicted proteins | sample Lox_Sample_25_FD_206717 | JGI IMG/M metagenome (GOLD analysis project Ga0335076, IMG submission 206717) | Soil microbial communities from Loxahatchee National Wildlife Refuge, Florida, United States - Lox_Sample_2.5 | ecosystem: Environmental > Terrestrial > Soil > Wetlands | place: USA... | reverse complement strand
AGAAAACGTCGCGCATGGCGCGGCAAAATATATTCCGTTCCTTGGCACGATCTCCATTTTCGTTCTGCTCGCCAACCTACTCAGTATTTTCCCGGAATTTTCGTCGCCAACGGTGAGCTACATTGTCCCCCTAGCCTGCGCGTCGCTAGTGTTTCTGTACTTCAACTGGCAAGGCATGCGCCACCACGGGCCGATGGGGTACCTGCTGACATTCGCCGGATCGCCCAAGCGCCTCGGCGACTGGATTCTGGCCATACTGTTGTTTCCGGTGGAAATTGTATCCACATTGGCGCGAGTTCTCTCGCTGACTGTCCGGTTGTGGGCCAACATCTTCGCCAGTGATTTGATTTATGTAATCTTTCTGGGCCTTCTGATCGGCCCGTTCGAATGGGCATGGACGAAGAATCCGATCTTCGGCGTAGTCATGGCTATTTTCCCGTTGACGATTCCCGTGGTGTTTATTGGGCTGCACATCTTCGTGTCCATCATTCAGGCATACATTTTTACCGTGTTGCCGGCTATCTATGTCGGGCTAGCCGTGGCTGACGAACACTGACCAGGTTTTCGTTATTGCCGTTCAGCGTGAGACCGGTTTGCTTCACGTAGATCCGGGAACCACCCACTGGCGGCTATCCTAGGAGGCAGGTATGAAGAAAGCAGTTATGGTGTTGGCAGTGCTCGCGCTGGTGGTACTGGTCGCGCCGGCCGCGTTCGCGCAGGATGCAGGTGGTACGTCAGGAAAGAGCCTTACCGCTATCGCCGCAGCCTTTGGCATGGCGCTCGCCGCGTTTGGCGCCGCGCTGGGGCAGGGCAAAATCGCGTCATCGGCCTGCGAAGGCATGGCGCGCAATCCGGGCGCGGCAGGTGCGATACGCGCCTCGATGATTCTGGGCCTAGTGTTCGTGGAAACCTTGGCGCTGTTTACGCTCGCAATTATCTTTGCGAAGGTCTAGCGCTGATCTTTCGGAGTTTCGAAAAAAAGTATCTTCTGAAATACAAACGCCCGCTCCAGAGGCTCTGGCAGCGGGCGTTTTACTTCTGTGAGGAGTACGTCTGTGTTTCTCGACGCCGGGGGAAGGGGAGAACCCACCAAGTACTCCCCTTCTTCGGTGCGAGCGATGGGCTGAGAGCCTACAAAGTAGCGAGCGACTCTAGCGCTGCCTTATTCTGGACCAAGAGAGTAGATCCGTTTACTTCAACAAGCCGTTTACGTTTGAACTCACTGAAGCTGCGGCTCACTGATTCGCGCGAGCATCCAATCAACTGGGCAATCTCCTCGTGGGTCAGGGCCAGCTTCACGCGAAAGCCGCCATTGGTTACCAGCGCATCCGCGGACCATTCCACCAGGAATCGTGCCAACTTCTCTTCCACCGAATTGCTCAAACCGATTGACCGAATCACTTCATAAGCCGAGTGGCAATCGCGTCCGAGATGCTGAGCTACCTGCAGGCACGCGTCGCCATGCTCCTTGATGTACTTCAGGAAGTCTTCCCGGCTTATATAGGCGAGTTGCGCGGGCTGCAAGGTTTCCGCAGTGATTTCGTGAGGGAGTCCGGAGATCGCCGGATTTAATCCGAGGATGTCGCCCGGTTTGGCAATCTTGAAGATGAGCGTCTTGCCCTCGCTGTTGGTGGTCAGCAGCTTCACACGGCCTTGGCAGATGATATAGACGCCACGGGCAGGCTCGCCCTCCATGAAGAGAATGGCCCCCGCCGGGTAAGAACTGGTGCGGCGGATCTGCGCCAGAGCCTTGGCACTTTGCTGGCTCACGCTGCAGAAGAACTTGTCGGTTCGCCAGTCGCATTCTGAGCAGTCCTCTACCGTTGGGAACCCGTACGGTGGATGCGGTTTGCGCTGGACATTGGTCGTGACGAAGACTCCGACGTTTTTCGCTGTCATTACGCTGCTCGCCATGGGGACCACCTTTCGCTTCTGCTTGAATCTCGACTGGCAGACAATGAAAAAGCATGTGCTTGGCCAATCGAGCGAGGAATGTCAAAATCGGTGGGTCAGGGTTAAGGATTTAAAATGATGGGGTTAGAGAGAAGGCCGAGGAGTTTCAATTTGGAGCTGAGGGCCAGGGTCTCCCTGGGGTGGGTCATATCGCACAGAGTTGTGTGATCTTCATCACTTCCACGACAGGTATCCCCGGCCGTTTACACCTCCGTTTCCAACAGTTCACGGATCTTGCGGGCCAAACCGTCGTGGGTAAACGGCTTCTCAATAAACGCGACATCCTGGTCGAGTAGCGCGTTTTGTGAGATCACTCCAGCGGTGTGGCCGGACATGTACAGGACCTTGAGATCGGGTCTCTTCTTTAGCAATTCTTCGGAGAGTTCCCGGCCATTCATGTGGGGCATGACGACATCGGTAAGGAGTAAATGAATGCGCGCCGGGAACTCGGCGGCGATGTGCAACGCTTCCGCGGCTTCCGCCGCCATCAAAACGCGATATCCCGCGGACACCAGAAAGTCTCGAGTGACCCGAGCCAGCAGTTTGGAATCCTCGACCAACAGAATGGTTTCCGTGCCATTTGAGACCTCGTCTGGGTCATGACCGATTCCCTCGGCAGCCATTCCCGACACGCGAGGCAGGTAAATCTTGAAGGTGGTTCCGCGACTTGGCTCGCTGTACACCCAGATGTGCCCGCCGCTTTGGCGCACAATTCCGTAGACGGTGGCCAAGCCCAATCCCGAGCCTGAGCCCTGCTCCTTAGTGGTAAAGAAGGGTTCGAAAATGCGGCTGACAGTTTCTTTATCCATGCCTTCGCCAGTGTCCGTAACGGAAAGCTGGACGTATGGTCCGGGCACAACATCCAAATGGTCGCGCGCGTAGGCTTCGCCCAAATAGGTGTTGGTGGTTTCGACAGTCAGCCGACCGCCTTTTCGCATGGCATCCCTGGCGTTGGCGACCAGATTGAGAATCACCTGGGATAACTGGCTGCGATCGTTCTTGATATCGCCGAGATCGCGAGACAAGGCCATTTCCATGTGGATGTTTTCTTCCAGGATGCGACGCAACAGCGGTTCCAAGTCGGTCAGCACGATGTTCAGATCCAGGGTCTGTGGCTCAGATACCTGCTGCCTGGCGAAGGCGAGCAGTTGCTTGGTGACAGTGGCAGCCTCTTCGCCCGCCATCTTGATCTGCTCTACGCGCTCAATGTGGGGCGCGCCGGATGGTCCCGACTTCAGGATCATCTCCGAATTTCCAAGGATCACTCCGAGCAGATTGTTGAAATCGTGAGCGATTCCACCCGCCAGCCGGCCAATGGCTTCCATTTTTTGGGAGAGCAGAAGTTGTTCTTCGAGCCGCCGCGCGCGCTCCTGTTCGGTGTCACGCTGACGCATAGCCAGTTCGCGCTGCATGATTTCGGCCTGCAGGGACTGGTTCGTACTCACCAATTCGGCGGTGCGCTCGCGAACACGGGTTTCAAGCGCTTCCTTAGCTTCCTTGAGTTCGTCTTGGGCTTTTTTCTGAAGGGTAATGTCGCGAATAGCGCTGAAGACCATCATGCCGTTTTCGCTGCGAAACGGGCTGAGGCTGATTTCCACGGGAAACTCGCTGCCATCTTTCCGCAATCCAAACAGCTCGCGGCCCGCACCCATGGGCCGCAATCTGGGGGCGTCCGTGTAGCCCCGCCGATGGTGCACATGGCCGCCGCGGTAACGTTGCGGCACGAGCATTTCCACGGGCTGTCCGAGGAGTTCTTCGCGGTTGTAGCCGAATAGCTTTTCGGTTTGCGCATTCACCAGCGAAATTCTGCCTTCGCCATTGGCGATCACCATGGCGTCCGGCGCCGCTTCCAAGAGCGCGCGAAACCCGTCGTGTTTTCCGGGTTGAAGGGCAGCTTGGTTGAGAATGGGGGAGCGATCCCGATCTTCCATAGGCAAATCCCAGGTCCTGACGTAAAAGTTTCAGCGATATTACCTCGTCGATATATCTGGTGCCAACCTAGTTTGGGGGGAGGGGGGAAGAGGGCGCTGCGCAGAGCGCACCGACGGTCAACGAGCTGAGAGTATGAGCGGCTGAGAAAGTACAATACCCAAAATGTGATTTGGCGCCAGGCCCAAGTATAACGTAATCAGGGCAGCTACAGCCACGACCATCGCCGCCGTCGGGCTTAATCCCTTACCGGCATCCGCGGGCACGGGCCCCTTGTATTCGCGCATATACATCACGACGATGAGGCGGAAATAGTAATAAGCACCGATGACGCTATTGATGGCCATTAAGACCGCTAGCCAGACCAGCCTGGATTTTAGCGCCGTGGTGAAGATGTATAATTTGCCAAAAAATCCGGCGGTAATCGGCAGGCCGAGAAATGACAACAAAAACAGGGCGAGCGCCGCAGCAGCAAACGGTTGACGGGTGCCAAGTCCCGCATAATCGTCATAGGACAAATAGCGTTCGCCGCGCCCACCAATTTCAGAAACCACGGTGAAGGATCCGACGGAAACGAGCGCATAGCTGGCGAGATAAAAGAGCACTGCGGCATAGGCGGGCCCAACCAGGTCCGGATCGGTTCTAACGAAGGTTACCGCTGCAAAGGCCACCATAGTGTATCCGGCATGGGCGATGGAACTGTAAGCAAGCATGCGTTTCACGTTGTTTTGCACCAGAGCGCCCAGGTTGCCGACGAACATCGTCAGAACAGCCAGAATCCAGAAGGCCCAGAACCAGAAATCCGTTGCGGCATGCACGGTGCTGAAAATCCGAAGCAACAAAGCGAAGGTTGCGGCCTTTGGCCCAGCTGAGAAGAGGGCAGTTACCGGTGTGGGCGCTCCCTCATAGACATCCGGCGTCCAGACCTGGAAAGGCGCGGCAGCTACCTTGAAACCCAATCCCACCAAGATGAGAGTCAAGCCCAGGCGCAGCAGTATCCCGTTTGGATTGGCATCCGCCAACGCGGCCAGATTCGTTGACCCGGTGACGCCATAGATCAATGCAATGCCATACAGGAAAAAGGCGGTGGCAAAGGATCCCAGCAGAAAATACTTCATCGCCGATTCGCTGGCTTTGATGGAATCTCTGCGGTATCCCGCGAGGATATAGCTGGAGATGGAAGACATTTCCAAGCCGATAAAGGCGGTCAGCAACTCCTGTGCGGATGAGAGCACGCCCATGCCCGCGGTAGCGAACAGCACCAGGGCATAGAACTCCGCGGCTTCCAGGCCCTCGCGCTCTAAGTACGAATCGCTGGCCAAGATGACCAGAAACGCCACTAGCCCTACGAGCCAGTGGAAAAATAAACTAAAGGTGTCGAACTGAATCAATCCCGAAAATCCTGGGCCCAGGAGGGTGTAGAACGTCACCAGCGTTCCGCCAGCAGCGCCAATCATGGCTACAAAGGTCAACGCTTGGCGATTCTTGAGAAACGGCTGCAGCAACATAAGAATCACGCCAAACAGGCACCAGACGAGTTCCGGTAATACGTGGAACACGTTTCGTAGCATCACCTGGTTTAGGGTTTCCATCTAGTGAGACTCCCGCCTCTCCACAATTGGTTGCGACTGTTCGTGTGATAGCGCGGGTTGTGGGAGGTCAACGATGCCTCGCACATCCGCCTCATGCATCAGATTCGGGTTCATCTCTTGCAGCACGGTTTTGCAAGGTGCGGCGAACCGCCTGGTGAAGAACGGCGAACCAATACCCATCCACAGAATCACGATTGAGAGTGCTACGAGCATTCCCGTTTCGCGTCCCGAGATGTCCTGCAGTTCGCGGTTCTTCTCGTGGGTCACGTTACCAAAGAAGACGCGCTGGTAGGACCACAATAGATAGCACGCCGAGAAGATCACGCCCGTAGCCGCCCACGCGGCCCATTGCCAATGCGCCTGGTAGGTGCCGAGCAGGATCAAAAATTCGCCCACGAACCCATTCAGCATAGGCAGGCCCATGGAGGAAAGGGCTACGAACAGGAAGAACGCGGCATAGCGTGGCATGGGCGCGCACAATCCGCCATATTCGCTGATTTCGAACGTGTGGCGGCGGTCGTACAACATGCCGACGAGCAGGAAGAGCGCCCCAGTAGAAATACCGTGGGCCAGCATCTGGTACACGGCGCCTTGCATGGAAATTTCGCGGAAGGCAAAGATGCCCAGCACCACGAAGCCAAGGTGGCTCACGGAAGAATAGGCTACCAATTTCTTCAGATTCGGCTGCACCAACGCCACTAAGGCGCCATAAATGATGCCGATAATCGCCAGTGCTGCGACGTAGGGAGCTGCGCGGTGTGACGCATCCGGGAACAGCGGCAAGCAGAACCGAATCATGCCGTACGTCCCCATCTTCAGCAGGACGCCCGCCAGAATGATGGAGCCAGCCGTGGGCGCTTCCACGTGAGCGTCCGGGAGCCAAGTGTGCAAAGGAAACAAGGGCACTTTGATCGCAAACGCGACGAAGAACGCCAGGAACAGCAGCGTTTCTGTGTGGGCGGGCAGGATCAGTTGGCCGCTCTGAATCATTCTTTGAATGGTCGGTAAGTCGAACGTGCCCGTGGAACTGTACAGCCAGATCATTCCGACGAGCATGAGAATGGACCCGGCCATGGTGTAAATTACGAATTTCACCGCTGCGTAAATGCGCCGGCCGTGTCCCCAGATGCCGATCAGAAACGCCATGGGAATGAGCATGACTTCCCAGAACAGGAAGAACAGGAACATATCGAGCGAGAGGAACACGCCCACTACGCCCACTTCCAAGAGCAGCAACATTACGTGGAATTCCTTGATGCGGTCATGAATGCCGTGCCACGAGGCCAGCACGCAGATGGAAGTAAGGAACGTGGTCAGAATCACCAGGAATAAGCTGATTCCGTCGACACCCATGTGGTAATTGATGGAAGGGGAGGAAATCCAGTGCGCGAATTCCTCCAGGGAGTAGCCGGTTGCCGTGATGGTGACCGCACGAAGCATGAGCAGGGAAGCAAGAAATTCCACCAGCGAGACCACCAGGGTAAACCGGCGAATCCATACCTGATCATCGCCGCGCAGCCATAACAAGGCTAGTGCGCCGGCAGCGGGGAAGAAGACCAGAAAGGTGAGCAGGTGCCCGTTGAGAGCCATTAGCGCACCGCCCCGAATAAAGTTGGCTTGAGGACTGGCCAGAAGATAATCACAAAGACCACAAGCGCCCCCACCAACACCCACACAGCATAACTGCGGGTGTTGCCGGACTGGGTCTGACGCACGGTGTCGCCCACCGCGGACGTGCCGTGGGCAATGCCGTTGACAGTACCGTCAATCACGCCGACGTCAACAAGTTTCCAAAGGACATTGCGGGAGAGCCACATGAGGGGAGAAACCACCGCCGCGTTGTAAAGCTCATCGACGTAGTACTTGTTGTAGAGCAGTTTGTGCAGTCCCGTGGACGGCCCCTGTTTGACATCTTTGCGGTACATTCGCCAGGCGACAATGAGGCCCGCCAATGCCGCAACCACGGCGACGATGGAAAGATTGATCTCCAACGAATGCGCCGCTTCGCCCGCCGCTGCCTCTCCGCTCCCCAGAATCGGCGACAGAAAATCTGCAAAGTAATTTTTCCCGCCCCAAAGCGCCGGTAAGGCAAACCACCCGCCGGTCAGGGACAAAAACGCGAGAATCATCAATGGAATGGTCATGTTCAGCGGAGATTCGTGCACATGCACGTGATGCTCGTCGAACCGCGATTTACCAAAGAAGGTGAGCCAGATCAGCCGGAACATATAGAACGACGTGAGGATCGCGGCGAGCAAGCCCACAGCATAAAGGACCTTTCCACTTTGCTCGGCATTGAATGCAGCGAACAGGATCGCATCTTTGGAGAAAAAGGCGGCGAACGGAAAGAAGCCCGCAATTGCAATTGTGGCGAACAACATGCACCAGAACGTGACCTTGATCTTGGAGGCCAGGCCGCCCATTTTCCACATGTCTTGTTCGCCACCCATGGCGTGGATGACGCTGCCAGCCGCGAGGAATAGCAAGGCCTTGAAGAACGCGTGGGTCATGAGGTGGAAGATGCCCGCGCTAAACGCTCCGACGCCGCAGCCCAGAAACATGTAGCCAAGTTGGCTGACGGTTGAGTAGGCGAGCACTTTCTTAATGTCGGACTGTACGAGGCCGATCGTCGCCGCGAAGAACGCGGTGGCGCAGCCAACGATGGCGACGATGTACATTGCGGTGGGCGCGTGCATAAACAGAACGTGGGAACGCGCGACCATGTAAACGCCGGCGGTGACCATGGTCGCGGCGTGGATCAAAGCGCTGACTGGAGTGGGGCCTTCCATGGCATCCGGCAGCCACACGTACAGTGGGAGCTGAGCCGATTTGCCGGTGGCGCCGACGAAGAGCAAGATGCACGCGATGGTCAGGGTGCCGAATTGCCCCATCGCTTCCGACGGCAGCGGGCCGGCTTGCGCGAAAAGAGCGTTGAAGTCCAGGGTATGAAAGGTACGGAATAGAAGGAACATCCCAAGCATGAATCCAAAGTCGCCAATGCGGTTTACGATGAAGGCCTTATTGCCTGCATTCGACGCCGATTTCCTCAGGAAATAGAAACCGATGAGCAGGTAGCTGCAGAGGCCGACGCCTTCCCAGCCGACGAAGAGCAGGACGTAATTGGCTGCGAGGACCAGGATCAGCATGAAAAACATGAACAGGTTTAGATAGCTGAAGAACCGGAAGTAGCCTTCCTCATGGGCCATGTATCCGGTCGAGTAGATGTGAATCAGAAAGCCTACGCCGGTTACCACCAAGAGCATCACGACGGTGAGTTGGTCAAGTTGCAGGTCAAAGCCAGCGCGGAAATTCCCGGCCACGATCCAATCGAAGAATTCTTTTCGAAACGGCTGCTGGCCATTGGCAAAGAACTCGCGAACCGCTTCGAGCGCGCAAGCAAACGATAATCCGGTGGCGCCGAGGGCCACGGAGTGGACCAACTTGTTCGGCCACTTCCAGCCCAGCAGGCCATTAATCGCCGAGCCCAGCAGCGGCAAGAGCGGGATAATCCACAAATATTCGAGAATCGGCGTTGTCGACATTAGAGTTTGAGGAGGTTCACGTTTTCCACGTTGAGCGAACGGCGGTTGCGCGCGGTCAAGATGATGATTCCCAACCCGACCGCGGCTTCGGCCGCTGCGACGATAATTACGAAGAGCACAAAGACTTCGCCATCGGGCTTGCCGAGCGCCTGGCTGAAGGCAACGAACGCCAGATTGACGGCGTTCAGCATGAGCTCAATGGCCATGAAGATAGTGATGATGTCGCGCTTGAAGACAAACGCTACAATGCCCAACCCGAACAGGACGGCGCTCAGCATGAGGTAATAGTTTGTCGGGACCATGTCAGTTCTCCCGTTGCGCCAAGACGATGGCGCCGAGAATCGCGACCAGAATCAGGAAAGAGGTTAACTCAAACGGGTAAACAAATTCGGTGAAGAGGAGGTGCGAGAGGGTTCGCGTGGAAGTGAGCGTCACCGGTTGTGCTGGAGGCAAGGCCGTCGCGGTACTCGAATTCACAATCGACGCCGCGATCAGGCCAGTTACTGCAACGGCTAGCGGAATGCCGCCATACAGCGCCAGTTTCGAAAAGTTGGTCCGCTCTTCTTCGCCCGCATTCAGAAGCATGATAACGAAAATGAACAAGACCATGATGGCGCCGCCGTAGACGATAATCTGCACGGCGGCCACGAATTCCGCACCCATAAGAAGATACAGACCGGCCAGCGCAACCATTACGACGATCAAGGACAACGCGCTGTGGATGGGGTGTCTCTGCACGATCAGGTTGATGGCCGCCAGCACCGCCAGAGCGGCCAATACAAAAAAGATGATTACCTGCGCACTCATCAGTGCATTCTCCACAGAATGACGACGCTCGTCAGGATTACATTGGCGATCGATACGGGCAGCAGAAACTTCCAGCCAAAACTCATCAGCTGGTCATAGCGGAAACGGGGAAGTGTTCCGCGCATCCAGATATACACGAAGAGGAAGGCAAACACCTTCGTGAGGAACCAGAAAATTCCCTGGATGGCATCGTTGAATACCGGGAAGATCACCAGGGCCACGCCGATGGCGGTCAACGCACCGCCCACGACCGGCAACAGCATGCGCCCGAACATGTTCTCGTAGCGAATCCCATCGAAGATCACCCACAAGCCAAACGGGATCAACAGGACGCTGGGCAAATACTGAGTGAACGTCCAGGAGGCTGGGAAGGGTGAGAGCCATCCCCCGAAGAACATGATAGTCGCCAGACACGAGATGGTAATCATGCTGGTATATTCCGCAATAAAGAACATGGCGAATTTCATGCTGGCGTATTCGGTGTGGAAGCCCGCGACCAACTCCGATTCCGCCTCCGGCAGGTCGAATGGCACGCGATTGGTCTCTGCAATCGCAGCAATGAAGAAGCAAACGAATCCTATGATCTGCGGGAAAATGTTCCAGCTGATCAAGCCGTGGCCCGACCCGGCTTGCTGATCCACGATCTTGCGGAGGCTAAAGTCGCCCGCAATCAGGAGCACGCCGACGACGGAAAGCGTGAGCGCCAACTCGTAGCTGATCATCTGCGCGGAACTGCGCAATCCGCCAAGCAGGGAGTACTTATTGTTGGAAGCCCAACCCGCGAGGGCCACTCCGTAGACCCCGAGCGCGGTAATCGCGAAGAGCACCAGCAAGCTGATGTTTACATCGGCAATACCAATTCCCGTCTCATATCCGAAGACAGTGAAGTGCTGGGGGGCAAAGGGAATGACGGCCAGGGAGGTCAGTGCCAGCATCAACGTGATAAAGGGAGCCAAAAAATAGGCGGCCTTGTCTACGTTGGCCGGCATGGGGTCTTCTTTGAAAATAAACTTCACGCCATCGGCGAGCGGCTGCAATAAGCCGTGGGGTCCTACGCGATGAGGTCCCCAACGCGCTTGAAGATGGGCGATCACTTTGCGCTCGATCCACGTCAAATACGCGTCAACGGTGAGAATAATAAAAACGAGAATGGCGATCTTGACGATCGGGACAATGAGATACGCGTAATGAGTCAGGAACTCGTTCACGATTTGGCTTCGGCCTCCGGCAGAGATTGCATCATGGTGCAGAAGCGGCTCAAGGTTCCGCTAGTGAACAGGTTGTCGTTCGAGGAGCGGATGAGCTGCGCGGGCACGTCGTAGGGGGCATGTCCGTTCTTCGAGAATCGTAAATTAGTCGGCTCGGCACCGCCGGTCAAGAGGCCAGCCAATTGGACGTTGTATCCGGGGACCACTTTGCGGATCTCTTCGAATACCGCCGCGGGGGTCTTGTAGTGGAAGGCCTTGCCGACACCAAGTTTCTCGAGTTGGTGCGACAGGATGCGCAGCAAATCGAAGTCCGTGCGTACTCCCATCACTTCGGCTCCCTTGCGAAGCAATTGAATCTCGCCTGCGGTATTGGTAACCGTGCCATCCTTCTCGTAGGCGGAGGCAGCAGGGAAGACAATGTCAGCCTGCAATGCCGTTTCGGTGAGGAACAATTCGTGAACGATCAGCAGTTGCACCTTGCCACGGCCGAAGCCGAGGGTACCGAAGTGCGCGAGAGGATTTGCGCCGACCACATAAAGGGCACTGAGCTTGCCGGATTGCGCGGCTTCCACCATCTGCGGCGCGGTCATGCCGGGTTTGCTGGACAATTTGCCGCCCCAGTGCTTTTCGAAAGAATCCACGGTGGCGCGATTGTCCAGATAAGCGTATCCAGGCAATCGATCCGGGAGGAGGCCCATGTCGGCGGCACCGCGCGAGTTCGCATAGTCGCCCAGCGCCATGTAGCGCGTCTTTCCCGGCAGTCTGGAACCAAAGTCCACGAGATGCGCGATGGCTGCACCAGTGATTCCAGACCCAAACACGATGGCGACATCCGATTCGGATTCGAGGGCTTGCTTGATGGCGAGAAGCTTGTCCATCAATTCCTGAGGGAAGTTGCCCTCGCCCGTCGCGAGCCATCGCACTACCGCGGTTTCCTGCACGGGGCCAAGGATGGCAGAGTGTGTCGCCTTGCGCTCCAGCTTGGTTTCCTTGGGATTGATCAAAAGGAGTTTCGAATCGTGGTGGCGAATCCCCGAGCGAATCTGCCAAGCGACCAACGGGTTCTGGTTCGCCGAATCGTTGCCGATCAGCAGCACTGCTTTCGCATTGTACAAATCGTCCATGGTCAAGAGGGAATCATGCGAACGTTCACCCAAGGCCGTAATCAGGCCGGTGTAATCGGCGGTGCGGTGGTGATCGATGTTATTGGTGCCGAAGGTGGAGCGCGCCAGCCGCTGGAGCAGATAGTTTTCTTCGTTGGAGGTACGATTTGAGCCGATAAAGCCGATGCCATCCGCGCCATAGGCAGAATGGATCTGGTTTAGTCGCTTAGCCGCCTCGCCGGCAGCTTCTTCCCAAGACACGGAATAGAGCTTGTCGCCCTTGCGCAACAAGGGCTGCTTGACGCGATCCGGGTGCTGAGTGAAATCAAATCCAAACCGGCCCTTAACGCAGAGAAACTCTTTGTTGATGCCGGAAAGGTCGCGATTATTGGAGCGCATGATTTCGTGATTGCGGATACTCAGTGTGGTCTTGCAGCCATTCGAGCAATGGGTACAGATGGTCGGAACATATTGCATTTCCCAGGGCCGAGTCTTGTACCGATAGGTGCCGCTGGTCAGCGCTCCAACGGGGCAGATATCGATACACATTCCGCACTCTTCGCACTCGAGATGATCGCCGCGATTGGGAATGATGATGGAGTTAGCCCCGCGCATACCGATGCCGAGCGCCTTAACGTCCATGCCTTCATCGCAGATGCGCACGCAACGAAAGCACAGAATGCATCGCGGCGCGTCGTAGTAGACCACATCCGACCATTTTTCTTCCGGCCGGTGTATTTTTTCTTCCACGAAGCGGCTGGTGTCCGCGCCGTAACGGAAGACCATATCCTGCAATTCGCACTCGCCGCCTTTGTCGCACACCGGGCAATCCAGGGGATGGTTGGTCAGCAGAAACTCCAGCATGAATTTCCGGGCATCGCGAACCTGCTGGGTGTTGGTCTTCACCACCATGCCTTCACCGGCGAGCAGAGTGCAGGCGGTCTGCAGCTTAGGCATTTTCTCGACTTCGACCAGGCACATCCGGCAGGCAGCTTGTAACGCCAACCCCGGGTAGTAGCAGAACGATGGCACTTCGATGCCCAGCCGGCGCGTGGCTTCAATCACCAGCGTTCCGGCGGGCACTTGCACATCCCGGTCGTCAATTTTTAGATTCACGAGTTTCGTTTCTGCCATGGACCCCTACCGCGAACTGAGCAGCGCTTCAGCGGATTTGTACGCGCACTTGCCCTGCAAATGGTCTTCGAACTCATTCCGGAATTTGGTGACGATGCTGATGGTCGGCATTGCCGCCGCGTCTCCGAGAGGACAGAACGTCCGGCCAAGCATGTTCTTGGAAAGCTCGTTCATCAGGTCAATGTCCTCGACACGGCCGTAGCCAGCGTGGAAACGGTCCAACATCTTGCGCAGCCAGGCCGTTCCCTCGCGGCAAGGAATGCACCAGCCGCACGATTCGTGCGCGTAGAAATGCATGATGCGCCGGGCCATATCCACCATGCAGGTATCTTCGTCAATGACGACCATGCCACCGGAGCCCAGCATCGACCCGGCTTTGGCGATAGTGTCGTAGTCCATGGCGATGTCGATTTCGTCGGCCTTGAACAACGGGCAGGAACTGCCGCCCGGAATCACGGCCTTCAATTTCTTTCCGCCACGGACGCCGCCCGCCACTTCCTCGATGAACTTTTTCATGTTCATGCCAAGTGGGATTTCATAAATCCCAGGCTTATTGACGTGGCCTGCGACGCACAACAAACGCGTGCCGCCGTTTTTCGGTGTGCCGCGATTCGCGTAGGCCTCGCCACCTTCGTTGATGATCGCCGGCACTGAGCTTAGGGTCTCGACGTTATTGATGATGGTCGGGCAGCCGTAGAGTCCGACCACAGCGGGGAAGGGAGGTTTGATACGCGGATTTCCCCGTTTGCCTTCCAACGATTCCATCAAGGCAGATTCTTCGCCACATTCGTAGGCACCCGCGCCGGTGTGAATCAGAAGATCAAAATCGAAGCCACTGCCAAGAATGTTCTTACCCAGATAGCCGCGCGCGTACGCTTCACTGATCGCGCCGTCCACAATGTCTAGCACGTAGCGGTATTCGCCGCGAATGTAGATAAATCCGTGATGTGCATTGATGGCTCGTCCCGCAATGATGATTCCCTCAATCAGCTGGTGAGGGTCCATTTCCATTAAAGGACGATCTTTGCAGGTTCCGGGTTCCGATTCGTCGGCATTGCAGATAACGTACTTCGGTTTTGGCGAATCTTTGGGTACAAACGACCACTTCATACCGGTCGGGAATCCGGCGCCGCCGCGGCCGCGCAGGCTGGACTTCTTGACCTCGTCGATGATTTGCTCCGGGGTCATTTCCTTGAGCGCTTTGTTCAATGCTTGATAGGCGCCCAGTTGCAGGGCGACATCGATCTTGTGCGAATCCTTGACTCCAAATCTCGTGCTGATAAGCGGCGTTTCGAGCTTGTTGCGTTCGTGCAACGCGCCGGTAATGACGGGCACGGGCTCGGGCTTTCGTCCTTTGTCCAATTCTTCAATGATTTTGTCCAGGTTGCGCGGAGTGACGTTTTCGTAGAAATCGTAGTTCACCTGAATGGCCGGAGCCCCAGTGCACGCGCCGATGCACTCCACCTCTTCGAGCGAAAACATTCCATCCTGAGTGGTTTGCTTGTTCCCAATTTCCAGGCGCTTTTTAGCGTGCTCTAGCAACTCATTGCCGCCACGCAACATGCAAGCGACGTTGGTGCAAACCTGCACGTGGTGCTTTCCGAGGGGCTTACGATGGAGCATGGAGTAATACTCGAGGGTTTCCTCCACCTGCACGGTGCGCAAATCCAAACGCTTTGCGATCTCCTCGATAATCTCGTCGGTGACAGCGCCGTACTCGTCCTGCGCGTACATCATCATGGGAATCAACGCGCTGCGTTTTACCGGGTAACGATTCTGCAACTGCTCAAATTTCGCCGCGAGTTTTGGTGATAATTCCATAGGCCCTTACCTGTCGACCTCTCCTAGCACGATATCGATCGTGCCGATGCACGCCACCGTGTCCGCGATCAATTGCCCTTTCACCATGTCCGGAAGCGCCTGCAGGTTCACGAACGATGGTCCACGGAAATGCACGCGCAGTGGCTTTGGCGAGCCATCGCTGGCCACAAAACAGCCAAGCTCGCCGCGTGGAGACTCTACTACGGCATAGGCCTCGCCTGGAGCCGGCGAAAACCCTTCGGTGAAAATTTTGAAGTGGTAGATGAGGGCTTCCATCTCGGTTTTCATCTTCTCGCGTTCCGGAGGAATGACTCCCGGCACTTCTGCTTTGATGACTCCTTCATCGGTAATCTTGTCCATCGCTTGGCGAACAATCTTCACGCTTTCGCGTATTTCCGCGACGCGGACGAGGTAGCGCGCATAGCAATCAGATTCCGTGCGGGTTGGCACGTCGAATTGAAATTCCTCATAAGAGGAATAAGGGAACACTTTGCGGTTGTCATAGGGCACGCCTGCCGCCCGCAGCCCTGGCCCCGTCGTGCTCAAAGCAACTAGTTTCTCGGGCGACAAATAGCCGATACCCTTCAAACGGCCTTGCCAGATGCGATTTTCTGTCAGGAGCGCTTCATATTCATCGATTCTGGGCGGCATCATGTCGACGAAGCGCTTGACCATTTCCCGCCATCCCGCGGGAGGCTGCAGAGCCACGCCACCGATGCGGATGAAACTGGTCATCATGCGCTGCCCAGCGAAGCGTTCGAAAATCTTGAGTATCTCTTCGCGTTCCCGGAAACAGTACAACATCACCGACATCGCGCCCATGTCGAGCGCATGCGTGCCCAGCCAAACGAGGTGTGAGGAAATGCGCTGCAACTCGACCAGCATGACGCGGATGTACTGCGCGCGCTTGGGAACTTCCAGGCCGAGCAGTTTCTCGACTGCCAGGCAATACGCCAAATTATTCCCCAATGGATTCAGATAATCGATACGGTCCGTCAGTGTGATTGCTTGCGAATAGGTTTTGTCTTCGCAACTTTTCTCGATTCCGGTGTGCAGATAACCCAAGTCCGGCACCGCGGAAACAACGTTTTCTCCGTCCAACTCCAAGACTACCCGGAGCACACCGTGAGTGGACGGGTGCTGCGGTCCCATGTTCAGGACCATCGTCTTGGTCGTGCCTATGGCCGAATCAACCGTTGTCATCGCCCTGATCCGTTGCTGCTTCCTTCTACCGCTTACCCTCTACCGGAAAATCCCGGCGCAGAGGAAATCCCTCAAATCCGTCCGGCAGCAAAATACGGCGCAAGTCCGGATGGCCGTCAAAGCGAATTCCAAACAAATCGAAGACTTCCCGTTCCATCCAGTTGGCGCCCTGCCAAACGGGAACGAGGGATTCCACCGTTGGTTGCTGCCCGCTGACGCTGGTGCGCAATCGCACGCGCACACGCCGTTGTAAGGAAACCAGTTGGTAATTCAGCTCAAATCGTGGTTCGAGAGGGAAACGGTCGACGCAGGTGGCATCGCTCAGCAGATTGAAGGAGAGGGCAGGATTATCGCGGCACTGGAAGGCCACAGCACGTAGCAGTTCGCGTGGTATGACAAAGGTGGTCTCGCCACGGTATTCGAGCACCTGCGCAACCGCTTGGGCATTCCAGGCACGGAGTTGTTCGACAACAACACTAGCGTTTGCGTTGGCAACCTGTGTCACGTGACTGAGGTCCTCAAAAGGGCTTTACTTGCTTGATTTGTGCCAGTCCAGGGCGCCCTTTTTCCAGAGATAGATATATCCCACCAGCAGAATGGCCACATAGAACATCATCTCTATGAAGCCGAACCAACGGGTTTCTGCATTTCGAGCCAGATCTTTGAAAATGTACGCCCACGGATAGAGAAAAATCGCTTCCACGTCGAACAAAATAAAAACCATCGCCACTAAATAAAATTTTACGGAGAACGGCTCGCGCGCATCTCCGGTGGGAGTGATCCCGCATTCATACGGCTGCTGCTTGGCCTTGTTGGGCCGTCGCCAGCCGATAAATGTGGACACGGCAATCAGCGCCGCAGCGAGAAACGCAGCTACAAGCAGGTGTATTAGTAGGGGAACGTAGGCATGCAGGCCGGAGGAGGTCATAGGTGAAGAGTTATAATAGCGAGTGAGGCCTTACCGGTCAAATGTCTAGGACAAGAATTCGCCCGTGCTTTTGGATGCAGAGCAAGGCATGGCCCCAGGAATTTGCGGTCTCTTATTCACAGCAGCTAAGGAGCATGCGGGCTCATGGTCTTCGGCCATAACACCAATCTCACCCTCGGCAATGTCGTTCTTCATGTGCAAACGGAAGATCGCGGTGAATCCCACGGACTGATCGATACCACGGTTTATTTCCACGGCCGCGTGCTTCACCGTCGTACCAACAATTATTACGACCTGCTGCCTCTCGACGAGGATCGCCAGCAAGCTTTAAAACTACGCGTCGACGACCAACACCATACGGTGATCGACGAGATTCGCTCTGGGGCACTGCAACTGGCTTTGCCGCCCAAACCGGACGTGGCGTCTGCGGATCGCCAGGAGGCAACGCCGCCCGTATCGTCTGACGTGTCCACATCCGCCAAGGCGTTACTGCTTGAACTGACCAACGCCAAATCCTGGCTCTCTGGAAAACACGCGAAGCTCCAGCTTTCCGTTCGCGAGCAAGGCGGCCAACCCGTTTCCGGCGCTCAGATTACGGTGCGTGTCGAAGGCAGCGACAATGGCAACGTCCTCCACTCGCAGTCTGGGGCCTCCGGTGAGGCCCTTGTCGAATTTGAAATGCCCAGAATTAGTGGCGCAAATCCGGCACTGGTGATCGATGCTCGGGACGCGAGCGGCAGTGGCCATCTGCGATTTGTTCTTCGCGCCAAACCTCGGGTAGCCTGAGGAGGATTATGAGCAATACCGTGAGCATTCAGGTCAACGGCGAATCCCACCAGACAAGCGAAGGCACCACGGTGACCGTGCTTCTCGGGCAGCTCGGACTCAATCGTGGACGCGTGGCCATTGAATACAATCAGCAGATTCTTCCCAAAGACAAATGGGATGAAACCCGTGTGGCTAGCGGCGATCGACTGGAAATCGTCCAATTTGTAGGCGGCGGCTGAGAAGAG
>Ga0335076_10002524_pt1 | contig 18243 bp, 16 predicted proteins | sample Lox_Sample_25_FD_206717 | JGI IMG/M metagenome (GOLD analysis project Ga0335076, IMG submission 206717) | Soil microbial communities from Loxahatchee National Wildlife Refuge, Florida, United States - Lox_Sample_2.5 | ecosystem: Environmental > Terrestrial > Soil > Wetlands | place: USA... | reverse complement strand
CTGATGACCGAATCAAGCGCCAGGCGGGGCAGCCTGACCCCGCCGATACTCACGCCGTCGGGACCGTCGGGCATTCTCGGCCATTGCTGCCCGCGCTCGCTGAGATCCACCGCCAGCCGCACGACCGCCGCCGGCTCGTGCCGGACCGCGATGAGGCCCGCCGCCCGGCGCTCTATCATCCCGGCCATGTTGGCGGCGCCTGTGGCGACAAGTCGCCCGCCCGCCTTCCGGACGTAAATGCGGTCGTCGCCGACGAGCGCGCCAAACGCTCCCGCGCCGCTCGCGCGCGCCATGAGCGCGAGCGCGAGCGCGCTCTTGCCGGAGCCGGAAGGTCCAAGGATCAATACGCCGCTCTCCCCGTAAACGACCGCCGTTGCATGCAGGCCGGCGTCTCTCCCCGGCGCCTCGCCAGTCATGCCGCGAACGCCGGGAGTTCGACGACAAAGCGGGCGCCCGCGCCGTGCCTCGCCGCCTCGTCTGGACTGTCTTGCTCGTGCGCCGCGACGCGAACGCTGGCCGAAAGCGCCGGCCGGTTGGACGCCCAGATCCGCCCGCCGTGGGCCTCGACGATCTGACGCGAAATCGAGAGCCCAAGGCCCGAGTTCTGGCCGAAGCCCTGGCTCGGCCGATCGGTGTAAAAGCGCTCGAAGATGCGTTCGAGCGCGTGGGGCGGGATTCCAGGACCGTCGTCATCGACCGTGATGACAACGCGGTCGGTCGGCTCTCCGTCTGGCTCGGTCCGATGAGACGCCCGCTCGAGCGCGACTCGCACGACGCCGCCGGGTTCGGAAAAGGAGCAGGCGTTGTCGATGAGGTTCGTGACGACCTGCGCGAGACGCGAATCATGCCCGAGGACGAAATAGTCGGCGCTGGCGTTCCTGCCCCGCCTGACCGGGATGGCGAGTTCGACACGCGCGCCATTACTGCGCGGCGAATCGTGCGCCATCGCCACGACCGCCCGGAGAAGAGCGGCGACATCGACCGGCCCCGCTTCGCCTCGCGCAAGCTCCGCATCGAGGCGGGAGGCGTCGGAGATGTCGCTGATCAACCGGTCGAGCCGCCGCACGTCATGCTGCATGACGGCGATGAGGCGATCCCGCGAATGTCCTGCATTCACTCGCGGCAGCGTCTCGAGCGCGCTCCGAAGCGACGTGAGCGGATTTTTGAGTTCGTGCGCGACGTCGGCGGCGAAACTCTCGATCGCGTCAAGACGATTGTACAGCGCCTGGGTCATATCGCGCAGCGCGCGCGACAAATGACCGATCTCATCCGATCGCTGGGTGAAATCTGGGATCTGCCGCCGCGACCGGATGCCATGCCGCACGCGTTCAGCGGCGTCGGCGAGCCGGCGCACCGGTTCGGCGATCGTATTGGCGAGCGAGAGCGACAAGAGAAGCATCACGACCGCGAGCACCAGGAAGAATCGCAGCTGCGCCAGGCGCGCCGAGGTGATCACGCGGTCGATGTCTCCGCCCTGGGTCGAGAGTTGAAGCGCGCCGCGGGTCGCCATCATCCGCTGGATCGGCACGCCCACCGACACGATCGTCTCGCCCTCGTCGTTCACGCGCACGAGAGATTCCGTTTTGCCCTGCAACGCGCCGGCAACCTCCGGCTTGGTCTTACCGTTGGTCGCCCATGGGTCGTCCGTCCGTGGCGCAACCGAAGTCAGGAAAAAACCGCGCAATCGAGCGATGATCCGATCGACAAGGCCGCGTTTATCCGACGCGTCCGGCAAGTCGGAGCGCACCACCGCGCCACGAGCGGAAAATGATCGCGAGTCGAGCAGAAGCCGGCCGTCGCTGTCGTAAATTCGAGCGCGCGTATGGGTCGGGGTGACGAGTCGGTGCAAGAAGGGCCCAACCAGCGCCGGGTTGATGGAGAACTGGGTGGCGTCTTCTTCGCTTTGCGACGGCGCCACGCTTTCGCCCGGCGCCAGTTGCAGGAGCTTGTCCGGATCGATTGTGATCGAATCGGTGTCCCCGGTCGCCGAAGCCGAGATCGCCGCGGCGATGATGTCGGCCTGGATGGTGAGGCTCTGAATCCTCGCCTCGATCAGGTCGGCGCGAAACTGGTCGAGGAGCAGGAAGCCGACCACCAGCACGACCAGACCGCCAAGGTTGAGGACGACGATCCGGCGGGTGAGCGACGACGAGAACCGCGCGGTCAGAAATCGCCAGGCGACGCGCGCCCGCAGCCGCAGCCATCGACGGCTCCCGCGCGCCGGCTGGGCGGCGAGACGACGTTCGAGCTGCGTTTCGGCGCTCATGACTGCGGCCGGGCCGCTATCCTTCCTTGAACCGATAGCCGACGCCGTAGAGCGTTTCGATCATTTCAAAATCGGGCTCGACCACCTTGAATTTCTTGCGCAACCGCTTGATGTGGCTGTCGATGGTGCGATCGTCGACGTAGACTTGGTCATCGTAAGCCGCGTCCATGAGCGCGTTGCGGCTCTTGACCACGCCCGGCCTCGTCGCCAGCGCCTGCAGGATCAGAAACTCAGTGACCGTCAAGGTCACCGCGGTGTTGTCCCAGGTGCAGGTATGCCGTTCGGGGTCCATCTTCAAACGGCCGCGCTCGAGGATCTTGGCTTCGGTCTCCTTCTGCGTGGCCGCATCTTTCGGGTTGGAGCGACGGAGGATCGCCTTGACCCGCTCGACCAATAGGCGCTGCGAGAACGGTTTGCGAATGAAATCGTCGGCGCCCATCTTGAGGCCGAACAATTCGTCGATCTCCTCGTCCTTCGAAGTCAGGAAGATGACCGGCAGATCGGATTTCTGTCTCAGACGCCGCAGGAGCTCCATTCCGTCCATGCGCGGCATCTTGATGTCGAATATGGCGAGATCGGGCGGATTGCCCTTCAGGCCCTCGAGCGCGCTCGCGCCGTCGGTATAGGTCTGCACCCGGTATCCCTCCGCCTCGAGCGACAGTGACACTGAGGTGAGGATGTTGCGGTCGTCGTCGACCAGCGCGATCGTGGGCATGAAGCTCCCGCTTTGATATGATGCTGTCGCCGCTTGGGCTGGCTGGCTCAAAGAAAAAACCATTGATCGCCTGAATGTGTTCCAACGAGGGCGACCGGTCGCCCGGCCGACCTCGAGATGGGGCGCTCGGACGAATTGTGCAAGCTTACCATCAAGTTGGATGGATTGGCCAGCGATCGGAGCGCCAACGCCCGGACCGGCGGCCGGACGGCGCCCTTGACCTCTTTCGCCCTCCGGGCTTGTTGTCGCCCCGATCCGCCGAAGCCTCAAGGCCACCATGGCGAACGCCCCTGCCGATCCTGACAAAGCCCATGCCGAGGCTGTCGCCGACGCCAAGCGGCTGATGCGGCTCGCCCGAACCGGCGCGCTGGCGACGCTGGAGGCGGAGGGAGGCGGGCTTCTGGCCACATTGGTCGGCGTGGCCAGCGATTTCGACGGCGCGCCGCTGTTCCTGATGTCGACGCTGTCGCGCCACACCAGAAACCTGGCCCACGACCCGCGCGCCTCGCTCCTCTTGACCGGCGGCCACGACCGCGGCGACCCCTTGAACCATCCACGCGTCACGCTTGGCGGCCGCGTCGAACGCGAGCCGGCGAGCCGCGCCAAGTCCCGGTATTTGCAGCGTAATCCAAAGGCGGCGCTGTACGCCGGATTCGCCGACTTCGCCATGTTCCGGCTTCGGGTCGGGAGCGTGCATTTCAACGGCGGCTTCGGCCGCGCCGCGCCGCTCGCGCCGGCCGACGTCCTCGCTTCGCGCGCCGGCGAAGCGGCGCTCGCGGAGGCCGAAGAGCGGCTCATCGCCGAGGTCAACGGGCTCGGCGAAGCCGCGCTCGCGCAGCTGGCGGGACACAAGGCCTCGCGTCCAGCTTGGCGCGCGATCGGCCTCGACGGCGAGGGCCTCGACCTCGCCGCCGGCAGCCGCGCCGCGCGCGTGCAGTTCCGCCTCCCCGCCGACGAACCGGCCACGTGGCGGGCCCGGCTCGAAGAGGCGCTCGCGTCCGGCTGAGGCTGGGCGCGCCGGTCCGGCGGCCAGAGAAGCGGCCTCGGGCAAATCAATGAAAACGAAATCGCCTGAATTTGCCGCCAACGGTTTTCCCGATTTGGGACTTTTCAAGGGGTTAGGGGCGATTCAAGCTGTTTTTGCCGGCCTCGTCTCATTCTGTAGGCCGGTTGTCTCAGCGGTCTACCACGACTCGCCGCTATCGCAGCCGGCCCCAATGCTTGAAGGATCAAGCAACTCATTGCCACGATGCGCGACGGCGAGGGGACACTGCCGGCGGCGGCCGCTCGCGCGCAAATTGGCTCGGCGGGAGCGTTGGGCCGGGGCTCTGAGGTCACGGGGCTGAGAGGATTGTGGCGGAGTAGTAGCTGCTCGCTGCGCGGCTTCGAATGGACCTCGACCTTTTCGCGCGGCGACGGCCTCGAAGGGATGCAATCTGTCCGGATCGTCATCGCAACGAGCCAGAGGATGTCGAAAGACACCCGTCTTTCGACGGGCTATGGCGACGCGGCGATCCAGAAGTCGAGGGCGCCCGACGTTCTGCTGGATTGCTTCGCTGCGGTCGCGATGACGACCATGGTTCGACCCGATTGCGCGAAGCTCGCAGACGTCAATACCGGTAGCTCTCCGCCTTGAACGGTCCCTGCTCCGGCACGCCGAGGTATTTCGCCTGCTCCGGCGTCATCCTGGTCAGCTTCGCCCCGATCTTCTTCAGATGCAGCGAAGCGACCTTCTCGTCGAGGTGCTTGGGCAGGGTGTAGACCTGCTTCTCGTATTTGCCCGGCTTGGTGAAGAGTTCGATCTGCGCCAGCGTCTGGTTGGTGAACGAGGCCGACATCACGAACGACGGATGGCCCATCGCGTTGCCGAGGTTCACCAGGCGGCCCTCCGACAGCAGGATGATCCGTTTGCCGTTGGGGAATTCGATCTCGTCGACCTGCGGCTTGATGTTGTTCCATTTGTAATTGCGCAAAGCCGAGACCTGAATCTCGGAATCGAAATGGCCGATGTTGGCGACGATCGCCCGGTCATGCATCGCGCGCATGTGGTCAAGCGTGATGACGTCAACATTGCCGGTGGCAGTCACGAAAATATCGGCGCGCGGCGCGGCGTCGTCCATGGTGGTGACCTCGTAGCCCTCCATCGCCGCCTGGAGCGCGCAAATCGGATCGACTTCGCTCACCATCACCCGGCAGCCGGCGTTGCGTAGCGACGCTGCCGAACCCTTGCCGACGTCGCCGAAGCCCGCGACCATCGCGACCTTGCCCGCCATCATCACGTCGGTGCCGCGGCGGATGCCGTCGACCAGCGACTCGCGACAGCCGTAGAGGTTGTCGAACTTCGACTTGGTGACGCTGTCGTTGACGTTGATCGCCGACCATAGGAGCTTGCCCTCTTTGGCCATGACATAGAGCCGATGGACGCCGGTCGTCGTCTCCTCGGTCACGCCGCGGATCGATTGGGCGTTCTTGCCATACCAGCCGGGCTTGGCTTTGAGCCTCGCCTTGATCGACGCGTACAGAACCTCCTCTTCCTCGTTCGACGCGGTGTCGAGGAACTTGACGTCGCCCTTTTCCGCGCGGAGCCCAAGGTGGATGAGCAGCGTCGCGTCGCCGCCGTCGTCGAGGATCATGTTCGGCGAGCCGCCGTCGGCCCATTCGAAGATCCGGTGGGTATAGTCCCAATAGTCCTTGAGGCTCTCGCCCTTGACCGCGAAGACCGGCGTGCCGGTGGCGGCGATGGCGGCCGCCGCATGGTCCTGGGTCGAATAGATGTTGCATGAGGCCCAGCGCACGTCGGCGCCCAGCGCCTTGAGCGTCTCGATCAGGACAGCGGTCTGGATCGTCATATGGAGGGAGCCGGCGATCCGCGCCCCTTTGAGCGGCTGGCTTGCGGCATATTCGGCCCGCGTCGCCATCAGGCCGGGCATCTCGGTCTCGGCGATGGCGATTTCCTTCCGCCCGAAGGCGGCGAGCGAGAGATCGGCGACGGCGTGATCGGCGGCTTTGGGCATGGCGGTCATGGGGGCCAAATTCCTTGCTATTCGTGCGGGCGTCTCTTATCAGCGGCTCCAGCAGCGTGCAATAAACATATAAGCAACTCTTTATATCAATTTTCGCCCAGAACTTTTCCGGCAACCGTGACAGAAGTGTGACAATTGCCTTAATTCATTGATGTCCCGTGACAATCCCGCCTGTTGCAGCGCAGCGCTAACGCCGCTAACAATGGACAGGCGCGCTCGGCGCTATGGTTGCGGTCGAATTCAGTTCGGCTCATGCTATGAACGCGAGCGGCTAAAGCAAGAAGCGAGCCGCGGCGTTGGACGCCGGGTTTGGCGTAGGTGTGCGGTGAAGGGCTGGCGGTAGATATGGCGCTCTCGGCCAAACTGGCGATGCGGCAGGGTCAGACCATGGTTCTGACGCCGCAGCTGCTCCAGGCGATCAAGCTTCTGCAGATGCCGAACCTCGAGCTGACCCAGTTCATCGAGAACGAATTGGCGAGCAATCCGCTGCTCGAGCGGGCGGAAGAGCGTGAGGATCCCCATTCCGAGCCGCTCGACGGCGCTCCCGCCGCGGAGGCGCCGGCCGAGCCTGGCGACTGGGCGGCCGAGGCGCTCGAGACCGACGTCGCCGGCCTCGCCGCCAATCTTGGCACCGAGGTCGACAACGCCTTCGACGCCGACCGCTCCGCGCCTCCGCTGAAGTCCGCCGCGGCCGACGGCTTGAGCGCCCACGCCTGGACCGGCCTTGGCGTCGGCGCTGACGCCGGCGAGGCCCCCGACCTCGAAGCCTATGTCGCCGAGGCGCTGAGCCTGCGCGACCATCTCGAGCGCCAGGCCGCGATCCTCATTGCCGACCCGGCCGAACGCATTATCGGTGCCGCGCTGATCGACGCTCTGGACGAAGCGGGATACTTCATCGGCTCGACCGCCGAAATCGCCGACCGCCTCGGCGCCGACGCCGGGCGGGTCGAGCGCGTGCTCATGCGCATGCAGACCCTCGAGCCTACTGGGGTGTTCGCGCGCTCGCTCGCCGAGTGCCTTGCGCTCCAGCTCAAGGAGCGCGACCGATTCGATCCGGCGATGCAGGCGCTGATCGAGAACCTGCCCGCGCTCGCCAAGCGCGACTTTCCGCTGCTGCGCCGCGCCTGCGGCGTCGACGACGAGGACTTGAGCGACATGATCGCCGAGATCCGGCGCCTCGAGCCCAAGCCCGGGCGGGCCTTCGGCGATCCGCCGGCCGCGCCGGCGATCCCCGACGTCCATGTCACGCCTGCGCCGGATTTCGGCTGGCGGGTCGAGCTCAACACCCGGGCGCTGCCGCGGGTTCTCGTCAATGAGGTCTATGCGGCGGAGATTAAGCGCGGCGCCAAGCGCGACGAGGACAAACAATACGTCTCGACCCAGCTGCAGGCGGCGAACTGGCTCACCAAGAGCCTCGAGCAGCGCGCCCGCACCATCCTGAACGTCGCAAGCGAGATCGTGCGGCGGCAGGATTCCTTCCTGCTCGAAGGCGTCTCGGGCCTGAAGCCGCTCAACCTGAAGATGGTCGGCGAAGCGATCGGCGTCCACGAATCGACGGTCTCGCGCGCGACCGCCCACAAGTTCATCCAGACGCCGCGCGGCCTCTTCGAGATGAAGTATTTCTTCACCGCCGCGATCGCCTCGAGCGCGCCCGGCCAGGCCCATTCCGCCGAGGCCGTGCGCCAGCGCATCCGGCAGATGATCGACGACGAGAATCCGGAAGCGGTGCTGTCCGACGACGTGATCGTCGAGCGGCTGCGCAAGGTGGACATCCTGGTCGCCCGCCGCACGGTGGCCAAATATCGCGACAGCCTCAGAATCCCTTCGTCGGTCGAGAGACGCAAGATGAAGATGGCCCCGATACGGACTCGAGTCGAACGCGACAATTCTCTCGCGGTCGAGGCTTAAAGTCGATTTATCTTGCAAATTGAACAGGTTGCCGCGACGATTGACATGAACCCTGGACGCTCCTAACGCTAGCCGCCATTCGGACGCCGCGGGGGAGACCGGGGCGGCGCGGAAGAGGGCTAGGCGGGAACGCATGGGTGGCGAGGGACGAGCGGCGACGGTATTCGCCCGCCTCGCTTGAAAGGTAAGGCCAGCGTTCGATGACCTTGAGGGTATCCGGCAAGAACCTCGACATCGGGGAAGCTTTGCGTCAGCACGTCCTGGGAAAAGTCGAGGCGACGGTCGCCCGGTATTTCGGCGGCTCCGTGGGCGGCCATGTGGTGATGACCCGCGAAGGCTCCGGTTATCGCTCGGAGTGCACCTTGCGTTTGAGCTCGGGGGTGAGCCTGCACGCCGAGGGCCGCGCGCACGAACCTTACCTCTGCTTCGACCAGGCGGCCGACAAGATTGAAAAACGCCTACGCCGCTACAAGATGCGTCTGAAGGATCATGCCGGCGCCGCCGGAGCCGGGCGGGGCAAGGTCGCCAATTATGTCGTGGAGCCGCTGCCGGACGAGGAAGAACCCGAAGGCGGCTTCAATCCTGTCGTTGTGGCGGAGGGAACCGACGAGCTCAAATCCCTTTCGGTCGCCTCGGCAGTCGCGGAGCTCGATCTCACCGACGCCCCGGTGGTGGTCTTCCAGCACGCCGGCAGCGGCCGGGTGAACGTTGTCTATCGGCGGCGCGACGGCGCGATCGGTTGGCTCGATCCGCACGCCTCTCGCGATTTGCCAGGCGCTGCATAAGCGGGACGAACATGTCGTTATCGCAACTCCTCAAACCGGACGCGGTCATGGCCGCTCTCAGAGTGAACGGCAAGAAGCAGGCGCTCCAGGAGATGAGCGAGCGCGCCGCGCTGGTCTCGGGCCTACCGGCGCGCGAGATCTTCGACGCGCTGCTGCAGCGCGAGCGGCTAGGCTCGACCGGGGTCGGCGACGGCGTCGCCATCCCGCATGGCAAGCTCGCCAAATGCCAGCACATTTTCGGCGTCTTCGCCCGGCTCGACCGGCCGATCGATTTCGAAGCCCCGGACGGGCTGCCGGTCGATCTCATCTTCATGCTGATCGCGCCCGAAGCGGCGGGCGCCGATCATCTCAAGGCGCTGGCTATGAGCGCGCGGCTCTTGCGCAACGGCGCCGTCGCCGCCCAATTGCGCTCGACCCGCGATCCGGCGGCGCTCTACGCCCTTCTCACCATGGCGCCGACCTCGCACGCGGCCTGACCGGCAGGGAGCCTCGAGCGGATGAAAGCGCGCGTCATCGTGACCCTGAAATCGGGCGTGCTCGACCCGCAGGGCAAGGCGATCGAAGGCGCGCTCAGGAGCCTCGGCGTGAACGGGCTCAAAAGCGTGCGCCAGGGCAAGATTTTCGACATCGAGATCGACGGCGAGGACCATGCGGCCGCGCGCCGGAGGCTCAGCGAAGCCTGCGAGCGCCTGCTGGCCAATACGATTGTCGAAAATTACGCAATCGAGACCGGTTGAGCGGCGCATGCGGGCGGCGGTGATCCTGTTTCCAGGCATCAATCGCGAAGGGGACGCCGCGCGCGCGCTGAAGCAGGCTACCGGGAGGGAGCCGGCTGTCGTCTGGCACGCCGAGCGCGAGCTGCCGGCGGGCGTCGATCTCGTCGTCCTGCCCGGCGGCTTCTCCTATGGCGACTATCTGCGCTGCGGCGCGATCGCCGCCCGCGCCCCGATCATGGCGGCGGTCGGCGGCCATGCGGCGCGCGGCGGCCTGGTGCTCGGCATCTGCAACGGCTTCCAGATCCTGTGCGAGGCCGGCCTCCTGCCGGGCGTGCTGATGCGCAACGCAAAGCGCCGGTTCCTGTGCAGGATGCAGCATGTGCGGGTCGAGAACGCGCAGACCCCGTTCACCCGTCGCTACGCGCACGGACAAGTGGTCAAATTCGCCATCGCCCACGGCGAAGGCAATTTCGTCGCCGACGAGGCGACGATCGAGCGAATCGAGGCCGAGGGACGGGTCGCGTTCCGCTATTCGGACGCCGCGGGATGGGTCGGCGAGGCGACAAACCCCAACGGCTCGACCCATTCGATTGCCGGCGTGTTCAACGAGCGGTTCAACGTGCTCGGGTTGATGCCGCATCCGGAAAATCTGATCGATCCGCTGGTCGGCGGAGTCGATGGGCGCGCGCTTTTCGCTTCCCTTGCGGCGTGAAGGCGGGCAAGGCCGGATCCGGCGCGAGCGCTAGCCCTCGCGCTTGGTCGTTGACCGCCCCTCCACATTAATCCCCAGGCTTTTGGCAAAAAAATTTATGTTTGTAGGCTTTTTGTCATAGTGCGGGAACGCTTTCCCGTCATTATGTGGTTTGATTCGGGATAATTCGAATACATGACTGATTCGCTCGATAGGCTGTTTGCCGCCGTCCAGGAGGCCCGGGACCGAAGCCCTTCGGTTTCCCGAACCTCCAAGCTGTTCCGCGACGGGGTGCAGAAAATGGCGAAAAAGCTGGCCGAGGAGGCGATCGAGGTCGGGCTCGATGCGATGCAGATGAACCGCGAGTCGGTGATCCTGGAGAGCGCCGATGTCCTCTATCATCTCGCGGTCATCTGGGCCGAGTGCGGGGTTTCCCCGTCCGACGTGATGAACGAGATCGACCGGCGGGAGCGCGTCTACGGCATCGCCGAGAAGCTGCCCAAGCAGGCGAGCGCGGCGCAGATGCGACGCATGACCCCGTGGGCGACGCGCCGGAAGGCGCTCTCCTGAACCGGCGCCGCGGGGCGATGGTCCGTAATGACCCCGCCGAAGGACCGTGTCCTGCGTAGGCCGTCGAGAAACAGGACAGCGATCGCGGACGCCGTCAAGCGGTGGATTTCCCGAGCAGGACGCTTCACGCTCATCTATGGATAAGCTGCGGCAGGCTGGTCATGAAAATTTGGCGGCCTGCAGTGCTGTTTCTGGCCTCTATTCTCTTGTCGTCGGAGGCGCTTGCCGTGCAGAGGGAACAAGGGATCGTCAAAATTCCGAGCCATCATTCCGTCGACGAAACGGTCAATAGGTTGAAATCCATCCTGCAATCGAAGGGAGTGACGCTGTTTGCGCTGGTCGACCACAGCGGAGAAGCGGAGAAGGCGGGAATGAAGATGCCTCCCACCAAGCTCTTGATCTTCGGCAACCCAAAGGGCGGCACGCCGCTGATGCTGGCCTCGCCGAGCGCAGCCATCGATCTTCCGCTGAAGATTCTGGTCGCCGAAGATTCTGAGGGAAAGGCGTGGATCTCTTACAACAGCGCCGAGTACCTGAAAGAGCGGCACGGCTTGCCCGAGAACCTGCTGCCCAATATTGCGGTCGTGCAGACATTGGCGGCCACGGCGGGACAGTAGCTCAGCCTATTGCTTGCGCGGGAGGTCTTCCCCATTCACGTCGCTGGGTATCGTCGCCCGGGAGGGCTGATCGGCCGCCCCGGCGCGCGCCCACCAAAAATGGCGCCGGGCGCGATCGCGGCCTCTCGGCTAGACTAGAGGACGACCGGGTTCTGGCCGCCGTCGACCGACAGGGTGACGCCGGTGATGTAGCCCGCCCTCGGCGAGGCTAGGAACAGAACGGCGTCGGCGACCTCGCGCGGCGTCGCCAGTCGGCCGATCGGGATCCGTCCGACGCTGCGCTTGCGCGCTTCCTCGACCGAGATTCCGGCGAGCCGCGCGTCGGCCGCGAGCCCTTCCGCCACCCGGCTCGTTTCGGTGAGGCCGGGACTGACCCCGACCACCCGCACGCCCTTGCCGGCATAAGCCGCGCCGAGCCCGGCGGTCGCCAGCATGAGCGCCGCGTTGGCCGCGCCGCCGGCGAGATGGGTCGGCGAGGCGACCTTGCCGCCGCCGCCAATGATGTTGACGATGACCCCGCCGCCGCGCGCCGCCATCCGCTTGACCATCGGGTCGATGACGTTGACGTAGGAAAAGAACTTGGCGTCGAAAGCGGCGCGCCAGGCCGCCGGGGCCAACTCATCCGCCGGAGTCCGTCTGGCCGCGCCGGCGGAATTGACGAGAACGTCGACCGTGCCGACGCCGCTCTCGACGGCGTCGATCATCGCGCCCGCCGCCGCGGCGTCGGAAAGATCGGCGGCGACGCCGAATGCGCCTTTCAGTTCCGCGCGGGCGCGCTCGACATTGTCGCGCGAGCGCGAGCAGATGGCGATCCGGGCACCTTCGGCGGCGAAGGCGGCCGCGCAGGCGAGTCCGATGCCTTTCGACCCGCCGGTGACCAGGACCACCTTGCCTTCAAGACCGAGATCCATCGCGCAAGGCTCATAACACCGGTTTCGCCGCCGGCCTACCCGAGCACGTAACCTCCCGGCGCCGGGGCGACCGGCGCAAGGCCTGCGCTCGCAAGCCCGAGCGGCGGCGGAGCGACGTCCCGGCTAGAGTGGGCGTCGAGCCAGTCGAACCAGGCTGGCCACCACGATTCCTGGCGATAGTCGGCCGCCGCGACCCAGGCGTCAGGGCTGGGCCGGGGGTCCTTCGACGTCGTCGTGGCGATGCGGAAATGCCGATCCCCCTCCCCCGGAGGCGCGACGACGCCGCGATTGTGGCCGCCGTTCACGAGGACGAAAGTGATCTCGGCGCCGGCGAGATGATGGATCTTGAACACCGAGCGCCATGGGGCGACATGATCGCGCTCGGTCCCGATGACGAACATCGGCGCGCGAATGTCCTGCAGCGCGACCGGGCGGTCGTTCAGTCTGAAGCGGCCCTCCGCGAGGTCGTTGTTGAGATAGAGCGTCCGCAGATATTCGCTGTGCATCTTATAGGGCATGCGGGTCGCGTCCGACGACCAGGCCGCAAGATCGTCCGTCTTCTCCGGCTCGCCCATCAGGTAGTTGTGGATGGCGCGCGACCAGATGAGGTCGTTCGAGCGCATGAGATCGAAGGTCCCGGCCATCTGGGTCGCCTCCAGCACGCCCTGCTCCCACATCATGTCGTCGAGCAGCGCAAGCTGGCTGTCGTCGATGAAGAGCCCGAGCTCGCCCGCCTCCTCGAAATCGGTCTGCGCGGCGATCAGGGTCAGCGACCGCAGGCGATCGTCATTGTCGCGCGCCATTCGGGCGGCGGAGATCGCGGCCAAGGTTCCGCCGATGCAATAGCCGACGAGATGCGCCCGCGCGGCTCTCGTGATCGTGAGCGCCGCGCTGATCGCGGGCATGACGCCCTCGTTCAGGTAGTCGCCGAACCCGACCTCGCGATCGCTTGACGTCGGATTGCGCCAGGAGATGCAAAAGACGGTGAAGCCGCTGTCGACAAGATGCTTGATAAGCGAATTCTCGGGCCGCAGGTCGAGGATGTAATATTTCATGATCCAGGCGGGCGCGATGACCACCGGCTCGGCGCGGACCGACGTGGTCGTCGGGCTATATTGGATGATCTCGGCGAGCCGCGTCCGCGCCACGACCGCTCCTTTGGTCAGCGCTACCGTCTCGCCCGGTTTGAACGCCTTCGCCGCCTCGCTGCGCTCGTTGCGCAAGAGACGCTCAAGGTCGGCCGAGTAGTTGATCGCGCCCCGCAAGAGGTTGAGCCCGCCTTCCTTCAGGGTCTGCTTGAGCGCGACCGGATTGGTGGCCAAGAAGTTCGACGGGGCGACGGTGTCGAGCGCCTGACGGATCAGAAAATTGAGAAACGCAAGATGATGGGGCGATGCGCCGTGGACCCCAGACCCCGCCTCGTCCCACCAGCGCTCGGCGGCGAGAAAGCCGTCGACGTAGAGCGAAAAGGGCCACCGGCGCCATTCCTCGGCCAAAAATCGGCGGTCCTCCTGCCGCCGGCGCTCGCGCCCCGCGCCGTCGCAGCCAGCGCGCAGCGGCTCGAAGGCGGTTTCGGCGAGCGAGGCTTGCTTGGCGAGCGCGCTCAGCGCCAGGGTGGACTGACGCCCGGGCGAAACTGAAAGATGCAGCGCCCAATCGAAGGCGGCCTCGGCGACCGCCATCGGCGAGAAGCCGCCGGACAATTTCGCAATCGCCGCGTGCGTAACGCGATCGAACCGGTTCTCCGCCCCGATCGATGCCGGCAAGGGCGGGATCGGCGGCGGAGAAACCGGCGGAACGACCCCTTTTGCCGACGGCGGCGCGGCGCCCGGACGATCGACGGGGCTGTCCATGAAATCCTCGTGAGCTGAGCGCCGTCGTCGCGCGCGGCGCTCGACGGCAGAAGCCGGCCTGATACAGGGACATCCGGCCCGCATTGAGGCGGGTCAATCGGCGTCAGATCCCGAGGCTGCGAACGCGACTTACCCGAGGCGCCGGTGCAGGAACCCCGTCGCGCGGCTCCAGGCGAGTTCCGCGGCGTGGCGGTCGTGCACGGCCATCCGCGCCTCGTTGACGAACGCGTGGCCGGCGTCATAGCGGAAGAACTCGAAATCCTTTTTCGCCGCCCTGAGCCCCGCCTCGAAGGCGTCGACGGCGCTCGGCGTCACGAAGTCGTCCTTGTTGGCGAAATGGCCTTGAAGCGGGATTTTCATGTCCGCCGGCTTGACCGCCTCGGCCGGGGGAAGGCCGTAGAAGCTGACCGCCGCGGCCAGTTCCGGAACATGCGCCGCGCCGAGGACCGTTATCGCGCCGCCCATGCAGAAGCCGGCGATGCCGACCTTGGCGCCGTTGCGGCCAAGATATTGCGCCGCCCCGCGCACGTTCTGCGACGTCGCGTCGGCGAAGTCGAGCGACTGCATCTCCTTCATCGCCGCGGCCGAGTCGTGGTAGGGCACGACGACGCCCTTGAACAGATCGGGCGCGAGCGCGTCGAAACCGGCGAGCGCGAAGCGGTCGACGATCGCCTTGATCTGCTCCTGAAGCCCCCACCATTCCTGGATGACGACCACCCCCGGCGCGTCGCCGCGCGCGGCGTTGGTCAAATAGCCCTTGGCGTCGCCGCCGTCGGGACGCTTGAAGGTGATTTCGGCTCCCATCGTCGCCTCCGCGCAATCAAGAAAAAGCGAGATCCGGTCGTCGCGCGACCGTAGGGCAGGCGGCTCCGGCCCTCAAGATTGTCCCGGCCCGCTCATCAGCCGAGCTTCGAACCGTTGGTCATCAGCAGGACCGAATAGAGGGAGGTGGTGCCGCAGATGAACAGGCGATTGCGCTTGGCGCCGCCGAAAGTCACGTTGGCCACGATCTCCGGGATCAGGATCTTGCCGATCAGGGTTCCGTCGGGCTCATAGCAGTAAACGCCCTTGCCGGTGCTGGTCCAAATCCGCCCCTCGCGGTCGACGCGGAAGCCGTCGTACAGTCCATCTTCTGGGGAGAGCTCACAAAAGCTCTCGCCGCCCTTGAGGCTCTTGCCGTTGGCGTTGACCTCATAGCGGCGGATCGCGCGAGGCGTGTCCGGCTTGTGGGTGACGCCGGTGTCGGCGACGTAGAGGAGCTTCTCGTCGGGCGAGAAGGCGATGCCGTTCGGACGGACCATGTCGTCGACGACCCGCGTGACCTCGAGGGTCTTCGGATCGACGCGGTAGACATTGCAGTTGTTGATCTCGTGGGGGGCGCGATCGCCCTCGTTGTCCGAATCGATGCCGTACGAGGGATCGGTGAACCAGATCGAATCGTCCGATTTGACCACGACGTCGTTGGGCGAATTGAGGCGCTTACCCTGCCACTTGTCAGCGAGCACCTCGATCGACCCGTCGATTTCGGTGCGGGTGACGCGGCGCATAAGGTGCTCGCAGGTGACGAGCCGGCCCTGGTTGTCGACGGTGTTGCCGTTCGAGTTCATCGACGGCTGGCGGAAGACCGAGACGTGACCGGACGCGTCGTCGTAGCGCAGCATGCGATTGTTGGGGATGTCGGACCAGACGAGGTAGCGCCCGGCGGCGAACCAGGCCGGGCCTTCCGACCACACCGCGCCCGTCCACAGCCGGTCGACCCGGATATGGCCGGCGAACAACCCGGCAAAGCGCTTGTCGAGGACGACGAAGTCGGTTCCCTCGACTTGTCCGTAGTACATGGCGCTTCCCCCAAAAACGACGATGGCTGTTTCGGCCAAGGTTGGCGCCTTCGAACGCCGACGGCAAGGGCGCCTGCGGCGGCGCCCCGAGCGATCGCCGGGAACGCGGCCCGGCAAGCCCGGTGTCCTCGCGTGGAGCGTCGGGGTTGCAGCCCGCGCCGCCATCCGCCACATTGATGGACATGAATCGCTCGCCAGCGCGGGGCGACGCCTCGCGGCTCATCGCCGTTCTGGGCCCGACCAATACAGGCAAGACCCATCTGGCGGTGGAGCGCATGCTCGGCCACGCCTCGGGCATGATCGGCCTGCCCTTGCGGCTGCTCGCGCGCGAGATCTACGACCGGGTGGTCAAGGCGCGTGGCGCGGCCGAGGTCGCGCTGATCACCGGCGAAGAGAAGATCGTCCCCTTAAGGCCGCGCTATTTCGTCTGCACGGTCGAGGCGATGCCGCTTGACCGCAAGGTCGAATTTCTCGCCGTCGACGAGATCCAGCTCTGCGCCGACACGGAGCGCGGCCACGTCTTCACCCATCGGCTGCTTCATGCGCGCGGAACGGCCGAGACCATGCTGATGGGCGCGGCGACCGTCGCCTTGCTGATCCGCCAGCTTTGTCCCGACGCCGACATCCAGTTCCGCGAGCGCCTGTCGCAACTCAGCTACGCCGGGCCGAAGAAGCTGACCCGCCTGCCCCGGCGGAGCGCCATCGTCGCCTTCTCCGCCGACGCGGTCTACGCCATCGCCGAACTCATCCGCCGCCAGCGCGGCGGCGCGGCGGTGGTGATGGGCTCGCTCTCGCCCCGCACCCGCAACGCGCAGGTGAGCCTCTTCCAGTCGGGCGAAGTCGATTTCCTGGTCGCGACCGACGCCATCGGCATGGGACTGAACATGGACGTCGACCATGTCGCTTTCGCCGGCCTGCGCAAGTTCGACGGGCGGCGCCTGCGCGGCCTCCATGCGCATGAGATCGCCCAGATCGCCGGGCGCGCCGGCCGCTTCCGCAAGGACGGGGCCTTCGGCGTCACCGGCGACGCGCCGGACCTCGATCCCGACGTCGTCGGCGCGGTCGAAGGCCATGTGTTTCCGCCGGTCGCAGCCGCCGAATGGCGCAACGCCCGGCTCGATTTCGAGTCGCTTCAGGGGCTGATGCGCTCGCTCGCCCTAGCCTCGCCGGCGCCGACCTTGAGGCTTTCGGAGGAAAGCCAGGACGAGACGACGCTGCGCCAGCTTTCGACCGACGAGCTCGTCATCCGGCGCTCGCGCGATCGCGCCAATCTGATGCGCCTGTGGGAAGTCTGCCAGACCCCCGATTTCCGCAAGACGACGCAGGATGAGCACGCGCGCCTCATCGGGGCGATGTTCGAGCACTTGACCCAGGGCGACCGCAGGTTGCCGGAAGACTGGATGCAGGACCAGTTCGCCGGTCTCGACCGGATCGACGGCGACATCGACGCGCTCTCGACCCGCCTAGCCCGGGTGCGCACGCTCGCCTATGTCGCCAATCGCGCCGACTGGCTTGCCGATCCGCAGAGCTGGCAGGGCCGGGCGCGGGCGCTCGAGGACCGGCTCTCCGACACGCTACACCAGTCGCTGATGCAGCGGTTCGTCGACCGGCGGACGAGCGCGCTCTTGCGCAGCCTGAGCGAACGGGCGGGGCCGATCCTTGGCGGCATCGATCCGGAAGGGGCGGTGACGGTCGAGGGCCATCTGGTCGGCCGGCTCGCGGGCTTCCATTTCGAGCCCGAGCGCGGGGCGACGGCGCTCGAGAACCGGGCTTTGCGCAGCGCGGTTGAGCGGGTTGTCGCGCCGGAGGTCGCACGCCGGCTCGGAGCGCTCGCCGCCGAAGAGGACAAAGCGTTCGCGCTTCAAGCCGGCGGGGTCGTGGCCTGGCGGGGCGAGCCGGCGGGCGAGATCGCCGGCGGCGCGCCGTTCGCGCCGCGGGTGAGACTCATCGGCGAATTCGGGGCTGAGCCCCAGCGCGAGCGGGCGGCGCGGCGGCTCGAGGCGTTCGCCGCCGCTGAGGCGTGCCGTCGGCTCGGCGCGCTGAGAGCGCTCAAGGAGGCGATCGAGGACGGACGGCTCAAGGGACTGGCGCGCGGCCTCGCCTATCAGCTGATCGAGCAGGCCGGCGCGCTCGACCGAAGGCAGGCGGAGGGCAGAGTCCGGGCGCTCTCCCGGCACGAGCGGCGGATGCTGAAAGGCTTGGGCGTGCGCTTCGGCGCCTTCAGCCTCTATCTGCCCTCGCTGCTCGCCGCGGAGGCTCAGCTCATCGGCGCTGCTTTCGCCGGGCTCGCCCGTCCCGGCTGGCGGCCGGACCCGGGCGCCTTGACCCCATTGCCCCACCCCGCTCCCCA
>Ga0335076_10002523_pt1 | contig 18251 bp, 24 predicted proteins | sample Lox_Sample_25_FD_206717 | JGI IMG/M metagenome (GOLD analysis project Ga0335076, IMG submission 206717) | Soil microbial communities from Loxahatchee National Wildlife Refuge, Florida, United States - Lox_Sample_2.5 | ecosystem: Environmental > Terrestrial > Soil > Wetlands | place: USA... | reverse complement strand
GTGACCCGGTCACCGGTCTTCAGGCCGCAGTGATAGCGGAGCAGCGCGGCGAATTCGTTCACCCGCCGGTACAGCTCCTGATACGTGATGGTCTGGGGCTGCTCGGATTCCGGCTCGGGCACCCAGAGCAACGCCGCCTTGTTGCGGTCCCGGCTCCGGTGCCGGTCGACACAGTTGTAGCAGGCGTTGAGCTTGCCACCGATGAACCAGCGCCAGAACGGCGGATCGCTGGTGTCCAGCACGGTCTGCCAGGGTTCGTCCCAGGTGAGCAGGTCGGCGTATTCGGTGAAACAGTCCGGGAAATTCCGCTCCGCGAACCGGTCCAGTATCGCCGGGTCATTGGCATTGGCCTGCTCGACGAATTTCGGTGGGGTAGGGATGTAGTCCTCCTCACGCCAGTGCACCTCGATTTGGGCTTCGGACACGTCCGGTATGCCGGATTCGGTCGTCATGGGTCAACCTCCAGCGGGTAGGCGAAAACACGGCGCCACAGGCCACGCCTGTGGCCGGCGCACGGGCGCGGGTTGATCAGCGCTGTGCCGGGGCCAGCGGGAAGACCGGCAGCAGGGTGCGCTTCCAGGTGGAGTTGGCCACCCCGGCGCACGACGCGTACCAGGCCAGCGCCGCGGTGATCAGGCCGAGCCAGCCGCCCAGCTTGGTGATGGCCGAGGTCTGGCTCCAAATCCCGATGGTCAGGGCGACGAAGGTCAGCGTCAAAAACACGAAGACCCCGAGCACCGCGCCGTTGACCCGCGCCGCCGCGATGCACATGTAGCCGGTGAAGATCGCCCAGCCCAGCAGGTAGATGCCGGTCGCGATATGCGCGTTGCCGCCCAGGCCCGGCTCCACATACTTGGCGTAGGCGGCAAAGGACAGCCAGAACGCGCCGAATGAGCAGAACGCCAGCGCGCCGAACGTGTTGCCCTTCCGGAATTCCCACAAACCGGCCACGAACTGGGCCAGACCGCCGTAGAACAGCGCAAGCGGCAGGACCACCGCGACCAGCCCGGAGGTCGTGACGAATCCGGCGTTGAAAACACTGAGCACGAAGGTCGTCATGGCAAAACCGGCCAGACCGAGCGGGGCCGGATCAGCGATGTACCCGGTGGGATCGGCAACCTGTGGCTGGGTGCCAACCGCAGCGGTCGATGTGCCCGTTCCTGATTCGATGTGTACCATCACCTACTCCTCTCCACTGCGGCCGGACAGACCGGCGACGCACAGGTGTGGTGCACATCTCAGGGTAGCTCCGAATAGCCCGAACGGTTCACCGGAGAATCCCCCGCCGGGGTAATCAGGCAGGCACCGGACGTTCGCAGCGTGGGCAGGTGCGATCCGGCGCGGGCCAGCGGCCGGCGCAGTACCGGCAGTAGTACCGGCGCGTCCACCAGACAAGGCCCAGCGACGGCGCGACCACGGTGAGCCCGGCGCCGATCCAGAGCAGCACCGGCAGCGCGGCCACGGTCGCGGCCGTGGCCAGGCCGAGCCCCAGCCCGACCCCGCTGACCAGGCCTAATACCACCTGCCAGACGGTCAGCCCGCCCGGCCTCATGTCGCGCAGCCGTGCGTGCAGCCGCGGCTCCTCGGCCCCCAGGGCGCGCTCCAGCCCTTCCAGGGCGCGTGCTTCGTCGTCGCTGAGCTTCACCTCTGCCAGCTCCTTGTCGCGGGGATTGCTATGTGAAATGCCGTGGGAAATGCCACAGCCTAAAGAACGAGGTCATGATTGGCCAAGTGTCCGTGACCGGTTCCACCGTACATTCTGACCAGCCGCCGGACCGAACTTAACCAATCGTCAAGTGGGTCAATGCTGTCGACGACGGCCACCCGACAGTCGGGCTAGCCTGATGGAGCTAATTCTTACCGTGGGAGCGTGGTGGGCGCCAGCGACATCATCACCGTCAGGGTCAAGCCTGGCAGCCGGCGGGGTCCGCTGGTCGAGGCCGGCATCGACGCCGACCTGACAATCTACGTGCTCGAGCGAGCGGTGGACGGCAAGGCCAACGATGCGGTGTCCCGGCTCCTCGCCAACCATCTCGGCGTACCCAGGGGGCGGGTGAAGCTGGTGGCCGGCGCCACAGCGCGGCTGAAGCGGTTCCGCGTGCTGCGCTGACTCAATCAGGCGGCGCGCCCGCGTGGCTGCAACATCGGGTTGTTCGCCCCGGTCCATCAGCTTGTGTGATTCGGCATATTCGAGTTCGGCCAGGATGGCGCTTGACCACAACGGCCGATACATCCCTTCGATCGCCAACGAAAGCAGGAAGTCGCGCTGCAAGCTCGGCCACAACACCGAAGTGTCCAGGAGAGCGGCGAACATCGGTGCCCATATTGTCAGGTCGGTTGATCTGTGCTCCCGCGGCGCGCCGCCACAGCGCGGCGCGCTTGGCGTAATTGCTTTCGGATCGTCTCTGGATCGTCATCGCTGTCAATGTCAATCGCGGTCGCCGCCAATGCGTCGTATTGACGCTTGCGCCGCTGTTCGCGATAGGCCAAAACATCGTCGAGCAGGAGTCGATGTCGGTTGCCGATTCGTTCGGCAGGTAGCTCATTGTCATTAATCAGCCGAACGATGGTCGGGCGACTCACGCCGAGAAGATCGGCCGCCTGCTGGGTGGTCAGCGTCATTGTTCGGGGTGCGATAGTCACTGCCTTGCCAGCGTGCAGCGCAGCGACCACCTTGGTCAAGGCCTGGTGGACGGCTTCGGGCAACTCGATACGGTCGTGCTCGTCGGTGCCCACAAGTGCATAACTCGGCTGATCCGCTGCACCGCGGCGACGTTCGTGGGCAGCCAGAAACCCAACCACCAGCGCGAGCTCCTCGGGATGATCGGGGAGAAGGGTCATGCTCTCGATGGCTTCGGTGTTCACCACGACATCCTACCAATATTCGAACGAAGTGAAGTAACTTTCGGAACGTTCGAATAGCGTCTTACGCGAATGATCGAGAGTTCAGCCCAGTCGGCACACATCGATAGGGCGGTCAGTCGACCATGCGGCGAACTCTGGCAGGCTGCGTACGTTGGGGACCAGTTTGGGACCACCACGTTGTGCGCGTCACTGAACGATCGGCGCGTCTATGCACGTCATGCACGGCCAAAACCAGTCGCACACTGCCCACGACCTGCGGAAATGCGCTGCGGCTATGCCGCCTCGGTGCAGTCCATCGTGAAGTACAGCTCGGTGATTGTCTAGAATATACCAATTCATATATAATCTGGACTATGGCGTTGAGCATCAAAGACCCCGAGGCCGACCGGCTCGCCAGGGAACTCGCAGCTCGGACAGGCGAGACTTTGACAGAAGCAGTCGTGGTCGCGTTGCGGGAACGACTCGCCCGCGAGACGGGGCGCACCAGGGCCATTCTGCTGCGCGAGGAACTCGCCGCGATCCGCCGCCGCTGCTCAGCCTTACCGGTGCTCGACACCCGATCCGCGGATGAGATTCTCGGCTACGACGAGCGCGGGTTGCCCGCCTGATGGTGATCGACACATCTGCGCTGGTCGCGATGCTCAACGATGAGCCGGAGGCGGAACGGTTCGAGGCAGCTGTGGAAGCGGACCATGTTCGGCTCATGTCTACGGCGTCGTACGTGGAGACGGCTATTGTTATCGAGGTGCGTTTCGGTGAACCAGGTGGGCGTGAGTTGGATCTGTGGCTGCATCGCGCCGCTGTCGACCTCGTTGGCGTTGATGCCGACCAAGCGGACGCCGCTCGACTCGCCTACCGCCTGTATGGCAAGGGACGCCATCGCGCCCTCTTGAACTATGGCGATTGCTTCTCATACGCCCTCGCGAAGGTCAGCGGCCAGCCTCTCCTCTTTAAAGGGGACGACTTCGCACGCACCGACATTGGTGTCGTTCTGGCTGGCTGAAGCGACTACCTCGGGTTCGTCGGCAATCATTCGCTCAGAGCTGTTTTCGAGCACGGACCATAGGGCTGCTACGGCGGCGGCAATCGGTGGGATAGTCCACCCAGGTGGACCGCCGAGTTGACGCTGGATTTATACCGACCCACGCCAATTCAGTTGAAAATAAGTGGCTCTGCATACTGCTAGTCGGCCCGCTCGGGTCTAGTAATCCCCTGGCGCCAAGCGCCCAACACGTCCTGGACGCGTTCGCGTACCTTGCGTCGAGCCGTTTCCCGGTCGACGCCCGACATCAGCAGTTCGTCGTAGTCGGTGTCGACGTGCCGAACCGACGCCGTAACGGCGAGCCGAACGGCGTCCGCATCGAGGGCCCGCCCAGCCGCGCTTCGTCCGATCCGGCCACTGCCGCGCATTGCCGCGTGACGCGCCATCGCGTCGGCCCTGCTGGAGGGACAGCGCGGGAACAGCTTGCGGATTGCGGCCGCGAACTCGGCTTGGAACCTCATGTCCTCGTCGGCCCGTCGCGCCTCGTCGCGCTCCCTGCGGCGGGCGCGCGCCTCAGCATCGGACAGGCACTCCTGTTCGGCGCGCTCGATCGCCTCCACCTCGGCCAGGATGCCTTGACGCTCATAGCGCTTGCGTGAGCGGCTCCACTGCACAACCACCGCCGAAAGCCCGCTGATCCTTTTCGCCCGCCGACTTAGCGCGGCATCACCAGACGGTAGAAAGACCAGATGGCCAAGGTCCGCACAGTCAACGCAAAGCGGGCCACCGTCTTCCATTTTCAGTAGGTCGCCGGTGCCCCCGCATGACGAGCACGTCCACTTCTTGACGGGCGAGATCACCACGAGATCCGATGGGCGGCTGTGCGGCTTGGTCACGGGGTTCTCGCATTCAGACTATTGCTACAGCGCGCCTTTCTGGAGAAACACGATAGCGTTTGCCGTCGAAGGCAAGGCGCACTGCACTTGGGTGCGATGTGCTAACCGAAGTCGGCACAACAGGATCGGCATCGGGTCGGAGTATCGATAGCCCGCGAGCAGTGGCGGGCGGTCCAAGGTTGTCGGATTTTTGGGGACCAGTTTGGGACCACGCGCGATCCGCGATAGTGAACGATGTGCGCGTCTATGAACGTCATACGCGGCCACCGAAAGGCCGCAGACATCTCGCGACCTGCGGAAACGTGTTACCGCTATTTACTGGGGGTCAAGTGGTCGCAGGTTCAAATCCTGTCAGCCCGACCACTGTGATGTCTCAAGACATCGGAATAGTCCCGACTGAACCGCCTGTAAGTCTTTACATGGCCAGCCCGGTGCTGGCTGACAGGATCGGTGTTGCCGTCCTGGTTTGGGTGTGACTCGTGAACCGCCTGGCCCCAATGATGGGTGCTCTTCCCGGGATCTGTCCGCCTGGCCGAGGGCGGCGGCGCCGGCCCGGTCTTGCTTCGGTGGCTTGATTAGAAGCCTGCCCGACTCGTTGCCGCGAGTCGTGGCCCGTTACAGGCCTGCCTCGAAGTGCTTCTTTCCGGGCTGACGCCGCCAACGACGTCGTCTACAGGAAGGAACTAACGTCGTCATGCCCATCGTCGCAGAGGAGTATTCGTTTGTCATCGGAGTCGACACCCACGCTGCCACTCACTCGTTAGCACTGGTCAGTGCCATATCGGGTGGAGTCGTCAATCAGGCGTTGTTCCCGAACTCGCCGGCGGGCCTTGACCGTGCCTTGACCTGGATCACCCGCGGGATCGACGCGCAGTCGGCGTTGGTCGTGATTGAGGGTGTCGGTTCCTACGGCGCGGGGCTGGCTGAGCGGGTCACCAGCAGCGGATTGCTGGTCGCTGAACCAGCTGCGATGGCAGCCGCGCAGCGACGCGGTGTAGGCAAGAATGACGCATTGGATGCGGTCCGCATCGCACGCTCAGTTCTGGCCGTCGACACCTCGCGGCTACGGTGGCCCAGAGCTGATGGGCAACGCGTGACACTGCGCGTCCTGACGGTCGCCCGCGATCAGATGGTCGCCGAGCGCACTCGGGCGATCAACGCCCTCACTGCACTACTACGCACAGTCGACCTGAGTGTCGATGTCCGTAAACCGCTGCTACACAGTCAATTCAAGGTCATCGCCGCGTGGCGCGAACGCAAGGAAGATCCGGTCATTGCTACCTGCAGGAAGGAAGCGGTCCGGTTGGCCAAGCGCATCGTCACCCTCGATGGCGAGCTCGTCGACAACCGCAAGGCGCTGGATGCCGTCATCGAAGACGTTGCTCCAGAGCTGTGCGAATTGCCTGGTGTCGGGCCGGTAGTCGCCGCATGCGTCTTCACGGCGTGGTCACACCCCGGCCGAGTACGCTCCGAAGCGGCGTTTGCCGCACTGGCAGGCACCTGCCCGATACCGGCATCCTCGGGAAACACAGTGCGGCACAGGCTCAACCGAGGTGGGGACCGAAAGCTCAACCGAGCGCTGACCACAGTGGTCATTGTTCGGATGCGCACCCACGCCCCAACCCGGGCCTACGTTGCCCGCCGCCGCGCCGAAGGCCGCACTACCAAAGAGATCATGCGTTCTCTCAAGCGCTACATCACCCGACAGCTCTACCGCATCCTGGCCGCAGCACATCCCGCACCGTCAACCCCTTGACACGATATAGAAGCATCCCGGTGAGTTCGGAGATCTTCTGATTTGAGGACTCAGCCGGAGGCTGGCCTCCGGCGTTGAGTGTAATGGGCCGCCTCCAGCGCGGCCGGTGGGGCGTCAGGCAGTTCGCGCTCGAACTCCGAGTCCAGGCCGCCCTTGTCCGAGGTCACCACCAGTTCGTGGCCACCCTCCTCGAAGAACTTCCGTAACCCCAGCGCCCCCAGGGGTTATGAGGCTGCGAGTGCCTCGAGTGGTTTTGCCGAATCACTGCCCGGCTCGGGGTGGTAAATGAACACCTGAGTGTCGGAGTCGGGGACGCTGAGCCTCGTGCGGCGAAGGTAGAGATCACCCGCGAGGGGATGTCGCATGTGGAGGATGCCGGTGCGGTATCCGACGTCAGCGCGTCCCCAGAGTTCGCAGAACCTGTCGCTCGCTGCCGAGAGTTCGTCGATCAAGGCGCGTAAGCGGGGATCGCCGAGATCGCCGGCCGCGGATTCCCGTAGCCCACTCGCCGCGACCTCGATCGCCTCGTCCCAGTCGACGAAGAAATCGCGAGCAGCCGGTGCCAGCAGCCGCCACCTCAAGAAGTTTTCGCCGGGGGCGAACCCTGGTGACAATGCGCGGGCAATCGCATTGTCGGCCAACACATCCTGGTATCGGTTGGCGACGATCGCTGGAAGCGGGATTTGGTCGATCAGCTGATCCAGACCGTCAGCAGCCGTCTCTGCAACAGGTCGAGGGCTACGCGCCGCCCGCAAGCCCGCAAGCCGATGAAGATGTTCTGTGGCTTTGACATCCAGTCGCAGCGCCCGGGCGAGCGCATCGAGCACCTGTGAGGACAGGTGCTCGTCACGGCCTTGCTCGAGTCGCAGGTAGTAGTCGATGCTAATCCCGGCGAGCATCGCCAATTCCTCGCGGCGCAATCCCGGGACGCGCCTGCGAGGTCCGGAATTCAACCCGACATCCTCGGGGCGGATTTGTTCGCGGCGTGCGCGCAGGAAGTCACCCAGCGCGCTGGCCGTCGTCGGCATTGCCCGATCTTAAGGCTGTCCCTCGCAATACCAGGATCAACAAGGCTTCCCCGGCGAGGTCCAAGCAGGAATTCGCATTGGCGGCGATGCGCTTCCCGTGGACGAAAGATCCACTCCATCAACCAAGGAGGACACGATGTCCACGCTTCACTTCCACCGGTCGACAACCTCCACCCCTGAGCAGTTCATTGCCGGGCTCACTGACTTCGGACCGGGCCGTTCCGAGCTCTTTCCGAATAGCGCCGATGGCGACCTCAGGGTGCACCACAAGGGCGCGCGTGACGCCGATGTCACCGAAGGCTCAGGCGGCGTCTGGGAACGCCTGCACTACGACTGGTCCGATCGCAACCACGTCACGCTGACGACCACCGACTCGAACACCTGGGGAGGCGCGTCGGGCTACGTCTACACCCTCAGTCCGCGTCCCGACGGCACCACGAATGTGGACGTTGTCATTGTCCGCGAGGGCAAAAATTTCAGGGGGCGCGTCCTGGGGGCCGTAGTCGGAACGATCGGCAAGGGCGTATTAAGGAAGGCATTCGTCCACAGCGTCAAGGCCATCGAGACGCGCAGCGACGCCGAAATTCGGCGATAACTGCTGTCAAAATTAACCAGCCTAGCCAATAGAGCGTATCCGTTAGGCAGGATCACACAACGGCCTAACGTTAGATGGAGAGGAATTGATATGCGCGCCATCCAGATTGAACGGTTCGGCGACCCCGCACAGGTGCTCCGCGTCGTCGACATCGAGGAGCCGCCGCCACCGGGCCCGCATGAGGTGCTGGTGAGCGTTGAGTTCTCGCCGTTGAACAAACACGACCTACTGGTTGTCGGCGGCGTGCTAGCGCGACCACCCCTGCCCCACATACCCGGCGCAGAGGGGGTCGCCCGCGTGCTTGCCACTGGCGCCGAGGTCGATGGACTGCAGGTCGGCGATCTGGTCGTGCTACCCCTATATGCCGGTGCGTGGCGTGAGCGGCTCGTCGTGCCCGCCGGCGGCCTGTTCGCACTCCCCGACGGCGGCGACATCGAGCAGTACTCGATGCTGGGCAGCAACCCCCCGACTGCAGGTTTGATGCTCAGTGAATTCACCCCCCTTCAGCCCGGCGACTGGGTGGTTCAGAACGCCGCGAACTCCGGTGTGGGACGGTCATTGATCGCGCTAGCCAAACTTCGTGGACTGAAGACGATCAACCTGGCCCGTGACGACGCAACGTTCGCCGAGCTCACAGCAGCCGGGGCCGACGTGGTCCACGTCGATGACCCCGATGCGGTCGGCGATGTTCGAGCGGTGATCGGCGACGCGCGAGTGGCGCTGGCAGTGGAAGCCGTCGGTGGTCCGGGGGTGGGGCGGCTGCTCGAATTGCTGTCCGACGGTGGATGGTTGGTCAGCTATTCCTGGGCCAGGGACGAACCCATGTGGGTCGACACCTCGACACTGGTCGGCAAGCACCTCACCGTTCGCGGATTCTTTGTCGGCGACTTCGACTACCGCGAAAAGGTGGTGCCTGTCATTCGTGAGGCGGCACCGCTGGTGGCCGACGGCGCCCTCGTGGTCCCCGTGGCGGGCGTGTACCCCCTCGAGCACATCCAGGACGCGGTGCAGCATCTCCTCCGTGGCGGCAAGATCCTGCTGAAAGTGGCGGGGCGATGAACGCGCGCACATCGCGCGGCTAAAGATTCGCCACTTTCGTGAGACAAACGTGAGACAAAGTTGTTCGCCACGAGCTGAGAATCCTACTAGGTCTCGGAGAAATCCAATGAGCACGACGCAATTCGACGTCGTCGTGATCGGAGCCGGAGCCGGTGGCCGCAAGGCGCGATGGTGGTGCTGGCGACGCCGACCGGATGACCACCTCGGCAGTCCCGCCAGTGTCCCAACAATGACCCAAGACAGGCACAAACAAGGCCATACAGGACGACACAGGCTGGACGACGCAACGCCCTGACTTGGGCGTATTGGACGCAGCAGAACTGTAGTTCACACTTTCCGGTTCCCTGGGGGTCAAGTGGTCGCAGGTTCAAATCCTGTCAGCCCGACCATTGTCAGCCCGACCATTATTCGTGCTGGTCAGAGCCGTTTCCGGGGTGCGGGTACTAGGACTCTGGCCGCATTGTCGCTAGTGTGCCCGTACACATCACCCGTGATCGCGATCGAGGAGTGCCCCAGCAGATCCGCCACCGCCTTGATATGCGTCCCCGATTCCAGCCACGCCACCGCCGCGCTGTGCCGCAGGGTGTGCACGCCAATGTTGTCAGCGCCGATCGACTTCGCGGCTAAGACCCTGGGACTTACATAACCCATGGGTTATAGCCCGGAAGTTGACGGATCGACTGTGACTGTTAATTCTCGGGAGTTAACGGATCGACCGGGGTAGTAACTTGTCTCCACCCTTCTCGACTGGCAAAGCAGAGTCCCAGCTGTGAATGGCAACAGGCCAGATCAGAGCATTAAGCGGTGGCTGCGGATGCTGGCCGGGACTGCGAGGCTCCTCGCCGTGTCGCTGTACGTCCTGACGGCCCTGGTCTATGTGTCGATGCACCATTAGTCGTGAAAAGGCTTGGGGCGCAGGGACTTATACCCTGGGTATGGACTCGCCAGGCGATCCCGCACAACATGGTGCGCGGGTTTAGGGTGTTGGGGCCGCATTTCCATACAAGCAATCATGAAATTCCTGAGTACCAGGAGCGAAGTTGAATCCGCAGTTGCAATCGTGAGCATCCTTTGGGGGAAGCGCATTGCAATAGGGGGTATCAGCCGATGCCGATGGTGCGGTCCACAGCACACCAGCGGCCAAGGCTGCCGCTGCAGTGCCGACCGTGGCCATCAATAGTCTCGTCTTCATGTTGGGATTCCTTTTCTCTGGATACATCCAGCGGCGCTTCTTATTGGGATCGACGTAATGCGGCGGCATGCCGGGACGGTACTTCCGTTCAAAGGCTTCTGACATGTTTCTATGAAAAGTCATATGTTCCAGTTATCCGGGGAAAATCGGATCCCGGATCCCAATTCGGGCGGAACGCGGCCCTGATGATGTCCCGCTGCTGCTCAGTTAGCGGTGGCGCGTTCTCTGCCAGCTCCTTGATACGCGATGGTCTCGTCATCGAGGAGCTGTTTGCGCTTCTGTGCTCGGCGATCGGATTGGTTTGGTCAGTCCATCCGGGTGGCGTGGACGACGTAACAGGGCAGGTGGATGCGGCCGTCGTCGATGAGGGGCAGAATGATGGCCATTCGTTCTGCCATGTGATGCATCGGTTGTGCAAGTTCGGGTGGCATCTGGGCCAAGACCGCGTCGGGGAGCTTGCCGAAGCTTCCGCTGAAGCCTGAGGCATTGCCCAGGAATGTGGTAGGGCCGAGGAAGTCGATTCGCCAGCCGCCGCTGGGACGGGTGTCACGGATCTCGGATGCCTGCACGGCGTCCATCGGGGCGGTGACACCGTTGATGCTGTCGCCGGAGAAGCAGTAGATGAATAACCGTGCACCCGGCTTGGTCACGCGGTACAGGGCTGCGGCATAGGCTTTCCGCCCCTCGGGGTCGAGGCAGTGGTAGAGGGCGCTGTCGACGACGGTGTCGAATTGGCCGTCATAGCCGGCCAGTTCGGTCGCGTCGGCGACGTCGAAGCGCACCTGCACGCCGGCATCGGCGGCGCGGGCGCGGGCCTGCTCGAGGCCTGTCGGGGAGCTGTCGAGGCCGGTCACGGAGTGGCCGCGGCTGGCGAGGTAGATCGCGTTGTCACCCAGACCGCAGCCGACGTCGAGCACGTGTCCTTTGATTGCACCGAGGGCTTCGAGTTCCATCAGCCGCGGTTGGGCCTGGCGGATGTCCCAGGGGATGGCCTTGGGGGCGGGTGCGCCCGGGAAGGCGGCCTTGCCGCGGTAGAGGTTAGGACTCGGGATCGTGGGTTAGCGGCTTGGGTGCGGACCCGGTCGGGTTGTCAGCCATGGTGTTATTTCCTTTCAACTCCATCTCGGGGTCGGCATTATGCGGAGTGTTCGGTCCATTCGTGTAATGCGTTGCGACAGGCAGCGTCTGCGGTATTCGAACCTGCCCAGGTGATGTAGCCGTCGGGCCTGAGGAGGTGACACAACTGCCCCTTTCCGTTCGAGCCTAGGGGCCACCCCGTAGGCGAAGGTCGTGGAGGCCGACGGTGAGCGGTTGTGCGAGTCGTGCGCGCCCTCACCTTCACCGACGTCATTCCGCCCTGCGATACCAACCCCCGGCTCGCTACGCTGCCACCTGTACCGACCAATGAACGACTCTCGTTCGCCGTGGACCAGTTCACGGGGTCCGGTCACGAGCCGTTCCTATTCGTGAATACCGAGCGAGCAGTTAATCAGGCGGCAAGCCGAGTTGTGTCATGGCGACAGCCGCGCCTGGGACCCCATTCAAGGTCGCGCGCTGTGATCTGCGAATCAGCAAAGTGATCGCCGGAGATTGCATAACCCCGTCTATCCGGGCACGCAAGCGGCTTGTTGGGGTTGGGATATCGAAAGCGCAGCCGAATGCGCGTTGACACATTTCGGTAAGGTCGGCCCGCGAGATGTTCTGCGACTGAATCCATTTCACGCAGGCTGCGCGAACGAACGCCAACCAGCCCTCTACGGCGATCTCGGTGGCATCGCGCAGGCGTCCCTCCGCGACGAGTTTATCGGTCAGGCGTTGGCCGACGACGTTGAGCTCTTCGGCGATGATCGCCTGGATTGCCGGGTCATCCGACAATGCGCCGCGGTTGATCGTGACTGCTTCAAAGGGATGATTGACAAAAGATTCAATGTGGGCCTCGAGTGTGATGGCAAGCTGTTCTGCGAGCGGTAGCTGCGGATCAGGGCTGACGCGTGCCAGGAACCGGCCACTGGCGCGCTTGAATATCGCTATATATAAGTCTCGCTTACTCGAAAAGTGGTGATACAGCAACGCTCTCGATACACCCGCGCGCGCTGCGATGTCCTGCATCATGACATCTTCATAGGGCTTTTCCGAGAACAAGGCGGCTCCGGTGTCGAGCAGATGTTCGCGTCGCTGCTGTGGCTCCAGCCGGAGTCGTGTCACGAGCTGCCACCGCTGACATGCAACCCTGGGGTATCAACCCCCAACCCGCTACGCTGCCACCCGTACCCACCAACGAACGACTCTCGTTCATCTTTGCTGATTTTGTGGGCCACCTTTTCCGCCTCGGCACGCAGTCTTTCGCTCTCGGTTGACCAGCGTGGCCGTGGTGCCGTCCCTGTGCTCGTGGTCGCGTCAACGCTTAGCTTCTTCACCGGTTGCGGGAATTGCCAAAACGAACTGGGAGAAGTCATTGCGGCGATCACCGATTGTCGCCCTTGTAGCCGCCGCCGTAAGCGTAGCTATCGGTGGCGTGGGCGGGGACGGTGGTGCCGATGGCGAGTGCGGCCCCGACGGCGGCGAGACCGCCGACGATGAACTTGAACTTCTTCATGGATGTGTACCTCTCGTGTCTTGGTTCCCCGCCCCCGGGTACGCTGTACCGTATTACGAGCCACAACGCATGTGATCGGAATCGAGTTCCTTAATCGAGATACCAATCCATAAATAGTATCAGGTTCGGCGACGGGTGGCGAACCAAGACATAACGAGAGATATGTCCTGTTGCGAGCCTGTTTGACTTAATTTCGAAACGACCACTAGCGTTTGGGGCATGGCACGAGTGAGCCGGGCCGGGAAGAACATCGGCCGCGTCCTTGAGTGGTTGCTAAACCGCGACGTCGCGGACGGCGAAATCGGGTCCGCCCTTAACCTGGCGAAGGCCACCTACTCCCGGCGCAAAGACGCCGACGACTTCCCGAACTACGCCGAACTGGCTGCGCTGGGAGCGTCCTTTGGTATCTCCGCGCGCGTCCTGCAGATCGCCTTCGGCTGGCGCGGGGAGGACGAGCTGATCCTCCTCGATGTCGAGGAGATGCACCAATACATTGACCAGGCCGGGGCCTCGGTGTTCAGTATCGAAGGGGTTCGGATATCTATCGAAGAGCACGGGGACGGTGACGGTCGCTTGGCCACCGCGATCCGGACGCTAGTGGAAGCGGCGGACCCGAACCCTGACGCAGCCAACGCGCCGAAACGAGCAGATAAAGCACGTTCACGGCCCAGAACGTAGGCGTCGGGCGACTAGGAAGCTCGCTCTGAGCGGAGCTGTGGCAGTTGCCTCGCCGAAGGGCTCAGCAAACAGCGTCAAGGCAAAGGCAACCACCGCACACCCATAGGTGGGAGCCGCGCTCAGGGCATGTCGCCCACCATCGTCCAGAGGTCCAGAAGAGCGTCATGCCAAGCGGCGTCAGGCCCATCGGCGTATCCGAAACGGACCGCCACGCGCCGCTGGCAAGATGAATCGACGACTAGATGGGCTGCAGCTCCACTAGATACCCTCATCAGATTCGCGAACGATTCCGGTTAGCGACTCGCAGGAAACGCGCAGACGAATCGAGCGGTGGGTCACTGACCCGCCGTGACGCCAACCGCAGGCTGCCTGACCCAGTGCCCCCCAAACGGGTTAAAGTCGCCGGGCGCCTGGAGTGGGGGTGGCGCGTAAGTTGGCAGGCCGGGCGTAACGGTTTGGGTGACGGTGGTCCCGGGAGTGGTACCACCTGTTGGTGGCTCGACTGGTTTTCCGCCGTCGCGCGCGTGGTCACCCGCCGTGGTTGTCGTCGTGGTGGTCGTGGTCGGGCTCGTCGTGCCATGCGAGTCACACGCCACGACTGGCCAACCCATGGCTACAGCCGCCGTCAGGCCGAGCACCGCCGACCATCGCCGGACACCGTCCCGTGTCGTCTGACGTGGTAACGGCTTTTCGGTTTGGACCTCGGTGTTTGCCATGTCCGGGCGTCGCTTTCGTATGTCAGGTATTCAATTCCTGGATCGGCCGTCGGCACCTCCTCGCCGAGGTGGGACGCGACTGATGCCTAGAGCCACAGTAGCAATATGAAATAGTTGAAATCAGCTATGCTATTTTGGATCGGTCATGCCCGCCACGCGGGCTCAGCTGCCGGTTTTCCATAGTCACCAAGCTTGATAAATGCTCGGGCACACTAGGTTTCGGCGAACAGCAGCCAAGTCAATTACGGCTCAGGTTGCTGCCCTCCCCGGCAGGCGCGTTATGCACTGCACACGCGATCGGACGCCCAGCCTACCAAGGCTCTCCACTGGTCGTGGCTCCGCTCGCAATCAGGCCGGCAATGGGACACCGGCAGCACTTGACCACGCGAGCCGAAAACTCCTGTTCCTGGCTTATAACAGCCGTCATAGGCTCAAATCGCGGCCAGCTACCACCCGCTACCGCTATGCGCGAGCAGGTGCGCGACCGCTTTGACGAGCACGTCCCCGGACCTAGCCCACCGGCTCCGGGTCGCCGCGCATCGCGGGCGGCTGTCCGCCGAGCAGGTCGAGCTCGCAAGCACCTGACCTCGTGGGGTTCTATGATTCGGTTCACTGGGCAGGTCGGCTTGGACTAGCGTCATCTGTTATGAGGGCGGTCGTCGTCGCGCTGGCCTTCGTGATCGTTTCGGGGTTTCTCAGCGTCCCTGCGGTGGCGCACGCCGACCCGTGCGTTAACGGCACCGTCCGGGGTGGTGGTTCGGGTGGCGACTACTTCCTGTGCCAGGATCGCGGGTGGTTGCACGTCCTGCCGACGTTCGACGGCCAAAATCAGCCGCTGCCACCGACGTGTGTGAGGTTTCCGGACAAGTACATGTGCCCGATTGATGGGCCTCCGCCCGGCCTGGAGTGGACAACTCCGGGCCGTTGGTATCCGGGATCGTAACAATCTGTTGCAGTCGCGCCGCTGGTCAAGGGCTTGCGGACCGTCCGCGAATCGCACTCAGCAATAGGGAGCTTCCCTGTTGGATTCCAGGCCCAAGCCTGGGACGGCCCGCGCGCCAATTCGTACGCCAGTAGGGTGCCGCTCGGTACAAAGGTAATTACTAGACGTCTCGCTGTGAGTTTGCCCTGATGAGTTGTCACGGGCCAAACGGGACAAGGAGCATCTGACCTGGCCTTGAGTCGTGCTACGTCCAACGAGGAGGTCGGGTGCATGTTTCTCCGTGCAACTCTCACCGCCGCAGCCACCGCGACGGCAGCGATTGGTTCGGCACCAGCGGGCCACTCGAAACCGCCGTGCCACATATCCAAAACAACCGGCGACTGCGTGCGAGACCCCGAACAGGCAAGCTGGCACGCCCAGTGCAGGGATGGCAGCTACTCGTTCAGCGAGCGCCACTCGGGTACCTGTTTCGGTCGTGGTGGCGTTCAACAGTGGAATTCACAATGGAACTCGTAACGAGGGGTTTCAATGGCGCGCGAACCGCTTGAGTGGACCGATGACAACCATGCGTACCGCGACAGGGCCCACTATCACGCCTATGAACGGTCGGACGGAAAGTGGAATCTAGCCGTGCTCAGGATGCACACCGATGAACCGGGTGGGATAGAGGAGAAGCTCGGTGACTACGGGCTGATAACGCTGGCGGACGCCAAGCGGCTAGCCCAAGGGCTGGCGAATCAGCGCAGGTGGGACCCGGTGAACGGGCCAGGCGATCGAAAGGACAGCCAGCCATGACAGGCCGCGGTCGACCGCGTAGCGAGGAACGTCGCGATGCCGTCCTGAAAGCCGCAATGGAAGTGATGCGGGAGGACGACCTGCGCATGGCGTCGGTTGACCGGATCTCCGCACGCAGCGGGGTTAGCAAGGCGACCATCTACAAATGGTGGCCGAACAGAACCGCGGTGGCCATTGACGCCTTTCTCCATCAGATGATGGCCGACGCGCCCGTACCCGACACCGGATCGGCGGCCGAAGACTTCCGCCTGACGTTGCACGGCATGATGCGGTTCTACACCAGCCCATATGGTGCGATCTACGCCCAACTCGTCGGTGAGTCGCAGTTCGACCCGACCGCACGCGAGCGGCTACGAACACACCAGGTGAACGTCCGCCGAGCAGCCGTTACACAGATCTGGAACCGTGGTGTCGCTCGCGGTGAACTGAATCCGGACGTCGACCCCGAGGTGGCGCTTGATCTCATCTTCGGGCCGGCGATGTACCGGATGGCCATCGGGCACGCAGGATTGACGCCGGCCGATGCCGACGCCATCGTGGCCACAGCTATGCGGGCACTGGCTGGCTGCGGGAAGGTCGCCCGTTAATGGAAGACACCTGGACGAACCGCGACCTCCCGGTCCTCAAGGCGGTGGTCGGGATCTACGAGGCGACCGGCAAGACGATGATCCGGCCCGGTGAAATTGCGGCCAAGGCCGGATTCGACCAAGAGACGACGGAGCGCGCACTCCGTGCCCTCTACCGGGAGCCGTACCTTGAACCGCGCACCCACTCTTACAGCGGCGGCTTCATTGCGGTCGGACCGCCGACTGGCGACGCGTTGCGTGTGGCCGGCTAGTGGCCCACGCCCGAGAACCTGCTTGAACGGCTGATTGGTGCGCTCAACGCCGCTGGCGATGACGAGTCTTTCGAGGCGCCCGAGCGGAGCAAGTTCAAACAGGCCGCGGCGTGGTTAGGCTCATTCGCTTCCCAGGTCGCCATCAGTGCGCTAGGCGGTGCCGGCGGAATTTGTTGAGCTCCTCGATCGAGCCGCACTGGGCGCGGTTTTATGACTTTGGCGCTGGCCGGTTACCCGCTTTCCTCGCGAACCTCGTCAACGATGGTTAGGTGCGCCACGTCTACCGCCTCGATCTACGCTGAAGGAGGCATAAGGAAAGGTGTGCGATGTTCGCAGCGTTTGGATTCGAAGCCCTTGGTGTAGTCGTCGGGGACATGTATTTCGTCGACCCGGCACCGCTCGCCGGTCAGGAAACCCCGGAACGGGGAGTCAGATTGGAACTTCGCCTCCTCGACCGGGCCGAGCCCCGGGGATCGATCTATGCTGGCGTCCCGATCGCCTTAGGCCGCCCGGTCTGGCGGGTGGACCTTTTCGGGTCGACTGAGAGCCCGCCCGGGACGCTGGACCGAGCCCATCACCACCCCCGTTTCGACGGTTGGGAACCCGGACGCCGTCATTTCGTCGCCGAACTGTCAGCCGACCCGCTGTCCTGGCTGGCCGATCAGCTTGCCGACCCGGCCGCCGTGCTGGCCCGGGCGGGCGTCGATACCGATGAGGTCACCGAAGCCGATAAGACCGGACTCGCCGCGGCAGCCCCAGAGATCGTCGCCGTAGTGAAACGGATGCTCGACGGCGTGCGGGACGGGGAATTGGCCCCATTCCCCGCCGAGCCGGTTGCCGCCGCGCGCACCGGCTGGCTCTGATTTTGACCCGGCCGGGTTCTTACATTCCGAAAGGATCCGGCCATGCCTGCCGGCACCGCCAACTGGCGCCGGAGCGGTTGGGCCCGGGCGGTCATCAGAGGAATCCCGAAATGGCGTCGAGACGAGCCAGCAAATCCCGCGTAGAACGCCGCACCGTACGTCTCCTGCGCTGCCGTTGTGGAAACGGTTTGTGCTGGTCGGAAAACTTCGAGACAGATTGCAGGACAATGAAATTCAACCGATGTCCGACTGAGTGGTCAAGTGGTTGCCGACCAAGCGCAATACGCTGTAGCCAGAAATGATGCGATAGTCTTCCACGTTGGAACTCGAAATGCCTTCGTTTGCAACCGCAGTCGACGATGTCCTCGCGGTCACAGTCGTCCGCCGCACCGCCTATGGGTGTGAAGATTTTCTTTACTGGTAAAGGCTTACCACTCGACACCGGTGGA